>Ga0302185_10001674_pt1 | contig 15309 bp, 12 predicted proteins | sample II_Bog_E1_1_FD_200231 | JGI IMG/M metagenome (GOLD analysis project Ga0302185, IMG submission 200231) | Peat permafrost microbial communities from Stordalen Mire near Abisko, Sweden - II_Bog_E1_2 | ecosystem: Environmental > Terrestrial > Soil > Wetlands > Peat | place: Sweden: Abisko... | reverse complement strand
TAAAAAAATCAGCACTGAACCTTGTCCTGAAGCAAAACAAAAATATGCTTGAGGAGTGTAATCAACTGAGGGAAGAAACGATTGATTATGAGCATTAAATTAAAAATTTGGGAAGGAAACTCGGGGAAGCCAATAAAATAATTTCAATCGAGACCAAACTTAAAGATCAGAGAAATGAAGTGTAGTAGCAACGCAACCAACTTGAAGCCATCCGCTCACTTTTCAACAATCAAATGGCTTCCTATGACGAAAAGCCACCATAATAATAGGCTGATTCTGTATGATAATATTCCAGTTTTATGATCACATTCAATGATATCACTTCTCACCAATTAGTAAAAGATTTGTTCTCTCCTACGTTTCTCAGTGGCAGTTTTTCATCAAGATAGTCCACACAATTCTTGGCATGTCTGATTCCTCGGCAAATCTAGAGTTCGGAGCCTTCTTTATTGAGATTTCTCTAAAATTTTGGTGCTACGAGCTTTTGTTGAAATAGATCATCCCAATTGATATTTTCGAACCAGGGATTATTTTTGAGGGACATAAAAGTTGGACCTCCAAGTCTGCTTTCAGGTTAATTTTTATTGAGAAGCTGATCCATCAATTTCTTTGCCTTCTTATCTTTGAGAGAACGTGGATATTTCAGTTAAAGGTTTAGGATTTATTCGTATATTTCGAGGGGATCCTCACTCTTTTAACCAAAGGGAACATACCCACACATGAATTCGAACATGTTTATTCCTAGAGAATAGATACTGACTGTAAAGGAGTAGCCCTTGCCGATAATTATTTCAGGAGCCATATAATGGGGAGTACCGATTAATGTATAGGTTTTAACTGATGTTATATTTTTGCCCTTCACCACTTTGGCAGCCACAAGGTCAATCAATTTCAAATAGCCATTCATGTCGACCATAAAGTTTTATGGCTTAAGATCCCTCATAATGACTCCTTGCGTGCCTAGATAATCTAATATAAGTATCATTGAAGATATATAAAACTGAGTGTCCTCAGTACTGAGAATACCAATTTATCTAATAGCATAATACAGCTCTTCACCTTGAATGAATTCCACAAGTGAGTAGAGATAGTGTTCATCTTTGAAGCTTTTATAATACTCCATGATAAAAGGATGATACAAGCCGCGTAAAAGGTTTTTTTCCTGAGTTATATATTTAAACAGAGAGTGCTCTTCTATCTTCTGTTTACTATAACATTTCAGAACATATAGTTTTTGCTTCTACAACTCGTTTGTGCATCCGACCAAAAGGATTGGCCCAAATTCACCTTCTTTCAGCTATTGCAGCATGACCAGCTGATCAAGTCCATCAATCAGTTTGTTCCTCTGTTTAACCTGCTCTCTAAATCTATCTGCTATCTTTTTTTAGTTTTCTTCTACCACAGTATCCAAAAATCCGCCTATAATCTATTTGACTATATCAGTTTTAATTTCTGCGATAACGCCATCTGACTACATCACAATATCGTCCTAATACCTTACCTTGGTTTTGTTTTAAAGAAGAAACTCCTACCCATAGATCTGCGAGCGAACTGCAATAGGATTGATGTTCTTATATTTTTTGAGTGCGCCTTCAATCACAATGATTATCTTCTGGTTGTTGACGCTCTAGGTGTTTTTTTTAATGACTACATTGCCTGATTTGTAACTGTTTATTTTCATTAGATCAAGGATCTTTTCAGTTTGCTATTTGGATAGTTTGGAAAGGTGATTGCTCTTTTCGATCGCCCACTTCATAAAATTACGGAAAGTTACCACAAATATCTGGTCACCTAACACTTTACTTAGAGTTTATCGGCCCAGGATGAGGCATGTCAGATCCTCTTCAGCTTTTACCGTCATTTGTCTCACAGTATTATAGAAGAGGGCTTGCTCTCCAAAAGAATCTGTTTTTTCCAGCTTAGTCATAAGCTTATTCCCCTTATAAACGGAGGCTGATCCTTCTTTAATTATATAAAAGGAAGAACCGGGATCTCCTTCATTGACAATAACTTGACCTTTCGCATATTCCTGCTTAATCAAGGCCCCTGCAATTGTATCTTTATGATCGTTGGATAAACTCCCAAAGAACCGAACATTTTCCATAAATTTTTTGTTCTCCTCATACTCAAGGATAATGATTTCCTCCACTGCCCTCCTGAATGTGTTGCGATCAATAGCCCATAGGTAGCAGCTCTCACAGGCTTTTACTGAGAAAGCCCTTGGCGATTTGTAAAGGAGAGCTATTTCCCCAAAGCCATCGCCAACCCTTAGTGTCTTTTTGATTTTATCGTTTGTTTGGACCTGCATCATACCTTTTTCGATAATGAAGAAGCACATGGCCTTGGATCCCTCATTAAATATAAAAGAATCATTGTGCACACTGCAGTAGAACATCTTCTTGGCAACATTTTAAATCTCTGCTTCGCTGAGGTTATAGAAGATAAAATGATTCTTGAGGCAGCCTAATAAAAACGTCATTTATTGATATTTCTTTTACTTTTTTTACAGACGAAACACCTCCTCAAAATCGACTTAGTTGACTGCATCCTCATTCTAGCTATCCTAACTCATATTGGTCTTACATACTAATCGGATAAAGACTCAATCCCTTCACTATCGCTTTCCATTCTGCAGCTATTCTATAATTATAATGGGCTCAATTCATATTATAATCCATCCCATAATTTGAATCATGCAAAAGAAATATAAGAGAGCCATTATCATCAGCAGCGTCACTCTCATAGTTATTACACTCATATTGGTGCTGCTTGGACTCGCCACTGTAGAACTAGATCAATACGCCCTTAACTACAGTAATATCCTTGCCAACTACTCCGATACTAATGTTTACGGGCCAGGATTGTATTATATCGGCATCTCAAATTCTTTCATCAGAATTAATAAAAATTTACAGACGATCTACTTTAGCAATTTGAAAACATACACCTCTGACTTTTACGCCCTTACAGCCAATCTTTAAGTTTCTTTTCTATTCAATTTTAGCGCTAGTAACTTTACGACTGTCAGCAATTTTTATTTGATGATGGGTTCTGATCCACTGCTAATTTTGTAGCCGCTAATGAAAAACTAGATTTTAGTGATTCTATCCCAGCAAAACAGCAATTTTTATCAAAATTCAAACCAGTCCAGCAGTTCGCTTTAAACACTTATCTCGATACGCATTCAAACAGCCACCTCAAAATGGATATCCACCACTATTAACGTCATTATTGAATCTCTCGTTTGTGAGGGTAGCAGTAGTAATACATAAATTATTGATCGGGAAATTCAATCGTTGATTCATGATATGGAGCGGATATCCAGCTAAAAAGTAGAGCTCACCAATTACTTTAATAGTGTCTTTGCCAAAAAACAATTTTAGATTAATTCGGCTATGACTGCTATTCAAAATAAAGCTTCAAATTTGCAAAGAATACTTAACTTGTACGGCAAGGGGAACGGATTAAAAATCGGACAGATATTATACGAAAACACTGCGTACAAATACAATCCGAACTTACTAACTATCTTAGAGCAATTGTCAATCATCGCAAACACTACTTTTCCTTATTGATTGAGTTGATTTATGCTATTGTCATTAATTATTACGATTGAGTTAGACTCTCAAAATAAAGCTTTGGCTCAGAAATATCTATTTTTTCGATCGTATTGTAAACAGAAATGCTTCTTTTTTAGTATAAATTAATAGAAAAATGATCAAGAAAAGTGAGAGCAGTCTTTGTGTCCATCTGCCCAGTATATATTCCAAGCACATCAATAATCACTTAAGCAGGGAAACGAGTCCGTAAAAAAAACAGCTGCCTAATTAAGAAAACGATGTGCTGCTGGTGAGTGCACTCGATCATTGGAACGGCAAAACCATTAAATCTATTCAGGGCTCAAAAGTAGTAACAGCCATTAAGAGCAGCACCATGATACAGAATGATATTAGAAGAGTCTCATTTCAATCTCCTGAAATAATGGAAGCCAAGTTGTATCTCGTGCGATATGAGGAATAGCTTAAAAAAGTAGAGGAGTTCGATTATCTTTCAATCTTTAAAAATATTTAGTATTGTTCGGGGATGTACGACAGTGTTTACAGTCTGATATTAAAAACTCTTCTGAAAAATCATATGGCTCTCTCTCGTCTTTATAATGAACTTAGCCAAAGTGTGGAAGGATAGAGGATGAGACATATCCTGAGCATGGAAAAGTCTAATAATAACGATTCTTATAAGGAAAAGATACCTATCGTTAGGTAACTCATCGAGGATAAGGAAAATTAACTCTAACCGTTGAAAGCTATAATTTAAAGTTTATAACATGCAAGAATTAAGGTTCTTAAGCATTGTCTCAGTCTGGGCTATGATGTTAGAGAGGAGGGCGTCATTTGGATTCTTCGATAGTTAGGCGTCACTCCTAAAATTGAGGAATTTCCCACTTTTTTAAACGAAAGATAGATTAAATTTATCATCAATCGTTTCTAAAAAGAGAAGAAAGGAAAGTAAAAAGAGGAGTCATCTTTAAGATCCAGCATCAGTTCTCTGTGCAACAAATCAGTGGATTAAGTTTCTGACTACTTCAGCCGTCATAAAAAGCGATAACTCTCCATGATAAAAGAAGGATAAGTGTTGCAGCAGTTGTAAAAGACTTACTTGGATAATTACATTCATGAAAAGCACAAATATTTAAGTGCCGATATTTTGAAACTTGCCGAAAACGAAAAGCCCAAAAGTAAGGCCACTAAGTATGAGGTCATCTACAAGTAGACCTTAAAAAAACTAAACCGATTTTGTGTCAATTAAATTTACAAGAAAAGCAACTTCAACCAAAAGAACAGGGGAATTGTTTAGAATAGAAGAGACTCAATTAACACCATGAAAATGCTGAGTCTGGTTGAATCCAAAATATCAGGTTATATCAAGGAAATCAATGATGATCGAATCCTTGTGAATGAAGAAGAGAAAGATTTAGATGAAATCATCCGCAATTTGAGATATGAAAGCTATCAATAGCCAAGCAAAAGCGAGAGAAGAACCAGAAACGTAGTGAGCATCGTCTGCTGCTTGGTGGGCTGGAAGAGGGCGAAGAAGATAATCGAGCAAGAGATGAATTATGTGTTTTGATTGGTAATATATTAGTGGCTGCTATTCCTATCATCGATGTTACTCTTGTAAAAGTCAATTAAATTTTATTGTTATTTCTTCCTGCTTTCCTGGCCTCGCCCTTGAGTTATTGAGGCCTGCCTTCCTTTAGTTTTTTGAGTTTGAGTTTGTTTTCCTCGTCTATTCTTTGCTGAATCATCTTTTCGTTCTGCTTCCTTTCCTTCTTCTGCTCCATATACATGAAATCAGTCCTCTTTTCAGGAATTTTGATTTACTCTTCAGGCGTCTTGCCCTCAGCGTTAGTTTACTGTTTGCTCTCTCCTTTCTTTTTTGCCTTCTGCCCCTCCAATACCCTTCTGTTTTTCTACTTCCTTTCCTCTTATATTTTTTTAGTTTACTGTATTTTATAACGACCCAAGGTTATTGGTCGGCAATTAATTCTGATAGTTTGAGTAATGTAATCCACACCATTGATTGCTCATTGATAATAAATATATTGCATCGTGTTACGCCCAAAATATGTAGGCCGCCATACAACAGCTGACTCTTAACATCTAGAACATGCGGATCAACCAAGCTGCCAACCAAGCCAACCAAGCCGCCAGCCAAGCCATCAACTAAGCCGCCATACAACGGATTACCAAAAACATTTAGGACATGCAGAAAAGTCAAGTTGCCAACCAAGCCGCCATCCAACAGCTGAACCAGAACATGCAGACCAACCAGGCCGCCATACTACAGCTGACTCAAACCATGCAGGCCAACCAAGACGCCAACCGGCTCAACTTCACATAGATCCGAACCAGATTAGGAATGCCTATTTAGAGGTCATTAAGAGATATAATTAATAAAATTAAGAAAATATTTGGTTTGTAATCTCCCTCATCGCCAAAATTTTTATCTTCATCATCTTAGTCGTTGACGCCTTCCAGAAATTATTCCAAGGAGGTGATGGATTGGGAAACCGTTGGTCCGTCGCAGTCTCAAGCCTCGGAATAATAGTAATTCTAGACCATGTCTTTGCTTACATATGAGAAAAAGAACGAATGATTATTGTCACATTAAATCTTTCAGTTAAAATATTCAAAAAATCCATACTACCTCATAAGAGCTTAGTTATTTGTAAATTCGCTTACTTTTCTTGCCAATTCAGTTAGGAGATGTGCCGAACGAAGCGCATCCATATTTACCAACAAATAACGAGAAATACGAAGCTGACAAGATCATCATAATCCTCTACTTAGACGGCTACTTCCTCTCAATAAGATCATACCATAGCAGAGCGGAAGGACTTGGCTTACTCATATTATTGTTTTCGCAGTTCATCGTCTTTCTTTTTCTTTTATTCCTTTCGCTTTAGTGTCTCTTGCATACTCTCTTCGATATCCTTCATCCTTTGCTGTATTTAGGACTCAAGCTATCAGTAGCCGAGCAAAAGCGAGAGGAGAGCCAGAAACGTAGTGAGTATCGTCTGCTGCCTGGTGGGCTGGAAGAGGGCTAAGAAGATAATCGACCAAGAGATGAATTATGTGTTTTGATTGGTAATATATTAATGTTTGCTATTCCTATCATCGATGGTATCCTTCATTTTTTTATTGGCGGATTTGATGGAGAAGATTGCTGCTGCTTTAGTCTTTACAGTTATCCTCTTGCTTTGCGGCGCCGATAGTTGCGCTGGATCATGAGCACGGCAGCGAGGAACTTCAACTCGTCGCTTTCCGCTATCTTTTGGGCTTTTTTGCCTAAATAAAGCTACAATTACTCGGGTCTGCGATGCTGACTTGATACTCCTTTGCCTTTTTATAGGCCTCTTAGATTTCTTTTCTCTTCACAGTCTGCCTTTCCAGATACCCCTTTTTATTGGCTTATATTTTCTTAAGACTGAGGAACCTCAGTTACCTTTCCTGTATGTCGTTCTTTATCCGATAAAGTTCTTGCTCCAGTCTTAGGTTTTACTCGGCTCGACTGGCCAGCAACCGATTTTTTTCAGTTAAGTTATCCTTGACCTTGACCCTTAGCTTTTCTAAGAAAGCAGCGCGTATGTTCCTTTAATTTTTTAGTTTTACGACCTCATTGGCCAAGTTAGTCACGAAATTATTGTTAGTGCTCTTGTCGCCCTGCTGCTTCGAGTAGTCGACGGTCTATTTCCTATTCGTATTTTATAGCTTGGCCACTTGCTTAGCCAGCTTATCGTATTTCTGCTGATAGGATCCGCTCGTATTGTTCTACTGATGAGATTGGATTTGCCCGTTTATGTATTTGATCTTGGCCTGCATGTCCAATACTTTGGCCTCAAGGTCAAGAGGATCGGCTATATTAATCTCGCCCATTATCTTTCGATAGTCCCTTTGCTTTTTCAGCTCCATGTCGACCAGGAAAACAAACTCTTCATGGCTGACCGTCCCATCAGAGTTTTAATCTAGTAATTCATACACTTTATTAGAAACTGCCTTGTCAACGTTCAGGTCTGCAAGCGCAGTCATTATTTCCTCGCAGGAAAGAACCCCATCTCCATTCACATCGATCAGCCTAAATATTTGATCAGAGTTTGCAGCTTCGGGAAAGCAGTGAATGAATTTCTCCATTGGAGTTAGTTCTGAGAAATCGTTGACTTCCTCTCTTTAATTTGCAGCGTCTTCCTTTTGAGGCTCCAAGCTAAACAGTAGCTTTTCCTTTTCTTTGATCCTTTTGCTTAAGTCTGCAATGGTTTTGTCTGCTCTGTTGATATCCCCATTCTTGTCGAGGTTAAACTTGCGGCACTCGTTGATTTCCTGTTTAATTTGCTTGATAATGAGAGTGTCTTCCTCTTTGGACTCCATCTGCCGTTCCTTCTTGCCTCTCATCTCCTGATTCTTGCGTTCCTCAATAAAGGCAGCTTTCCTGGCCTCGCCCTTGAGTTATTGAGGCCTGCCTTCCTTTAGTCTTTTGAGTTTGAGTTTGTTTTCCTCGTCTATTCTTTGCTGAATCATCTTTTCGTTCTGCTTCCTTTCCTTCTTCTGCTCCATATACATGAAATCCGTCCTCTTTTCAGGAATTTTGATTTACTCTTCAGGCGTCTTGCCCTCAGCGTTAGTTTACTGTTTGCTCTCTCCTTTCTTTTTTGCCTTCTGCTCCTCCAATATCCTTCTGTTTTTCTCCTTCCTTTCCTCTTCTATTTTTTTAGCTTCCTCATATTATTGTTTTCGCAGTTCATCGTCTTTCTTTTTCTTTTATTCCTTTCGTTTTAGTATCTCTTGCTTACTCTATTCGATATCCTTCATCCTTTGCTGTATTTAGGATTCACTCAGTTTTTGTTTTTTTTATTATGACTATGTTTTTATTTGAGAAACGGGCTTGCTCTTTTTTGTTGGTAATACCTTTATGGGTGCTTTTATCTCTGTTTATTTTTCAGGTTTTGCTGGCCGTTTTTTCTCTCCTTATTTTGGTTTAATGGGTAACTTTCGCTTGACTTAATTTTTTTTATTTGCTTTGCCCTTTTTGCCAAACATATCGTCATTCAATCTGGAACTTTCTATAAACTCAGATTTGGCCTCTGAAAGATCTTAGTCTTTCCTAAAACCAAACTCGCTACCTGTCTTGTTATTGTTTTCGACTGCAGGCGACTCCTCCTCTTCATTCTCTTCTTGTATTTCTGACTGTACTTCTGATTAATCATCTAATCTATGGGACGAATAATGTTATTCTTTAATTTCTTCGTCATTACCCATCTCTTCGTGATCCTCTGGATATTCTTATTCTTCTTAAATGGGCTAATTTTAAAACTATTGATCGTATTAACCTTCACCTTGCTTCTTCTTTTGGTGCTGACTCGTCTCTTCATCATCTGAATCTTAATTCAAAAGTTCATCTATTTATTCCTTCGTTATCTTTTTCTCTTTGCCACTCATTTAAATTTTGGGTCAAATAGTTATATATTAACTCATTGACAGAGAATCGAAAGTTAGCACGGAAGAAGGTTGTCAATCTCCTGGTCCATATAATTATTGACGATTATTTTAATCTTTACGGAATAGGGCAGTCCTGATAAAATTATATACTCATAAATATATTGGGACAGAGCCATGAAGGGTTTCAATAAATATCAGCCTGACTCATCTTTACTCGATAGCATTTCTTTAAAGAGGGAAAAGTTTCAAATTTACAGCCATAAAAAAGACTAGAAAAGTGGATACAAGAAAAAGAGCTCTTCTCTCATGAGTATATACCCATCTAAGCTGAAAGACGTAGTCTGTCCTCAAATTATTACAGAAAATAAATCAACCTACCAGTCTATTCAGGATACTAGAAAGAATAAAACACCCAAGGCAAACAGTCCCATCGGTACCATCGATAAAAGAAAAGGCGAACAAGTGAATGGTAGTATCGATGTGGTTCACTAATATGCTGAGAAATTATGGATGAATCTCGTCGAATAACACAAGATACAGCAAAAGGTTTGCAGCAATCAACTAAAGTATGCGAATAAATCCTCTGAAAAGATGGCTTTGGGAGGATTTGAGTTCCTTCAATAAATGGCTTCCCCTCTAAACAAGCGTAATGCCTTTTTATCCAATAATTTTAGTAAATCTATGGCCACCAAGACAATAAATTTGCTCTATCAAACTATTGTCGGCAAAAGTAGTTATAAAAAGAACAAAAAATTTTAATTTCACGTCAGCAAATTGCCCATAATGGATCGCCCCAGCATCAAAAAGGCTTAGCATTCTTTGGAGAGGTAACTTAGTGTCCCCCTCAGAATGGAACAGCCCAATAGTAGTACTCATCATCACAATGAATTAGCTCCTTCAATGCTCAATACTACACGCCATAGACCTAAACATAGATTACATTAAAACCCTCTCAATGAGGAAGCAAATGAAATAATTCCTTGGGCCACATCTTAGTAGGTAGCTTTCTGAAGCAGTTTCATTGCTGAATCGCGAATAATAAATATGATATCTAATAAAGTTAAATTACTCAAGTATTTATTAAATTAGCGTCAATAATAATTATCAAACTACTCAATCTTAAAAAGGATAGAGTCATATAGTCATATAGTCATATAGTTATCTTATGTAATGTCTTAATACAAATGCTCATAACGTAAGAGTGAATGTTCAAGTCAGTAGAAGGTATTTTTATATGCAAAACTGATATTCCCTCTTATATTATTATGCGTATTTATTAATAGAATAAGTAATTAAGTCCCTCAAATTCGCCCTTGATTCTATCCATTATAATAATAATATCACACTCCCTCGAATGCGTTCTATCCTCTCCAATTTAGCAGAAGAGATCATGCGTGGTGGACCGCGCGGACTCTAGGCCAACCAGCAGTTCCGCACTCTCATCAACTAGTTAACTAATCTTGAGGAATGTCTTTTGGCTGCTGATGAGAATGATGGCATGCTTTTTGTCTATTGCACCAACATGATCAAGCTTATAGAGAATGCAGAGTTTTGCATCATTTCGGAGACTAGATCAGAAGAGAACATAGTGAATATGGTAGAAGGGTGCAGTCAAAAGAGCAAGACCTATGGGCACATCTTGATGTCCCTCGCACGCAGCCTCCTTGCCAGACCGAATCGCCCAGCTTATATTGTTAAAACTATGCTAGACCTGATGAGTCTTTGTCTTAAGGCACTATTTGAAGATAACAACAACGTAAATTTTCTTCAAAACTTTATCTCTTATTTCTTGCCTGCTTATCGAGTGGACTAAAGCTTCTGCACTGCCACTGAAACCCCTTTAATCTTCCTGGCTCCAAGATACGAGTTGGACTTGAACAATCCTTCAAATTTTCTTTTTCTTTTACAAATCTTCAGTTCTATGTTGGAGTTTATCACAGTACAAAACGGAATGAAGACATATTACTAATATCGACGCAACATATACGTTTTCCGAAATAGCTATCTGGCTCACTTCCTTCAGTTTGGGGTTTAATTCACTAAGCTATTGTTTGTGAGATTTAACTCTAACTCTACCCTACGTTCACTCCTCGCCCAAGCCATCCATTTCCTTGAGAATGTCTTCATGTATCCCTTTACTCTAAGTTTGCATGAATTTGAAATTGACGATGATCTTGCCTAAAACATCACAGGACTCAACAGCGGAGATATCTACTTCAGCAACTATTTCAGACATGTTCTTTGCGATATTGACTACCTTGGTGACCTACTGAGATACTATAACTTGGTTATTAACAGCAGTAATAACTTTGATGACTGCCGACAATAGATATATAGTCTGATTAAGATTTTAGGGAGAGTTTCTGTACCCAGTCAATATACTTTCAAAAATTAAGAGGAGCGGAAGGCTTCTCGGATGTTCTCGCTTTCTATCTTAGAGGTTTTATGTTCTCCACCTCGCTTTATGGACTCCTACATGTTGCACTCCATAATGGATGTGGCTCAAAAGATACTTCTAATGGGAGATAGCCTGCTGATGTAAAAGAAATATCACATCATAGGCATTATTATCAACTTCCTACACAATGTTATGGGTTTTTCTTAAATTAGCATTGATTAGGGTAAGCGCAGTCCTTTCGCAAGAGTATTCGAAATACTGGGAGTATGTCTAGACTATGCCAAAGATAAGTTGGATGATGATCAGGGGAGAGAAGTCAAACAAAGTTGTCAACAAATTCTAGAAAAAGCCTACTCTCGTATAATAAGTCCTTAGGCTATAAAAATAATTTAAAAATTCGGATGCAACCAGCCCACATAAATATAGTGCTTCTCTGAATTGTTCGAACATATCATTCCTGTGTTTTAGGCCAATCTTGAAACAAATCTTGCTATTTTCTAGAAGATGGACGAGAGTACACTGAGTCAACAAGCTGGAATTATATGGCTGCACCTGTGCTCGCAATTACTTCCAAAAACACAAGCCAACTATAATCAAACTAAGATCATTTTAAAATATTACCGATTGGCTTCTGGTTGCAACAATTTGGCTTCGTTACGTTATATAAAAACTTTAGTGGAAGAGGTATTGAGCGAATGCAGTGAGGGGGCATCATCGACAACCCTGTGGCGCAACATACAGGAACTGCAGGGAACTTCCTTCCATGATTTCATACTCGCGGCTATTTACCTTTGCGTGTCTAACTTTAAATGCCGCAATAACGAGATCATTGACTTTTCACTTGAATTCTTCAAGGCTATCTTCTTCAATCTGAGAAAAAACGATGATAAGTCGTTTTTAGCCTTCTATAATGTGGTTGGAGAACTGCTTACTTCTATTGATAACACTGTCTTTGCCAATCCCGATTTTTTCCATAAACGCAGAGCTTTCTTTAATGTAATCTCTCTGATTTGGGTGAATGCTGATACTATCGCCTACATCTATGAGATCTATAACATTGTAGCCTCTAAAATAACGACTTCTTCCACTGAAAAGTTCTACCAGTACTTGCACGACATTACCGGTATCCTGGAACCAGTATAAAAACATGAAGCTTTTGAAGTCATTGCTGAGCTTGCCATCAATGATTTATAGAAGCTTTTCGCTTTGCATTTAGGAGATAAAAACTCAGCTCATGCTTTCTTTTCTGATGCTTACTATCTCAAGATTTTTTGTAAACTGGGCTTGGCCTTCCTAACAGATCTTACACGTAAACTCTACTATGAAACACATACAGACATCCCTTTTAAAATTCATCGACTGTTCAACCCGTATCTACAGAAGATAGTAGAGGGAGACTATGAGCTACCAAAATGTTTCACCAATTTCCTTGTAAAAATGATATCACTAAACCCCTTGTCGGATTTGGTACCCTTAAACAAGGTCATTCCTGCCTTAAAGGTACAATCCCCAGAGTAGAGTTAAAAATTAGTGCGCAGCTACTTTGATAACATTCAGCGGGTACAGGACATCGATTGGATGTATTTTCTGATTGAGGAGAATATTGACTTCATGGTCAGTTGGTGGGAAGAAGCCATGAATCGATAACTACATCCAAAAATCTAACTAAAAACCATTGTTGAGGCCCGAATCTGGACCACAAATCGGCATAAATAAACTTTGGCTAAACTAATTTTCGAGATTGGCAGTTATGATCTTGCCTATTGGAACGTATCTAATTTCCAGAGTGAGAGAGAGTTTGTGAACCAGTTCAACCTAATTTATACCTGATTCTACTTAAAATCATTCTTATAAAAAGGAAGCATATGATGAATTGAATTGCTGCATTTTTATATTCCCTATTATAATAATTCTTTTATTTTAAATACTCTTTATAGTTTATCAACTTTTAGAGGATTAATCGCAATAAATAGCTTTATTATCAAGAATGGAAATGGGATCGGCAGATTGGGCATGATGTTGATTTCTTCATCCATTCTTTCATACAACATCTGTGGTAGATATGCTTGCAAGGAAGTTGCCTTATGAGTTCATCCTCCTTGAATCCCTCGCAGCAGATGGGGCAAGTTCGAGAACTTTTCTTCATTATCAGGGTCTTAATTCTGGGTGTACTCAAACGGGTCCGAGCTTATTAGCTCATTATTGAAGGAAGAAGATAGACTTGAGACATTCTGAGTGGGAATGGGAACAAATTAACAATAATTATATTCTGTTAAATATTCTGATAACAATTCATATTGACTTATTTTTAATAATGATTTATCTCAAATATTGGGTTATCCGTTTTGGAGGACTATTTAAATTTAAAATTTATTATAAACTCATAAAAATCAGGTCAATCAATTAGACTCATTGAGAAGCCTCTCCCAAAGGCTGAGCTATTGCGGTGGTTGGTCCATAATTCCATCTACAAGAGTAATGGTGCTTGTCTGGTCTTTTTCTAATTATATCTCTGGGAGGCTGCATGATGTTTATGCTTCTCTATATTTGTGAAAGCTGAGATCTGAAGCCTTATAATTATGATTGCTGTTCTTCTTGGCGATGATTTTTGCTTTTTTTACACCTGAGGGAGTGCTAGCCTTACTTGGTTTGTTTTGCTTTGAGACCATGATTCAATTTGCTAATAAAAATTATCAATCTTTTATTGACAATTTAATTTACAATATTTAGTAATATACATCAACAGTATTCTTCCATAAATTATATGTGATTTAATTCATACAAACAACCATGGAAGAAATCATCCACTTTAGACAAACCCATTTTTATTTAGATCAATTCAATAATATCATTCTATTATCTCCCTGAAATAAGTTATTTAGATTTGCTGGAATTCGGTCTCAATTTATAGACTTGACTTGCTCAAATTAGTGGTTTCTGCTTGCAGACTGCATAACTCTTGCTGGATAGTCGATATCATTTGGATAGCAGTTTTGATTTGATCTACGTAGCTTTGCCGATCTGCGCATATTTTCTTGGCTATAACCTTGAGCTCTTCCATTATGGTGCAATCCTACATAGTTACGATCTTTTCGTGCTCCCTCTTTTCGATTCGAGTCTTTTCTTCTTCTGTCTGCTTCTCTTTCTAAAGTTTCTTCTCTTCCTGCTCCCGCTGTAGGCTGATTATGCATTTATCCAGTTTCGTGAGTAAATGTGAAAGCTGGGAATATATTTTATTGATGAGGTTGCTAAAGTAAACGCTGGTCTTGTCATATATGCCTTTGAAGAACATAATGGAAGCAAAATCCTACTAAAAGTCTTGAATTTTATCTTGAGACAACTCTCGTTGCAGAACAGTCAGAATTTAATCCTTTTTGCTGCTCTTGATCTTCTCGGCTAATCGCACAATTTATGCTTTCAGTTCAATGATACCATGAACATCCTTATCTAAGGAGTTTATTCGTGACGAATATATTGAGACAATCTCTGCGCAAATGGTTTATATCTTGATGTTGGAGCTACTCGTAATATCGTCAATGAAGTCTCTTATTGCCAATTTAGCACTTTCACTCAGTATATTCTGAATATGTTTGCTCTTAACGAAATTCATCTCTTTGATGGTATTGATGATGCCCTGCTAATTTTATCCTCCCTCAAATGTATCGCCTTTTCCTCTCTCCGCCTGCCTAAACAACAAAATTCTTTTCCTAAACATTAAGAATTCCATGAAAATTCTTTCTTCTTCGCTGAACAAGCAGCCATTCTCATTTTTAAGCAGAATCATCTTTTTTATTTCCTTATGATAATCGTTAACAGTATGATCCGATGCTGCTCGATTTATGATAATGCAAACGCCATCCTTGATATCTTCAAACGTTGTGAAACTCTTATGAAGATTTTTTATCAATTTGGGAAGTT
>Ga0302185_10001670_pt1 | contig 15324 bp, 14 predicted proteins | sample II_Bog_E1_1_FD_200231 | JGI IMG/M metagenome (GOLD analysis project Ga0302185, IMG submission 200231) | Peat permafrost microbial communities from Stordalen Mire near Abisko, Sweden - II_Bog_E1_2 | ecosystem: Environmental > Terrestrial > Soil > Wetlands > Peat | place: Sweden: Abisko... | reverse complement strand
TATTTTGTTAAGCATGATTTATTTAATTATATCTATTCCGGTTGTGTAATTAATGGAATGTATGGCATTGAAATATTGTACTTTCATATTAATCAGGTTTGTCTTTCCATCAATATAGGTGCTTATTTGGCTTAATAAGTCAAGCAGGTTAATGTATCGCTTGTCGTAGTTCTTTACAGCGTTGTCCATCATTTCATCCAGGTCGCTCTCATAATGGGAGTCTATTTGAGCGTATTGATGATTTATGCGATACAGATTGGTAAATGAAGCTGTTACCTGGTTCATTACGGAATAAAGGGCAAGACTGTCATTTAATTCCGCCTGTTTTTTTTCTTCATTGGCAGCCTTGGTATTCCATTGGTTTCGGTTAAAAAATGGCAGGTCCATGCTGGCTGTAATTCCCCAATAATTCGGAATAACGGATCCCGCTCCAATATTGTCTATTCCCAATGAAAGGTCAGGCACTGCCGTAGAATGCTGCAATTTAAGGTTTTGCTCGCTGTATTTAACTCCCGCATAAGCCAGCTTAAGATCAGGGCGATTGTTTTTTGCACTATCTAAAATAGACAGATAAGGAGGGATTGTTCCTGTAGGAATACCAAGGTCTTTTACAACTACATAGGTGTTTCCCGGGTACACAAGCAGTATTCCTAAATCTTGTTCATCAGTCGAAATGGCTTGTCGGCATGTTATTTCCTGGGCTACAATATCCTGTAATTGTGCTTCTAAGCGAATTACATCATTACCTGATGCATTACCCAGTTTGTACTGCGCATTCGTGCTTTCAACCAAATGTGCTATTTTTCCTTCTTCGTCAACATACATACTTACAAGGCTTTGATTATTGTATAAATCGGAAATATCCGTATACAATTGGTACTTCAGGCTTCGTAATAAATCGGCAAGCTGAAATTCACTTTGTGTAACACCTACTTTGGCTAGTTTGGCTGTAGCACTGTGCCTGCCTCCAATGGTAAGCAATTGCTGGAGTTGGAAAGTATGATCCACCTGTCCGTCCGGGTAGTCGCTGGAAAAAAACAGTTTGTTACTTTGGTTATAAAGTGTTTGGCCGTAGGTAAGATTGGGGTTGTACCAAAGTTTGGTCTGTAGATAATTGGCCTGGGCTATCTGAACATTATATTGATTGATCAGCAAAGTAAGGTTCATATTTACAAAGCGTTGTTCTGCTGCAGGAATGTTGATGTTAACAGTATCTTCTCTTAATAGAAGAACATCTTGAGCGGAAATAATCCCAAACGCAAAAAAAGAGCATACTATTAGGTAAACTTTGAGATATGAAATTGCTAGTTGTCTTTTATTCTTTTCCGGAAAAATTAACACAGGTTCTTTTTTTGAAGCGACAAACTTACAAAGCTTTCTCAATGTTGGTGTTAGAATAACATTAGAATTTGTTAATTTGTTATAAACTACGCGGTTGTTTCTATAGCGTAAATTACCTTTATACAAATAGCACCGTGAAAATTGTACCTTCATTAATTACCGAGATTACTTCAATTTTACCGTTATGCAAGCGGATGATTTTTTCGGCTAAAGAAAGGCCAATGCCCGATCCGGGATGTTTAATAGCATTGGGAGCACGATAAAAGGGTTGAAAGATATTTCGCAATTCATTATTCTCTATTCCCATACCTTGGTCTTTAATGGTAATATTAACACCTTTTTCATTGCAAAAAATGGTACATAAAACTTCTTTTCCTTCTGAAAATTTAATTGCATTTTTTAAAATATTGCTAATGGCAATAAATAATAATCGGCGGTTGCCTTGTACTGTATATTTTTCAGTATTTTCAGGAAGGTTGTAAGATACTTTTACTAAGCCTGATTTATTGTCCCATTCATCTACAACTTCCCATAATAGCTCATCCAGTTGTATCTTTTGCAGTTCGGTAGAGTCAATGCTGGCCTGAGAAAGTTCGAGCAAACTGCTTATTAAGGAATTCAATTTTTCAGCTTCTTTGACTACCGATTGGAGCGCAATTTTATATTCATCTTTTTCTCGGTCATTTTTCAATGTAACTTCTGCTTTACCAAATATTTTGGTTAAAGGGGTTCTGAATTCATGCGATGCATTGGTAATAAAAGATTGCTGGTCGTTAAAGGATTGTTCCAGGTGCTCTAACAGGTTGTTGATGGTGGTGGATAACAGGTTTATTTCATCTGTTTTATACCGGGTAAGTGTAAGCCGTTTATTTAAACTTGTAGATCTTATAATTTTAAGGTCATTTGTTATTTTTAAAATAGGATGCAATGCAATGGTTGCAAATATCCGGCCCAGAAGAAAAGTAATAAGCAATGATGCAAGAAAGGCAAAAAACATGATGTATGCAAGCCTTCTAATATTTTGATACCCTAAATCATCAATGGCTGAAGCTATAATAACAAAATTGCCTGAGTTGTCTACATAATATAAACCAACCACCTGCTGAGATCCTATCGAAAAATGAATATTCCTTTTTTCGATAACCTCTTTAATAACGTCCTTTGACCAACTAATGGTATCTTCCTTGGCAAATATAAGCGAGGAGTGAATATTTTTTAAATTGGCATTGGACCAGCTTACGGAATCTTCTTTTATAAAAACAGACTGGAACTTATCATTATATATTCGTGTAACCTCATGTGCCAGCGTTTTGGGATATTTTTCAATAACCTTTCTAAAGTTTTCGGGTGACATATTGTCCTGAGCCAGGTATAACTCTCCAACCGTTAGTGCCCTGTCATCCAATTGGGCATAAAAGCTCTCTTTTCTGTTATGTTCAACGAGTACAAATATCCCTATCAGAACTATAAAAAGCAAAACTGCGAACATGAATGTAAACTGCAATGCCAACCTGTTTTTAACTTTCATAAATTAATAAAAGATTTGATGGAGAAGAAGTATAATTTAGAAGGAATTGTTTTGAAATTGTATTGTTTTAATCTTTAAGTACATATCCCCGTCCGATTACTGTTTGAATAAGCTTTTTGGAATGGTTTTTATCTATTTTTGTTCTCAGGTAATTAATATATACATCAATCAAATTGGTGCCTCTGTCAAAGTTTATTCCCCAAACCTTTCCGGCAATTTCGCTTCTGGAAAGCACCTTGTTTTTGTTGGCAATAAGTATTTCGAGCAGGGTAAATTCTTTGGTAGTTAAAAGAATTTCATTGCCATTGCGGAATACGCTGCCGTTATTACAATCAACTTCCAGGTCGGCAACTTTATATATTTTTTCTGAAACAATAGTATGTCTTCTGGTTAGGGCATTTATCCTGGCCAGTAACTCCTCAAAATGAAAAGGTTTTGTAAGGTAATCATCGGCTCCGTTTTCAAAACCCTGAACCTTATCACTTATGGTGCCTAAAGCTGTTAACATTAAAATAGGCAATTCTTTAGTATGAATTCTTACCTCTTTACATACTTTAAATCCATTATATCCGGGGAGTATTATATCAAGTATTAAAAGATCGAAATTTTTATCTATTGCCGTTTTGGTTCCCTCTATACCATCAGAAACAACTGTTACATGGTAGTCTTGTTCCTCTAAGCCGGTTTTTATAAATGCCGCTACTTCAGGGTCATCCTCTATCAGCAGAATATTCATAAATAGATCATTTAACAGAAATGTTTAGCAAATGTATTCTTTATGTGATTAGCAACTTACAGGGCATTAAGTATTTTTAATAAAAAACCCCTGCCTGGCAAGACAAGGATTTTTTTTAGCGAATAATTTAACGAGCCTATTTTTTGGCAGGATTATTGGTTGCCCCCGCTGTTTTTGTTACCGTTTTCCTTGCCGGAACTTTTTTCACCTCTTTTTTATCTGTTTTCTTGGCAGTTTTTTTTACGGGCTTTGTATCTTGTTTTGCTTGAAATGAGTTGGCAAACGAAACGCTTGTAAATACTGCAAGGGAGGCTATAATTATATTGATTTTTTTCATGTTGAACAATGATGGGTTCTTTCTAATTTCCAGATGACCCCAAAATAAGTGAATTTTTATGAAGATAAAATGAAGAGGCGGGGTATTTAGTTTTGTATTAACCGGCCCGAGCCCCCTTTTGATGCGTATTGAACTTTTGTAGGAGTGCCTGAATAATAGACATTTCCCTGTCCGTATATTTCAACATCTAAAAGTCCGCTGCAATTTATATAACAATCACCGGTGGTGTTGGAAGAAATAAACGCATAATTTGAAACTACCAGGCCGTTATTGTAAATAAATCCGGTTCCTCCAAAGTCATTGGTCAAAAAAGTTTGGCACTGTCCGGAAAGGGTTAAATCAGCTGTTCCAAACATATGTGCATTAATAAATTTTGAATTAACGGTGAGGTTAAAATCTCCGGGTGAATTGGTGGTGTATAAAACCAGCGAGTCGAAGGTCAATGTGCCTTGGCTCTGTACGGTTCCATACCCTGAATTGGTTATGGTAGTAAGCTGAGGCATAGTGACATACACATTAATGCCGCTTTTCTTATAACTCCGGAGCCAGTTACAAATATTATTATTTTTTAAGGTTAAAACTCCACCACTAACATTGGCACCAATATTCGAAAGAAGGTTGCCTCCTCCTTCAATGGTTACCTGTTCATTGCCGCCTGTGGTTATAATAACGTTGATGTTATCATTTACAATAATTTGATTGAAAAATGGTACTTGCCGCAATTGTGATCCCGGATTGCCTGCACTGTCAAAACAATCGCATACCGGAGTTTTACCGCAGGACCAGCCTAAGGCAATTAAACTTATAAGACTTATAGTTTTAAGAAAAGATTGTATTCGCATAACTTATAATTTATATCCAATTCCCCATTCTATAAAATCTGCTTTAGCATAGTGAGTAAGCAGGGTAAGGTTTGCAATAAAATGTTTGCCTGCATAGTAACGAATACCAATTCGGTTATAAATATAGCCGTTTCCGTTATATTTGGTATAAAGATAACCACCCATTTCTATAGGTAAAGATAAATTCCCAAGCGTTAATTCATAAGCAACTTTTAGTCCGAATTGTGTAATGTCGAGATTGTTTTTTAAATAGATACTATCGACTTTTAATCTTTCCGTATTGGCTTGGTTATCCATAATATCCAATCCAATACCCAACTTGCTTTTACAGCTTAATCGCTTAAATGCAATATAAGACAGGGTTATATCCAGGTATCTTTCTCCCCCCGGAGGCTCTATTTCCGAACCTCCAACCGCTGCAAAAAAATCACTTTCAATTTTTTTTGTCTTAACAGTATCGGTAAAAGGTTTTTCTACGCTTCTTTTGGAACCTCCGATGCAATAGGAAAGGCCGGTATTTGCTGTAATAAGATTAATGCCCAAATTGGGAGTTTGAAAAGCTCCGTTTGAGCAATGTGTTAATCCAAGCCCGGTCTCCAATCGTATATCGTCGGATAAATAGAAGTGGTAATTTAACCGGAAGTTAACCATGGTATTCAAATGGGAGCCAATAACATCATTTTTATGATTATCAAACGCATTAAATATAACCGGCATATAGCCTAATCCAATGCCAACCCTAAAATTCAATCCTTCCCAATAGCTTTTTTTTAGGTGAAAATTAATGAAGGGATAGGCTCCATACATCATACCCAGTTGAGCCGGATTGTTTAAATAGGCGGAGAAAAACGCAATGCCTGTTTCCGGGCAATGATAAGCGTTCAGCCAATTATCTGTGGAAGCAGGTTTATGAACATAATCCAGTTCAAATGCGGGAACATGTCCCTTAACAAGTATATCCATACTGCTGGTATAAAGCGGCAGTATAAACCCATAGTGCAAATCCAGGGTAAGCCACGAGCCTATACGTGTGCTATCCTGCCCCTTAGTGAAAAAGCTAAGAACTAAGAGTGAAAAGCTAAGTATTATGCGCCTCATTCTTATGCATTTTTGTTTGGGGAGGAGAATACGGCTATTTTATTATTGGTAAGGGTTTCCACCTGAATGTCTGAATTATGTGGTTTATATCTTCTTTTATAAAAGCGGCCACCGGCTGCAATGAATCTTTATTGGGTACGGCATAAAAATACAAGGCCCCCCTCACAAAATTATGGGTACTGTCGGTAAGATAAAACTGCATGTTGGATGCTGCATTACCTTCAATATCATATATCATTCCGTAAATTTTGGCTTGGGGATTCATCACTTCCTGCTGATTAATGGAAGATGCTTTTACTTCATGCTCCACAACAAATTTGCGGCACTCTTCCAGTAGGGTTCCCAAATTTGTATCAAGGACAATATAACTCATATAAACATTGCACCGGAAACGCGGAAATACGATATTTAACCAATAGGGATGGCCTGCAACCGGATCGATAGTTGCATAAACAGGATAATCGAAAACAAAAGGGCAATTGGAGGTATAGGTAACATATTTTCTTTCGGGCAAGGCAATGCGAAAGTAACCCGTTCTTTTAGGTGTATAGTCCATATTACCGCCGCAGCCGGCAAGTAAAAACGCAAATAAAAGGCTTAATATGGATAGGTTTCTCATATTTTAATGGCGGACAAAAGTAATTAATGCAGGCAAATAGAGTAACGGATTAAAACCAATACGGCAGTACTATTATTAAATGCCAGAATATCAATATGTTAACATTTTATTTATTTGTTCATACTATGCTGCATCCTACTGCTGGCAGCATTAAATAAGAATAATTATTGCTGATAATAATAAAAATATTAACTTTGTGCCCAATTATCTGAAACTAAAAAACAAGAATGGCGAAAAAATACAAAGTCGTTAAGGTTGTTCAGGTTTCAAATAAGAGTTTTTTTATTTATTAATTTTATTTTTTTATCATGAACATTTTTGTATCCAACTTGAATTTTAAGGTTCGCAGCGAAGACTTAAAAAACTTATTCGAGCAGTATGGTGAAGTATTATCCACCAAAGTTATCACCGACAAATTCTCAGGAAAATCCAGAGGTTTTGGTTTTGTTGAAATGAAAAACGACGAAGATGGCCAAAAGGCTATTGGAGAACTTGACCAAAAGGATTTCGAAGGACGGAACATTACCGTTTCAGTTGCAAAACCAAGAACAGAAGGTGGTGGTAACGGCGGCGGCGGCAATGGCGGCGGCAGAAACAACTTCCGCAAAAGTGGCGGTAACGACTACAGAGACTAAGTAATATATACTATAATACTTTTAGGGGAATAGCCATAAGGCTGTTCCCTTTTTTTATTTCATGCCTTCATCTAAAAAAAACTGAGGTGTTTAATAATAAAGAAATTAAAACACCTCTCCCAGGTTAACGAATAGTCCCCTGGAGCCCATTAATCCAAAGCCATAATCAAAACAAAGGTTTACATCAGAATATTTATTCATTTTTACCCGTAACCCAAGCCCATAACCCGGATTAATATATTCGAATTTATTACTCGGATATTGGCTTACGCTTTCTGCATTTGCAAATATTACTCCACCCAACAATCCATTATGAGTAATGCGGAAACGATATTCCGCTTCATCATAAAGCATATTTTGTCCGCGAAACCGACCTTGTATATATCCCCTGCCCGAGTTGTTATTTATATCCCATCCATTGCTGGGCATATCAAAATAAGGAGGGTTTCCTTCAAAGGTAAATACATTCCAACTCCATAATGCAAGTACATTGGGGGAGGAAGCAAATAATTTTATATACTTTTTAAACTCCAGAAAAAGCGATTGCCATTGCTCCGTACTTCCTAATATTGTGCTGCTATACCGATAGGTTATGCTTCCATAAAATGCGTCTATTGGATTATTGATATTTGACCGGCTGTCATACATAAAATGTACCACCGGGCCCGATGAAATTGTTTGGGTTGCGCCATTGTTATATAGATTAAAATCCGGATTGCTTCCCAGTTCTTTTATATCAAAATGGTTGTCGTAATTATATCCACCGCCAAAATAAAAATATGAATTGAAATGCCCTAATATCTCCTGGTAAATTCGAATGTATGAATAGTCAATAAGGTCGGCATTTGATAATAAGGTATTTCCACCCAGACCATATGTGTAAGATGGATATATGTAATAGCGCCAATCGCCCAATAGATTAATGACATTGTTTTTCAACCAAATGTCTGATATAATTGGAACAATAAGCTGGTGGTTTAAGTCATACTGGGTACCATAATTAATGGTGGATAGATTGGTTGATTGTGGATTCGAAGTATAAAAGGAAGTATTAAGGGAAACATTAGCCAGCCAGTTCCCTTCTAAAGTATAGCCAATGGCCGGAACTATTGCTAAGAAAAGTTTACCTGGCCTAAGCTTCAATGTATCCGGTTTGGACGAAATGTGCGCACCAAAAAAATTATTAAACAAATCAAAAATATCCTTTTGCCGGCTCAGACTGTCTGCTTCTTTTTCTTTCGCATTTTCTGTTTTTTGAACAACTGAATCTTTGCTTTGAGCAATAGTTAAAGCTGGTGAGATTGATAGAGAAGCCAATAAAAGGAATGTGGTTAAGTAACTGTTCACTGTTCTTATTCAATTACTTTTAAACCGACCACCCCTACTAAAATGAGTAAAATAAAAAATACCTGTAGAAAAGTTATGGGTTGCTTGAAAATCGTTACATCCGTTATTTTGACAAATACCAGTGCAACCGACATCCAGGAGGCATAAGCAATACCTGCCGGAATAGTTTTCATAGCCTTTGAAAATAAAATAATGTTTCCAATTCCGAAAACAATGTATCCCAATATGGGTAAAATGACATTGAAGTTTTTTGAAAGAAAAAACTCACTGATATTTATTTTAAACAATTCCCTAAATTGCATAAACTTTACGGAATAAATCCAGGCTACCTCAAAAACCGATGCAATTATAAGATAAATCCAAGCCCTCATTCAATTCAATTTTTAAAACGGTAATCAACTACACGCTCTGCTAATTATCCTTTTTTTATGTAACCTCACCTATTAACGGATAATGTTGTGTTTGGCTGCAAAAATACATTTTAAATAATTAAGTATCGTTGATGAATTCTTGAAATATTCCCCGAAGGACTTGTCATTGCTTCACTAAATTATACCTGATTTTATAAAATGAAAAGTAATTGCTCTTAAAAAAACACAGAATAGTTACCAAAATAGATAATAATTAATTCTGACTGTATATTAAATCTGTGATTATCTTTGCACCCCTTAATTTATCAGGTTGATAGAATTTAGTAATGCCCGGATGGCGAAATTGGTAGACGCACCACTTTGAGGGGGTGGCGCCAGTAATGGTGTGCGAGTTCGAGTCTCGCTTCGGGCACAAATGAGTTGAAAGTTTATAAAGTTCTTAAAGTGGAAAGAATTAAAGACAGTTCTTACTTTATAAACCTTACAAACTTTTTACTTTATAAACTTCGTAAAGCCCGGTTGGCGAAATTGGCAAACGTTGCGGTCTCAGAAGCCGTTGGAGTTACATCCTTGAGAGTTCGAGTCTCTCACCGGGCACTATAAATTAGAAATTTTTAAGAGCTACCGGTTAAAAATGTAAATTAGCTCTTTCTTCGTTCGGGTAATTTAGAATGCTTAAATCATTTATCATTATTCTATGGAATACAGAAGGCTTGGAAATTCAGGATTAAAAGTAAGCGAGTTTTCTTTTGGAGCATGGGTTACTTTTGGCAGCCAGGTGGAAGATAAAACGGCTATGGAATGCATGAAGACAGCTTACGACGCCGGAATAAATTTTTTCGATAATGCGGAAGTCTATGCCAATGGAAGGGCCGAAACCGTTATGGGAAGCATATTAAAAAAAATGGCTTGGGACAGAACCAGCTATATTGTTTCGAGCAAGGTTTTTTGGGGAGGACAATTGCCCAATCAAAAAGGGTTAAGCCGTAAGCATATCATGGAGGCCTGTAATGCCGCACTGAAAAGGCTACAGGTAGATTACCTTGACCTTTTCTTTTGCCATCGCCCTGACCCTGAAACGCCAATAGAAGAGACGGTGAGAGCTATGACAGACCTGATTCATCAGGGCAAAGTTTTATACTGGGGAACTTCGGAATGGAGTGCAGAATCTATTAAACAGGCCTATAGTATAGCGCGAAACTTTATGCTGGTGCCTCCCACTATGGAGCAACCTCAGTATAATATATTGCACAGAGATAAAGTAGAAAAGGAATTCATCAACCTGTATAAAGAAATAGGATTAGGCTTAACTACTTGGTCACCACTAGCATCTGGAGTATTAACAGGTAAATATAACAATGGAATCCCCAAAGGTTCACGCTTAAATGAACCTACATTAAATTGGTTAAAAGAATCCATTTCAGGGGAAGAAGGAGAAAAAAGAATTAACAAAGTTAAAAGACTTGGTGCTTTGGCTTCCGAAACCGGAGTTCAACTAAATCACCTGGCGCTTTTATGGTGTTTGCATAATCAAAATGTAAGTACTGTAATACTTGGAGCCTCCAATGCAGGCCAGCTAAAGGATAATCTGAAAGCTCTTGATAGCAGGAAAGTATTGAATGATGAATTAATGCAGAAAATAGAGGAGATTATAAAGTAATAAAGCACCGGTAAAAAGCAATTTATTAACAATAAATAGTGCGTGTGGATAAAAAAACTACATGGAAAGTATACTTTATAAAAGAATTTTATTACTTTTGTCGCTCCAGATATGAAAAAAATACTAGTATTATTAAGTGGACTTATCCTTGGCTCTGTTTCGGGTTATTCTCAGGGACAATTGAACCAATCATTGAATCAAGATGAATATGTTGGAGGAATTGGGCCCGATGCAGCTCTTACAGACATAGGGGGATCACCTACCAATGGAACCCATTTTTTAAAAGATTTTAACCCTGCAGCAATACGATTTGGTGGTTTTTTAGGCTATAGAAAAAGGATTAACCGCGCGTTTTCTGTTAAAGGAATTCTTACCATAGCAGAAATATATGGCAATGATGATTTAAGCAGTGATCCGGTGCGGTTTAATAGAAACCAGAATTTCCGTACGTTAATTATTGAGCCTTCCGTTCAAGCAGAATACCATTTCATTCAATTTCTTCAGGAAGGTCATCGTTATAAAATTAAGCATGCACATGGCTTTCAGGCAGGTGCTTGGGATGCTTACCTTTTTACCGGAATTGGAGGACTTTACTTCAATCCGCAAGGTAAATATACCAATGGCGAATGGTATTCCCTCCGTCCGTTAAGTACCGAAGGAGAGGGTTTGCCCGGTGGTCCGCCTACCTATTCTCCAATTGCTCTTACAATTCCTTTAGGATTAGGTATAAAATATAAAATTGATGAAAACTGGAGCGCAGGTATTGAATTTTCTGACCGGATATGGACAAGTACAGACTACCTTGATGATACACATGGAACGTATTTTAGCCCAAGTGAAATTCAACAATATAAAGGTTCAGTTGCATCCTATTTTTCACACCCTGTATTAGGGTTTATTCCTGCTCAGGATGCTGTTGGCCAAGAACGTGGCGACCCTACTCATAATGATACCTATATGTTTATGTTCCTTTGTGTTAATTACCATATAGATTCTCATCACAGAAGGGGCCGTTCGAAGTTTTAATTACTTTTTAAGTTGGCTTAAAGCCTGTAAATAAGCAATCCACTTTCTAATTTAGGTTCAATCCATGTAGATTTTGGCGGCATTTCCTTACCTGAATCAGCTACTGTAATAAGTTCTTCAAAAGAGACCGGGTATAGGCAAAAAGCAGCGGATGCTTTACCCGTATCAATAATTTTTTCAATGTCTTCCGATGTTTTAATACCGGGGATAAAGGAAATTCTACGATCGTTTCTGAGGTCTTTAATATCCAGTATAGGCGATAATATATAATCTGAAAGGATGCTTACATCAAGATTGTTAACCGGATCGGTGGCATCGTGGTTTAAACTGGCAACATCAATATGGTACCACTTTTTTTCAATATAGAGAAATATTGAATTTTTTTGCGCGGGCTCTTTCGTTTTTTCTGTAAATAAAGTGACTTGGAATCTTTTCCCCAGTTCAGTTAAAAAAGAGTCGGCTGTAAGTCCGTTAAGGCTTTGAACTAAACGGTTATAACTGAATATGGTCAGTTCGTCATCGGCAAAAATAGCTGCGGTGAAAAAATTGTAGGATTCTTTTCCTGTATGCCCCGGATTGGATGATTTTCTCATTTCAGCAAGCCTTGCAGAAGAAGCTGCCCTGTGGTGACCATCGGCTATATAGATGGCAGGGATATCTTTAAATAGATTTTGAATTAATTCAATCTCATCCTGCTTATTTACTATCCAAATAGTATGGCTTATTTCATCAATCGTATAATCATATACCGGATTTTCCTTTGTTTTGGCCTGCATGAACGAATTCAATCCCTTATTATGCGGATAGGTAAGGCAAACCGGTTCTGCATTAAATTCACAAATATCCAGGTACTCTTTTAATTTTTCTTCTCTCTGAGCAAGTGTTTGTTCGTGTATTTTTATGCGGCTGCTATTATAGTCTTCTACCGAAGCTAATCCGATAATACCGACATGATGGCGCCCATTTTTTATTTGTCTGTATATGTAAAAACAGGGGGATTCATCCTGAATTAATATTTTTTGGGAGACAAAACCCTCCAGCCTCTTTCTTACAGAATGCAGATGCTGTATATAATCCTGGTTTGTATCGGCCGGATTAATTACCTGGAGGAATGAGGTAGGGTTATTTGTGAGTATCTGTTTTATTTCTTCCCTGGTGTATCGTTCTACAGAATGTGTGGCCACATTGGCTACCTTATCCGGCACAGGACGCAAAGCGTTAAAAGGATTAATTATACACATATGGCCTGCAAATTTATTCTATTACCTGATAGAAGTGAATGAACGGCCCCAGTTTATACCTTTCCATCCCGATTTATCCGGATTCTGTTTGAGCGAGAATAATACAAAAGAAGCTTTGCCAATTATATAGTTTTCGGGAACAAAGCCCCAAAAGCGGGAGTCGGCTGAATTATCCCTATTATCGCCCAGCACAAAATAATAATTCATAGTAAAGGTATAGCTTGTTTTATATTGCCCGTCAATAAAAACAGAATCATGTTGAATATTCAAACTGTGTTTTTCGTAGGTAGTAATTATTCTTGCATATAAAACAAGGCTGTCAATATTCAAGTGAATATGCATGCCTTTTTTGGGAATAAGCAGCGGTCCGTAATTATCTTTATTCCAAAAAGAGAATCTCCCTCCCGGAAACATATCGGCAGTAGGATATTGAACCGACAGGCGCTTTACAAGCAGTATATTACTCATCTTACTTATAGAGTCTGCTTCTTTTTCCGTCATCAGGAAAATATATTTATTATCGGATGAAATCAATCCGCCTTCATTTATATGAAAGGTTTTGTACAAATAGGAACCTAAGCTGTCGAAGGTGGCAAAAATTTCATAGGAATATTTCGCTTTAGGTGCTGAAGCAACCGCTGTGCCATTAATTAAAACAGTTTTGTCGCTTATTTCAATTGTATCGCCCGGCATGCCGATACAGCGTTTTACGAAGTTGGCTTTTTTATCAATGGGCGGGCCGTCTTCGGCAGGGAAATTAAAAACAAGCACATCATTTCTTTTTATTTTTTCAATCCCCGGCAACCTGAAATAAGGTAGTTCAATCCAAGTTAAATAGGAGGGTATGGTTTCAGAAAAAGGAAGCGTATTTTTGCTGAATGGTATAGATAGCAGTGTTTCCGGGAACCGGGGGCCATAATCAAATTTATTAACCCAAACAAAATCACCGGCAAGCAATTCGTCTTCCATAGAAGAGGACGGTATGAAGTATGTTTCTCCTACAAAATTTTGCAGAAATAATACTGTCAGCGTAAGAGCCAATAGCCAAATAAAAAGTCGCTTGGACGTTTTTTTATTGTTTTGCAAGAGAAGAATAAATGGGTTGAGGACAAAAGCTAAATGACTCTAAAAAATCTTTCCTATTTTAAATATGAGCGTATTGAGGCGGAAAACAACATCATTGGAACCGGCTCTGTTCCCTGCATAAATTAATGGAGAAAGCCCGTAATCATATTCCAGGTTCATATACCACCCTCTTTTTATTTTTTTCATGTTATTGCGCTGATAGCCTAAACTCACCTCAAAAATGGAACTGCCAAAAGGAGAAAAGATCTTATAAAGCGTAGTAACATCTTTTTGTCCTTCGTATATAAGATAGCCTGAAGAATCATTAGTAACAGCTGAATTAGTATACGATATATACCTGAATTTCGCTCCAAAAGTCATATAAATAGAACGGTATTTGCGGTCCAGCGGACCCAATGGAAACTTATAAAGTATGGGTACTTGTATTTCATTCATAGTAATATTGTGGCTATAAGGCTCAACACCGTCATAAAGAAAGGAAGCCCCGGGTGCAAAAAAGTAGGAATTGAAGGAAAGTCCGTCTTGTAATATTTCAACCCCTATATCAATATATGATCGCCTTTGAACAGGGATCTCTTCAATAATTCCGAAAGTGTATCCTGTTGAAGCCGAAACACTGCTTACATAATTGGCATAAATGCCCGGTACACTGGCAAAGCTAAATACTATTCCTGCATCAATACTTGTTTTCCACGGCCTGTTATGATATTCATGAAATACATGACCTAAGGGAACTTCATCCGGATGATATAAATAATAGGTTTGATCCTGGCAAAAAGATTGACCGCTTATCAGAATATTAAAAAGGAATATTAACCCAAGAATTTTCCTGCCCGGCATTTGAAAAATTGACAATTGTCCACAAATTTACGAATTTACCCGCAATCGGCTGTTTTTGATACCGTATGTGAAGTAAATCAACAAACCTATAATAAGCCAGACGATAAACCTAAGCCAGTTTGTGAGGCCTAGTTCCGTTATCAAATAGAAGCAGGAGAGGAGCCCGAGAACTGGGATAAGCGACAGGTTTTTGATAAAGCTTGCTATCGTCATTATGATGGATAGCAGAATAAAAATCCAAAAGGTGATATTGTCGGTAAAGACATTCCAGCCGCTGTTGAACTTTTCTGTTTCAGGTATGGTTAGGTTCCTAGCAATGGCTGAATATTGCTCATCATCCATTTTTAACAGGTAATTAGTTAAAGAATCCTTAGTAATGGATGGAGTGGAAGCCCTGTTTGTTTTGTAAGCCAGTGAAGTAAGGCTACCTATTTCATTGGGTTGTAGGGAACTTACTAATTCATCGGCGGGTTTTAAGGAGCGGGAGTGAAGGAAATCATGGCATTTATCTTTATTAAAATAGAATGCACAACCCGCAACTACAAGTATTAATAGCCCAACCCAGTATTTACCATTAACAAAAGGAACCCGGAATTTACCCTTTTCTTTTTCTGTAC
>Ga0302185_10001668_pt1 | contig 15327 bp, 19 predicted proteins | sample II_Bog_E1_1_FD_200231 | JGI IMG/M metagenome (GOLD analysis project Ga0302185, IMG submission 200231) | Peat permafrost microbial communities from Stordalen Mire near Abisko, Sweden - II_Bog_E1_2 | ecosystem: Environmental > Terrestrial > Soil > Wetlands > Peat | place: Sweden: Abisko... | reverse complement strand
CTATTAACTGAAGCATATCAATTAGGCGAGGAGAATAATTTTACCAAACTGTGCTGAATTTTCCATTTTTCGTATTGCCATTCCAGCATCGGCCAACGGAAATACTTCATCGACTACGGGAATAATAGTATGCTGATTCACAAAATCAACCATGCCCTTAAATTCATCGGGAGTACCCATGGTTGTACCTAATATTTGCAGCTGGCTCCAAAATATTTTACGGCCGTTTAATTCGGGGATATTACCGGCTGTACCGCCAAAAAAAACGATCCGCCCACCGGGATTACAGAGATCAGGGAATTTGGCAAATCCGGCGCCAAGAGCACTATCAATAATAACGTCGAAACCACCGGCCAGGTGTTTCAATTGTTCGGCCCAGTCCTCCGCTTTGTAGTTAATACCTGCCGAAGCGCCAAGCTGTTTTGCCATTTCAATTTTTTCGCCCGATCCCGAAGTTACGAATACCTGGCAACCCGCTGCTACGGCCCACTGCAATGCGAACACGCCTGTACCGCCGCCAGCGCCCGAAATCAATACTTTATCTCCTTTTTTAGCTTTCCCCTTTGTAAATAAAGCCCGGTAAGCAGTTAACCCGGCCAGGGGCAACGCTGCCGCTTGTTCCCAACTAAGATGGGAAGGTTTTGAATGTAAATATTCAGCGCGCACTTTTACATATTCAGCAAAAGTGCCATCTTCCGGCAAGCCTAAAATTTTAAATTCTTTTGATTGAAATTCAGGATGACTTCCCCAATCATGACCGGGGTTAATTATTACTTCTTTCCCTATCCAATGTTGCTCAGCTTCGCTGCCCGCTTCTGCAACAACGCCAGCCCCGTCAGAGCCCAATATGGTTGGATACTTTATGCCCGCGTATTTTCCTGTGGTTATCCAGTAATCGCGGCGGTTTAGAGCGGCAGCCTTTATTTTTACCAGCACTTCACCTGGATTTAAGGAAGGTGTTTCAACTTCTTTAAATACCAGGGGCTTATCTGCCGCTTCTAAAACAATGGCTTTCATAAAAGCAATAAATAAAAATGAAGCGTCATTGCGAGGTACGAAGCAATCCCCGATAGGTATTGGCGCCAGTGCATTAACGCCGGTGCATTAGCGGTAATGTCCTGTTCAGAGATTGCTTCGTGCCTCGCAATGACGATGTTAATTATTAATGACTCAGGGGGTTACACCGCCTTAGCGTACAATTCTGCAACGTGGTTCCAATTGATCACATTCCAAATTTCTTTTAAATAATCCGGACGGCGGTTTTGATATTTAAGATAGTAAGCGTGTTCCCAAACATCAATACCCAAAATTGGCGCGCCTTTTACCTCGGCAATATCCATCAGCGGGCTATCCTGGTTTGGGGTCGAGGTAATTGCTAATTTTTTATCGGGGGTAACAATAAGCCATGCCCAGCCTGATCCAAAACGGGTAGCGCCTGCGTCTTGAACCTTAGTTTTAAAATCATCAAATGTGCCGAATGTGCTTGTAATTGCGTCAGCCAGTGCGCCGGTTGGAGCACCGCCGCCGCCAGGGGAAAGCAATGTCCAGAACAAGCTGTGGTTGTAATGGCCGCCGCCATTGTTGCGAACCGGTGTTGGGAACTTAGAGATATTTTTCACAATATCGTCAATGCTCCAATCAGCTTCAGGTTTTCCTTCAAGGGCTTTGTTTAAGTTGGTAACATAAGCCTGGTGATGCTTGCCATGGTGAATTTCCATAGTCAATTTATCGATGTGCGGTTCCAGTGCATCGGTAGCGTATGGTAACGCCGGTAGTGTAAATGCCATAATTTTTAGTTTAAAGTTTAATGATAGTAAGTAACAAATATAAAGCGTTGATTGTGAATTTTGTTCTAACGAATGTAATGTTTTTATAATCTCAATAGTCGATGGTCCATAGACCATAGGTTTAAATATTTTGTAATGGTACGTGCCATGGAATATGGACTTTATTCCTACTTCCGCTTACTTTTAAAAAAGCCCCTCACAAGTTCAGCGCATTCGTTTTCGTGGATGCCACCGGTAATCAGCGTTTTTGGATGGGTTATTTGTTGATTTAGCCTCCCGAAACCTAGTTTGGTATCGTAGGCGCCGAACACGATACGGCTTAACTGAAACCAGTAACATGCACCGGCGCACATAACACAAGGCTCCAATGTTACATACAGGGTGCAATCCTGCAAATATTTTCCACCGATAAAATTAGCGGCCGCAGTAAGGGCCTGCATCTCCGCATGGGCCGAAACGTCAGTTAGCCGCTCCGTCAGGTTATGTCCGCGGCCTATAATTTGCCCTTTACATACCACAATGGCCCCAATAGGTATTTCATCTTCAGCTAATGCCAATTTGGCCTCCCGGATGGCTTCATTCATGAAAAAGTCGTCAGGCGAAATGGCTGGCCCGTCGCCAAAATTAATATACCTCATTATATAAGTTTACTCCCATTCTGGACCGGTTTTTCAATAGCTGTTAAAACAATGTCGCCGTTATTATCTGCAAAACCAGTCAATAAAAATTCAGAAAAAAAATTCGCGATTTGTTTCTTCGGAAAATTCACCACGCCCACTATTTGCCGGCCAATCAATTCTTCCTTTGTATAATGTTTCGTGATTTGGGCGCTTGTCCATTTTACACCGAAGGGTCCAAAGTCAACCTTAACTTTATAAGCCGGTTTCCGGGCTTCCTTAAAATCCAAAGCTTCAATTATTGTACCTGCAATTAATTCTACTTTTTCAAAATCATGCCAGGTGATATTTTCCATAATTACAAAGTTATAAACCTTGTTTAAATTCTATTTACCAGGCGCCGTTTTTACTGTTTTTTGTTTTATTGAAGCTGTTTTATAATTTAATATTACTTCTGTATTCATTTATTAATGTACACTTCATTTATTTATTATATTAGAAGGAAATACAATCATTAAAAAAGCATCTTTTTTATACATCACAATTTCAGCATTTATATAATTTTGGCGTCAAATAGCAATGGCTGGTTCATTTATTAAAAATCATGTTAAAAAACATTTTGTCAATTTTGGCTTTTAACTTATTAGCACTAACCATATCGGCCAATAAAGCCGATGCAAAACAAGCTCACGAAAGAGCCTTTTTTAATCATTTTGAAAGTGTTAGTCAGGTCAAATTTATTAATGACACGCTCCCACCCGTCGAAATAATGGATATTATTACAACCGTAGTTTATTCACTAAATAGTTTTAGTATCGAAAAAGTAGCTGATCTGTATACACCTAACGCAGTAATTGCTGACGATGAACCCCCCTATTCATGGAACGGGCCAACAGCTGGAATTCAATGGGTTTACGCTGTTGAGCAGGTTTGTAAAGATATTAAGTTAACAAAACTTAAGGGGACAATAGGAGCAATAAATGTTTTTCAGCAAACGGCTGATAATGTTTATATTGTTGTTCCTGTAAATTATTCAGGGTATTTGCCTGGGAAACAAAGTGTTACTTCCAAAGGGGCTTTTGCTTTTGTGCTAAGGATGGTAAATGGTAAGTGGCTTATAAAAAGCCAGGTTTGGATGGCAAAAAATGCGCTATAAAATAAAGAGTCAAGAACCAAGATACAAGAATCAAGACAAGTTTGTTAATTTTCTAACTGTTACCTTTACTTCCCGGCCCCTTAAAACCTGGTTCTAGGCGCTCGCATCTTGGTTCATGGTTCTTGGCTCTTGTATCTTGATTCTTGTATCTTGATTCTTTCTTATGCCCAATCTCCTTTTCGTCTGCAGTAAAAACCAATGGCGTAGTCCAACTGCCGAATTGCTTTTCAAAAATCATCCTGTTCATGAAGCCCGCTCTGCCGGGACAAGCGATAAGGCGCGTATAAAAGTTAACCAGAAATTGATTGATTGGGCAAATATTATTTTTGTAATGGAACGCAAACACCTTCACAGGCTTAAACAACAATTTCCATCAGCTATTGCAGGCAAGCAAATTATAGTTTTAGATATTGAGGATAATTACCCCTTTGGTGATGCCGGGTTGATCAGAATATTAAAAGATTCGCTCGTGGGGTATTTGTAAAACAGAGACGCCCCGAAGTGTCGGGGCGTCTCTACAACCTAATTCTGATATGCCCTTAAACATTTAACCTACCTTCGTATGAATCGGTAGATGTTAATTCACCGCCTTGTGGCACCGCGCGGTGAGGGGGCGTTGTAAAAGGTGATTTCTTTGTAATGAACCCTAATAAGAACAAAACTAGCCCCATTAAAAATTGTGGCCAAAATTCCGCGTGAGAATTAGCAAATTGTGCATGGGCATAACCGTATAACCATGGCGATACCATTAATAAAAAGCCCATAAAAACATCCAGCACCAGGTGCATCTGCATTGGGAATTGCTTTACAAAACCGGTTTCATTATCCGCGAAAACGGCCATGATCAATTGTAACCATCCCAAATAGATTGGCATCAATAATGCGGCGCTTGAAACATCCGTAAAATTAAATAGCCATGGAGAAGCAATTAAAGTAAGGGCGAGGATGTAATTTAGAAATCCGTAAAACTTTGTTGAAATGAAAGGTTTCATTTTGTACTGATTAAGGGTATTTGATATTTTTTATTTGATAAATATGTCTTTCCGAGCATTCGTTTCCAAAGGTATAAATTTTGAATTTATCTCTAAGCCATTTCTTTACAAAATATGATAAAACTTTAGGCCTTTATTTTTGTTTCTTTAACAATAAGACAAATAATTCTAAATTTTAACTTATTAAAGCTACCTTTATTAACTGTAGCTATTTTTTTATAATAAATAAATATAACTGCCGTTTTTGTTTTAATCTTCCAGATCTAACAGTCCGCCGAATTTAAACGAATTTACAATACTTCGAAAAACTTTTAACTTGCATATCAGTTTAAAAACCCCGGCTTTAATACAATAAAAAAACTTTTAAAAATAATACCATGAGCAAAGACAGACAAAATGTAAAAGAGAAAAAGAAACCGGCGAGTCCCGGTGGAAAAAAAGCGCCATCTGATTATCAATCCGGAAAAGGTGATGCGGTAAAACCTATAATTGAAGCAGGCAAAAAGAAAAAATAGTGATAAATAAATCAATAGAATCGCAGGCAAGGGAGTATGTGTATGACCTTAAAAATTGCGCGAGCGAATACGGCCAAAAAACAATGGAAGGCTGGGTGTTTAGTTTAGTTACCGATGCGGAGAAAACAAAGATTGAAAAAGACTACTACCCCACTATATCCGCTCATCCGGCCCGGGAAGCCTTATCTGAAATGCTAAAACTGGTTAAAGCAAAACTAATGCTGCCATTAAGCAATGGCGACCACGACTTCGATATTAATTCGGTTACGCATAAAAACGTAAACTACCTCATTGCTTTTAATACCAAGTTGCACAGGTAGTTTGAATTGGAGATCGGAGGTAGGAGATAAGAGATTAGAGATCGGAAGTCAGAAACCTGTTCATTTTCGGCATCTTACCTCTGATCTCTAATCTCCGACCTCTGACTAAGCCAATTCTTTCTTTTTAACGATTTTTGAGGCAATTAAAGAAAATAAGCCAAGTATCAGGCCAGACAGTATACCTATAATGGGCCCGGTTACAAGCATTGCTATGCGCGGATGGGTTGAAAGTGGTGGTGGCATGCTCGTAGCCATTTCAATATGGTTTGCGGTGTACGTTTTAGCAAAGGCAACATGAACGGCGATAATCCATACACAGTTAAACAAGCTTACAAAAAAGCCATGTAAAAAGTATTTACCCGTAGCAACCTTAGCAATAACATAGGCGCAAAAAACAAATATCGCCAGCCAAAACCAGGGCTCGATTGCTGGCGCGATCAGCGAGATGGTGGCAAAAGCCATTATCAATCCAAAGACTGATAATTGAATAATAATTTTCCAGTTCATTTGATTAGGTTTTTCATATAAATGTAAAAAATAATCTTAATAAACAAAAAATATAAAAAATAATCGGCTTTGCGCTTCAAAATTATTATTGAATTTTGTGTTTCCGATTTATTTTGAAGGCTTTTAATTAAGGAATTAAGGAACAATAGCCTTTTTATTGAACGGGTTTCACCAAAGGAGGTTTAATAATTAAACCAGCGGATTTTGTGGTAATAATAACTACCCCGTTAGCCCCCTTCGGGCCGTATAAGGCGATTGCAGATTTTTCTTTCAAAACCTTTATACTTTTTATATTAGCTGGATTTAGGCTGTCGAAACTTGTTGCCTCAACCCCGTCAATCAGATACAACGGAGGCTTTGACATTTCTTGCAAATGAAACTCGCCGGGCTTTTTTGTTGTGTCCAGGATAATATTGGTGTCATTTTTTACTTCGTTATCCTGTTTGGAATTCTTTGGACGAACATCATTTAATGTGAATGATATAGGTACTGAATACTCTACCCTCACTGTGTGCCCATTTTGAATGCCAGGCTTCCATTTAGGGGATAGGTTTATTACCCGCAACGCTTCCTTGTCAATGTCGCCCGCTACGCCCCTTACCACCTTAATATTTGTTAATGATCCGTCTTGTTCAACTATAAAGCTAATTATTACCCTGCCCTGTACCCCAAGCCGGCGACTTTCGGAAGGGTACCTGATGTTTTCTGACAGAAATTTAAAGAAAGCCTGTATCCCACCCGGGAATTCGGGTACTTGTTCAACCGACGTAAAAATCGGTCGGTCTTTTTTTGGTACGGTATCTTTTTCAGCTATTATAACGGGTCTTTTTGTTCCCGGCGCTTTTTTAAATAGTTCGTTTACCATTTTTGCCGATGGCGAGATTTTTTCCTCATTATCATCGTCATTAGCTATCAAATAGGCTTTAAACATGGCCGGCGTCAAAAAAACATTTTCGGCTTTTTTATTAATAATATGAATTGTTCTGCTGTTATTAACTGTTGCAGAGGATAAAATAAGCATTAAAATGAACAACGGCACCGAAAAGCAATACTTGATAAGGGCAACACTGCGTGAGCTGGTTTTATTTAGCATCAGGATACGCCGCTTTAATAAACTGTTGTTAAAAAAAGGATTTACCAGCTGATGCACCGGCGCGCTAAAAGTGTGGTTTAACAACAATAAGGCATAATCAGCTTTATTGGCAGCCAGTTTTAAAGCCTGCCTGTCGGCAATAAATTCATGTATATGTTTAATGGCGACACGGTAAAAGTAAACAACGGGGTTAAACCAGTTAATGATCGTAACAATTTCCATTATCAATACATCGGCAGAGTGCCATTGGCTGGCATGTACTTGCTCATGAGCGGCAATTGCATCGTGGCTTATATAGTCATCCCCGAATTTTATTTTTTTAAAAAATGAAAATGTCGTTTTTGATGCGGCGTTTGCCATTATTTTTTTCAGCAAAAATAATTGGCGGATAAATTTTGCCGCCAGGAAACAAATTCCTGCTGCGTAAATAACAAGCACTATCTGGCCGACAGTAATATAGGAATATTGCACAGGCTTAAAGTGATAAATCATTACCGGACTGCTGTAGATGGTATATTGTACTCTTTGTGTAATGAATAAATTTTTCACCCAACCGGATTGTATAACAGGTATAAAAAATGACAGGAGCGCGGCAGCTATCATGTAAACCCTGTTAAGCTGAAAAAAAGTTTCCTTTCGTAACAGCAAAACATAAAAGCCATAAAACAATACCAGGTAAATGTTTACCAGTAATAAATAGTGCCACCAGGTCATAATTATTTCTCTTTAAGTTTTTCAATAAGTTTCAATATCTCGTCGGCTTCCTTTAAGTCTATTTTCTCTTTTTTTACAAAATACGAGAATACCCGCTTTACAGAATTATCAAAGTATCCGCTCATCAATTTATCGGTGGCAAAATTTTGGTATTGTTCTTTACTGATTACCGGATAGTACTCGTGGCTTTTTCCGTGGGCCGTATGTGAAACAAAACCTTTTGTTTCCAATATCCTGATAATGGTCGATACCGTATTGTAAGCAGGTTTTGGCAGGGGCAATAAATCGATCACATCTTTAACATAACCCTTTTCTAACTGCCATAATACCTGCATAATTTGTTCTTCTGCACGGGTTAATTCTTTAATTTCCATAATAACTCAATAAATACTTAATCAAATTTAACTTGTAAAGGCTTGATTAACTGCAATATAAGCTAAAAATATAACGCAAGTCAATTAGTCTTTTCGAAGGTTCTCTTATTGGGAAATCTAAGGTAAGAAATATAAATGGGATTAACAACTAAATTTTTAGTTTTATGTGCCGGGTTCCTTTCTAAATACTTTTTTTGTTAATTAATGTAAGCTGCCGAAGTAATTTTTAATTAAAGATTGCTCTATTCCGAAGAAAAAATTTGAATTTAAAGAGTGGAAAAAATTCTCTTGTTCGAAGAAAATTTTCTATATTTGTATACAAATCAAAAAAACAATGGCCGCTAAAAAATATATTGTTGCTTCAAAACCCCAAATTAAAGATGAACCAAAGGAAGCGGCATCAAAAAGTACGGATAAAAAGCATCGCAGTTATGTTATAGATGAAGCTGAAACCTATGGCCGCGTTTCTGAGCTGGAAGTAATTTACGGTTATCAACCATTTTACGCTGATGACATCAGTTTGTTGAACAATTCAAAAAAAGGGCTTAATGCTAAAGCTGCTTTAGATTTTCTTTCAATTTCAGGTTTTACACAAGATGAATTCCAGGAAACTTTTAAAACTACAGTTAAAACCATACAAAACCATGTTACCAAAGATATAATCCTTGATTCAGCCTTAAGCGAGAAACTTCTTAAATCATTTGCCTTATATGACAAGGGGATTGAAATATTTGGCGCCGCAAAAAGCTTTCACCGGTGGCTTAGTACACCTGCCTATGGCCTTGGAAATCAATTACCTTTTGATTTAATGGATACCATAACCGGTATACAGCTTATCGAAGAAGAGCTTATCCGTATCGAATTCGGCGATCTGGCCTGATTATGTTAGTTTTCAGAATTGTACTGGCAAAATATTCCGCTGAATTGTTCGCCTCGGGACGTGCAGCGCGCTGGAACCCGAATGAAGTTAAAATGATCTATACCGCTTCTTCGCGATCATTGGCCTGCCTTGAAAATGTTGTCCATCGCGACAAGTTAGGTTTAACAAAAGCTTTTAATCTGATGACGATTGAATGCCCCGATGGTATCAAAATAAAAACCATTTCCTTAGCTGACTTACCGACCAATTGGGCAGATTATGATCAGATGCCGCAAACGCAAAAGACCGGGGCGAATTGGGTGAGGGAAAATGCATCGGCCATACTTCAGGTTCCGTCTACTATTGTTGAGGATGAAGTCAATTACCTGTTAAACCCTGAACATCCGGATTTTAAATTAATAAGGATAATCAAAACACAAACTTTTGTATTTGACGGCAGAATAAAACTATGATGAAGTTCGCGATTTACAGGCTTTTATAATTTTGGTGTATATTTGACTAATGAGTTCATACCCGTTAGACAGAACCGCCTTTAAAGCGCAGACGGCAGAAGAAGCCTCAAATCATGCAGCCTATTATAAAACTTTAACGTGGCAGGAACGGCTTCGCATTGCCAACTATTTGAATAGTATTGCCTATAATTATCCGGAAAATGAACCGCCCAGAATGGATAAGACGGCCTTTAAAATACGGAAACGTAAATAAAGATGGGGAATATTTTTAATGAAGATTTCAGGGACTTTATCAATTGTTTCAATACTTATAAAGTAAAATATATTCTTGTAGGGGGATATTCCGTTATTCTTCATGGCTATTCAAGGACTACAGGGGATATGGATTTGTGGGTTGAAAGAACAAAGGAAAACTACGAAAACATTAAAATCGCATTTTTACATTTCGGGATGCCTGTTTTTGACATGACAGAGGAGGTTTTTTTGAATAACGTCGACCTGAATGTTTTTACATTTGGAAGGCCCCCGTCTTCAATTGATATTATGGTGGCCGTTAAGGGGTTAAATTTTGAAGAATGTTACAAAAATGCTGTATATTTTGAAGAAGACGGGCTAATGGTACGGACGATATACATCAACGACCTGATAAGCGCTAAAAAAGCTTCGGGCCGTGCAAAAGATATAAATGATTTAGAAAATCTGATTCCCTGAAACAAATAAGAATTGAAAACAAAACTAATTAATCAGCAATTTATACCCTCTCCCATGAACATTTATAATCTCGACTGAAGGATCATCTCTTAAATACTTTCGGATTTTGCTTAAAAAAACGTCCATACTGCGGCCATTAAAATAATTGTCGTCATGCCAGATATTTAGCAAAGCCTCTTCCCTGGTAAGCACCTCGTTTTTGCGCAAACAAAGTAACCTGAGCAGTTCGGCTTCTTTGGTTGATAATTTTTGTTGTTCGCCGCCAATAGTGATGAATTGCGAGGTGTAATCAAAAAGGTACCGGCCGATATTAAACTTGGTTTGCTTTTCTTCTTCCTGCTTTTCGGAATTACCGGCCCTTTTCAGCAGCGCGTTTATGCGTAGTAACAATTCTTCAATCCGGAAGGGTTTAGTAATGTAATCGTCCCCTCCCAAATTAAAGGCCTGGGTTTTATCTTCTATCATACCCTTTGCAGTGGCAAAAATAATCGGCACATGGTTATTAATTTTCCTTATTTCCTTACCCAATGTAAAGCCGTCCTTTTTTGGCATCATTACGTCGAGTATGAGCAAATCATAACTTTGTTTGGTAAACGCCCTTAAACCTTCTTCGCCGTCCTTACATAAAACAACATCAAACTTGCCTTTTAGCTGCAGGTAATCCTGTAACAGTAATCCCAGGTTCGGATCATCTTCAACCAATAGTATTTTTTTCATTTGTTTTTTTATGCCAGCTGAAATTTCAATTCAAATTCTGATCCTTTTTCTTTTTCTGATTTTACGGTGATCATCCCGTTAAGTCTTTTTACTACGGTATTAACGTAGCTTAACCCCAATCCAAAACCTTTAACATCGTGGAGGTTCCCTGTTGGGATACGGTAAAACTGTTCAAATATTTTTGTCTGCTGGTCACGGCTCATGCCGACACCTTTATCGGAAACCCGCACAACTAAATGGCCGTTTTTATTCAGTGTACTTATAGTGATGTCGGGTGGGCCAATGCTATATTTAATGGCGTTATCAACTAAGTTGTAAATCACATTCGAAAAATGCAATTCGTCAGCGTTGATTACTGCGCTTTCGGCATCAAGCTGCAGTGTAGTAGTAGCGTTGTATTTTTGAAGTTTAAGCGCCATACTGTCAATCACAATGGCGATTGTTTCATTGATATCAAGCGGTTTTTTTTCCAGCTTAAAATCCTCCTTTTCAATACGGGCTATATTAAGCACTCTTTCAATGTGGCTCCCCAAACGTGCGTTTTCTTCAAATATAATATTTGCCAGTCTGGCAACCCTGCTTTTGTCCTGCGCAATTTCATTGTCCTTTAAAGCTTCACTGGCTATCATAATAGTTGACACCGGTGTTTTAAATTCGTGTGTCATATTATTGATGAAGTCAGTTTTCATTTCAGCTATTTTTTTTTGCTTTAAAATCGAAAAAATTGTATACCCGAAACAAAGTATCAGTACCATTAATAAACCTCCGGTAACAGACAAGTTCGCTGTCATCCCGTTTAAGATATGTGAGTTCTTTTGGGGGAACGAAAGTTTGATCAGCCCGGGGTCGTTGATTACGTCCTTGCTGAATATTTGTGTTTGATAGGTGGTTGCTGCATTAAAAGAAGGCCTTTCGCCAGAAACATCATTTGCTTTCGAAAAAATCACTGAATCATTATTTGCGGTGGTAACCTCATAATTAATGGGCAAATTAATGCCATTATTGTGCAACTCAAACCGCAATAAGGTATCTATCCAAAATGGATCGAGCCGCGCTTTAAGTGGCTCGCCGAATTTACCATACTCTTCCGCCAGGTTTTCAATTACTGTGGACTTTGTCTTTGGCGAGTTTTGCAACGAATCGGTTTCGAGCATCCTTTGAATTTCTTTCAGTTGGCGCGCTTTCTGTTTCCTGACCTGCTCATGCTGCCATTCCGGGTCAACGTATATGTTTGAAATTACCTGTTTTCCAAATTGCGGATCGCTGTAGGTATACCGTATCGTGTCAAATTTGTGCAGCTTTTGATGTTTTTTTGAGACGGGGTTTCTTACAAGTACAGGTGTTACACTTCCGTGTACGATACCAAACTCATCGGTAAACTCTTCATAACGCAACTGGAGATCGATGGAACCTCCCTGCAGAAAATGTGACATTTCGTCGTCCATTTTCTTATGCAAAATCATCCGCTGTAAACTGTCACGCAATAAGGCAATCTTTCTTTCGCGGCTTGTTAGTTTTTTAGTTATTTTCAAACCAGGGCTTGATTCAGGATTGTTTTCGGCTAAACGATTATTTAAAGTTATTCTATTCGCAGCTGTGCTCCAGTTGGGTTGGTAGGGGTTACCGCCCCGCGCTTTTATATTTAAGAAATTAAGGGCATCGTGCCTGCTTACTTTTTCTACAACGTTATTTAATGCCTCATTAACAGAGCGGTTAAAAAGTTCGGATTGCATTTGATAAGATTGCCTTAAAAAATATAATTGCATAGCAACTACGCCTAAAAGCGCAACGCTCATCAACCCTATTATTAATGCTATACTCCTTTTTTTCATTGTAAAAACAAAAATATTTTAAATACAACGACATATGCGGCCTTTTAACATAATTTAACAAATTATATATTTATTTTAATGCCTTGAAATATAGTTGTTTGCTAAATTTGTTCTTATTAATTAACCTGTATTAAAAATCCCAGGAACGAAAGGTAAAACATAAAGCGTTCTGGTTTGTAACCTGTGGAATAAATAAATCAAATTATTCTGCAAAGTATTTAAGTTTGAACAAATTAAATAAATTAATACTCCCATGAAAAATCTATTATTAAAACCGGGCCTTGAAACTGTTTTTGCGCTAAGCTTAATTGTTATACTCGGCCTGCCACCGGTATTGATGGCCCAAAACGAAAAAGACCTTGAGATAAAAATCGTAAACGGAGATACCACTGTTAACGGCACGAATATTAAAGAGCTTTCGCCTAAAGATCGTAAGTATGCATTAAGGGACATCAGGAATTTGAGCGGTCAACCGGCTCCTAAAATAATTAAGGACTTCCCAACCGACAGTGTAAAACATACATATTTTTTTAAACGAAGGGACAGTCTTGGCGGCATCACACAACTGGAATTCCGCAGGGGAAATGATGTGCCAAATAGGGTGATCACCCGGGACAGGTTTTTTGATAGTGGCCCTAACCGGTTAAACAGGAAAAATTCACAAAGCTTTGATTACGTAAATACTGATGGTGAAGGTATAAGCACCCACCTGAGGTTTTACATATCTGAAGTTTCAAACGAGGATTTAAAAAAGATGCCCCATGTTGAAGGTGGAAAATTTGAACTAGAAAATCTGAATATTGTACCTGAATTTACTTCCGGACAAATTTTATTAATGTTTAATTTACCTGCAAAGACAGTTGCCAATGTTAAACTTATCAACAGCGACCGTCAAATAATCTGGGATGAAAAAGCAGAAGGCGGGCATTTTAGTAAAACCTTTGGCCTGGGCCTTAATGGAATTTATTTTCTGCAAATAAGACAAGGAAATTTTGTTTCAGTAAAAAGGATAGTTAAGGAAGAATAGCTGTTAGCTATTAGCCTTTAAATTAAGCTAAAAAAAAGGGCCTCTTAGCAGTGAATGCTAAAAGGCTCTTTTTTATTAAACCTGCCAACCGATTGCGCTATGCAAGCCAATACTAAAAAAAGCTAACGGCTATCAGCTATTAGCTAAAATGGCAGGTCATCTTCATCAGGGCTTGAACTAAGATCCGCAGGCGGTGCATATTCGGGCGTAGTTTTAGCCCCGGCGCCAGCCAAAGTGTTTATCTTCCATAACTGCATAGAGTTAAAATAAGTTTTTTTACCTGTTTTATCTGTCCAGGGCCGTCCTCTTAAATTAAAGAATACCTCAACATCATCGCCCACTTTCACATTATCCAATAAGTTGCAACGATCCTGTATCGCCTCAAACTTTAAATATTCAGGATATTGCGGATTTTCAATATATTCAAGTATCAATTCTCTTTTTTTTAGAGACTCAGTAACCTGGTAGGCTGCTGTAACTTCGTGTACTTTACCCTTTATTTCCATAGATCAAAATATTAAAAATGTAAAGTTAATAGATAAGAAATTAAATAGGGCGTATTTAATTCATAAATTCGCAAAATATCATGCAAGTTTTCCACACTGAAAATAAAATTGTCATCACCTGTAATAAAAGGCTTTCGGCATATCTTCAAAGCGAGGTTGAATTATTGGGGTTTAAACCCGTCAGGGTTTTTCAAACCGGCGTTGAACTATTGGGCACCGTTACTGATTGTATCGCTTTAAACCTGAATTTACGCTGCGCAAGCCAGGTGTTATACCTAATAAAAAGTTTTAAAGCAGAAGACCCACAACAGCTATATAATAATGTTGTAGAAATTGAGTGGGAAAAACTGATTGATTTTACCGGCTATTTTTCGGTATCGTCAACAGTTAACAACGAACATATCAGAACCCCTCTTTTCGCTAACGTAAAAGTTAAAGACGCCATTGCCGACCGGATAAAATCTATAAAAGGCATAAGGCCAAACTCGGGCGCCGAAGTAAATAAGACATTGGTTCATTTATACTGGCAGGACAGCGATGCTGATATATTTTTAGATACGTCAGGTGAAACGCTGGCAAAACACAGCTATCGCAAAATCCCGGGTAAAGCGCCTATGCTGGAGGCATTGGCTGCTTCAACAATTATGGCGACCCGCTGGGACAAAAAAAGTACTTTTATAAATCCGATGTGCGGTTCGGGGACCCTGGCTATAGAAGCGGCTTTGCTTGCGACGGACAAGTCCCCGGGCCTGTTTAGAATGAATTATGGTTTTATGCATATAATGGGTTATGACGAAACGGTTTTTTTTCAGGAAAGAAGAAAGTTAAAGGACAAAGCAAGGAAAGAAATTGGCTTCAAAATTATCGCCACGGATATTTCAGCTGATGCCGTTGATATTTCGCAAAAAAATGCAAAAACAGCAGGCGTAGACCACCTGATAGATTTTAGCGTTTGTGATTTTGCCGATACCCCTGTGCCAGCCGAACCCGGCATTATTATGTTTAATCCTGAATATGGCGAACGGTTAGGTGTACATGCCAAGCTGGAGGCAACATATAAACGCATTGGCGATTTTTTGAAAAAGGAATGCCTGGGTTACCGGGGTTATGTTTTTACCGGCAATCCG
>Ga0302185_10001664_pt1 | contig 15350 bp, 6 predicted proteins | sample II_Bog_E1_1_FD_200231 | JGI IMG/M metagenome (GOLD analysis project Ga0302185, IMG submission 200231) | Peat permafrost microbial communities from Stordalen Mire near Abisko, Sweden - II_Bog_E1_2 | ecosystem: Environmental > Terrestrial > Soil > Wetlands > Peat | place: Sweden: Abisko, Stordalen... | reverse complement strand
TCCTATTTTGGTGATACATTTGATGAAGGACTGAATAAATTCAATGAGGAATTCTTAAGTGTTGGTTAAATCTGCTAACTCACTCTGCAATCTTTCTAGGAGGGAAAATGTTATTTCGATGAGCCCAAAACCACCTACATTATATAAACCATTATATTCAGCAGAATTATCTTTACCTTAGTTAAACTAGACTAGTATCTTATTTTCAACAGTGTCCTCCATTTTATAAATAATGAATAATAATGATTGAGTTTTAGAGTGAGAATTTGTAGACATTTGCGCTTTAATTTATAAAATTAAAAGTTAATTTATCATTCTTTCCCTCAGTTTCATTGTCTCAGATAGTTCTATATTCCAAATTAATCATGATTCCTTTGAAACTGTTTCAACTGAAAATTGAAAAAACAAATGCTCTTAATTTTTTTTTTTTTCTATTGACAATACTACTTCTATCAAACAAAAATATTGAATTTTTTAAGGATTATTCTATTTAAATATACAACAGGTTGATCCAAGAAAATATTTTATTTACGGATAATAAGATAATAATAATTTGTCGAAAGCAACATTCACTGGATCAATTCAATATTTTTTCAGCTTTTATTCTAAAATTTGAGAACTTCTTATTTTCATGCTATGAGCCCATTTTAGTTCATTCAGCGGTTTTAATGATAAGATTCATATATTATCAAGCTGAATTAATTTACCCATTAAATGGCAGATGATGAAGCACTAACTAAACCACTAGAAAACAAGGGAATTTATCAATTACTCAATCAAAAAATACCAACCTTGAAGCTTTTTACTATTGAAGAAAATATCTATTGCAGAAAAAATCCAAGCATCACAAGCCCACGATCTTTTAACAACCGCCACCCAGCTCACAATGCATTTATAAAAAATAGAGAAAGATAATGTTCGGGAATTCTTCAGCGTAGAGTGACTTTTATTGATTAATTAAAGAAGAAAGAAAATATGATATATCGAAAAAACAGTCTTACAAATCTAATAATTAAAAATTCGAACTAATCGCTTCCTAAGCTATAGAAAGTTTTATCTTCTAGAGTCGTAATAAGTATGCTAATTAGATTCCTTCGCTTTAGAATGTTCAGATTTCTTTTGAAAATTAGCGAAGTAGGGATCAATATAGACCTGATAACAATAAATAAAAGTACATTGGACTGCTGAGTCGTTACTAAAATATTAAGCAGCTCAGAAGTCACCAGCTCAACAAATCTAAAGACGAAAAGTATACGGATGCAGCTTTTCCACCACTTTATTCTTCTCTTTTTTTAATTACCACCACAGCTGACTATCTCTTGGGAGGAGAAATAAAATGGAAGAGACTCAGCTAATATTTAGAAGGAGGCAAGCCTATCCTCTACGATGCAAATCATATTAAAAAGATAACCATTTTTGCTGATAAAAGATCTTATGCAAACCAATTTATGGCTGTCACTTTAAATGCAGTAAAGCACTGTTCTTGTATTATAAATCTAATTTTCTAGCAACAGTCATTTAGTGTCTATGGACTATATTTACTGAAGATATTTCAATAGAGCAGCTGGAAAAATGTCATACTCGATGAATTCATACCCATTAAATACATTTTGGAAGGGCAAGAAAGTATATGCATTCCAGCTTTCATCAGTGTTTAATGCCATTTTGCAACATCATTTCAAGTGTGGCCTTTTTTAATTGAAAAGGCTTATGCCAATTATTACTCAGCTTATGAGAAGCTTCGCTTTGGTAATGTCATTGATTTTATGAATGAAATTACAGGTTTAGCACCATATCAATTGAACTTTATAAAAAGATCAAAGAACAAGCTCCAAAGTATGAGATAAAAACTTTTGATAAAAGATTCAGTAGGTATAGCTGAAACGAGTTAAGGCTATTTTATCATTCGAGTTGCCCATGAAAGTAATAACAAATAATTAATGTTCTGCCACTAATCTAATTTCATATAATATCTTGCTAATGCCAAATTATAGTAAAAGATAAAAAGTGTCTTTATCTATTCTCCAAAGGTTTATCATACACTATCTTCGGCCGTCATAGAAAAATATCACCATACTCATGTCGGGGAAGGAATTTAATATTGTTTAAGAAAATTAATAGTTTCAAAGAGGACTGATTCCATAATTTCCTTTCAGCAGAAAGATAGAAGGCTTTTCTGGAAAAGCTCTTTGACTTACAGTTATATGTGGGTTAGGATTATCTTGGTGCAGATGTCATCTGATGGATGGAGATGGATTGAAGGAAATTATTCCAATTAAAAAAGTATCAATTTGCAGCAAACTCTCAGTTAGGGTGAATATTATTTGATCATTATGCCTGAGTGGAAGCACAACTATATTTTTCAGCTCACCCTTCTCGTTTGGGGGAATCATACAATAGAAATATAAAAGTATCAACATAAAAATGGTCAAGAAATCATTTAACAAGCCAGCAGGGATTTAGCCCAGAGGAAAGGTAAAAGGAATCAATTATCTAGTTTACTTTGTTCCTACAACTATGTGTGCCCTCGAACTGGCTTAATAATCTAAAACATAAACAACTTCAAACCGAAGGAGGAAGTAACAATTCATCGAAATATTGCCGGAATTCCGTCTTGTGTCCAATTGCTTCCAATTAATAAAATATTTTGGCAAAAAAATGGCGATGTCAATAATTAAATGGACATAGTAATTGGTAAACTTAGTAGTTATACGATTGTGGTGAAGATGTGGGATGGGAAAGATTTGAAACTCATTTAGTTGTTTGCACATGAAGAAGATATTTGATTTAAATTATACTGTTATTTATACTGATACTTAAACCATCAATAAAGATGCAACGACCTTGGCTGATCCATTACATGGTTAAATGAATCATTTATAAATTTATTGATATTTTATTTATTTGGAAATGCAGAACCAAAATTATCAAAATGGAGCAACGACCATCCGTAATTCTCTATTTATTCAAGGCAACAATTTGAATTATGTCGGACCAATCAACAAAAAGATGAAGGAAGACGCAGAATAGTACCAGAGAAAATTACATATGTCCAGCAGCAACAGCAATAATTTCAAACAAAACAGCAATAGTTTAAAATCAAGAGAAGTTGTCACTCCAATCGAAAACAACCAAAACTGGGGTAATGGACAACAAACAGTCAAAACAAACGCTATGTCCTTTAGCAAGGGGCCCCAAGTACAACCAACCACACAACCTCGCGTCTTAATTACTACAACCGAAAAACATGAGGACATCGTGAATCGTCTTTCTTTGCAGCTGAGCGAATCCAATAAGTAGATTCACGACCTTAAAAAAATAATCTCCAAAAAGGATGAATCATCTCGAGTGGCTTTGGCTAATCTTGAGGCTACTCTTAAAAAAATGCAAGAAGAGAATGAACAACTACGTGTCTCCCAAGAACAGACTTTAAAAATAGTTAATGATAAGAATTCTCAACCCATGGAGTGTCAGAGATGTATTAATTTGCAAGACAGAATTCGAGAGCTGGAATAGCAGCTAAATTAACTAAACTAAAAATACCAACGAGAAAAATAAAAAAACATGATGTCCAAGGAATTAGCAACAAATTTGACTGATTAATTGAAGATTACTTTAAAAAAAATAACCAAGATGACTAAGAAAATATCAGATACTTAAAATGAAAACTTACAGTTAAGAGAGAAAATATCTAAGTTGCAAGAAAAATAAATAACCAATCAACAAGAGTATAATTTGTTGGCTGAAGAATTCAATAAGAATTCAGAACAATTGGCACGTCTCAACAATAGTATCAAGCAGCTCAATGACTAAAACGCAGATAAGTCTTCACAAATTTAATCAATAGAGACCATCAATAAGCTGCAGATCTCGTAATTGTAAAAAAATATCCAACAGCTTTAATTGAATTATAATTTTATTTACACCGAAAGGGATTAATTGGTGAGGCAAAACTAGCAACTAGCCAACAGTCTAACAAGGGAAAAGGAGACAAATTAATCAATGAAATAAGAAATATATCGAAAAAAGGCATAGATAGAAGAATTTAACAAATACAAAATTGCTGAACTCAAGCAAAGTGATGAGCAGATCCAAAACTAAAGGCTTGTAGAAGAAATAAGTGAGTTAACTTGCAAGATACTAACTGCAAATAGTGAAAAATCATAATTATCTAAAGCATTAGCTCAAGCTCAGCAGTCTATTGAGCAGCTTTCGTAAAAGGAAAAGAATCTTTTGAACGAAATTAGCAAAATTACATTGTAGACTATCCAGACAAATCGTAATGGTGAGGAGCTATCAGCACGTAATCAATAAATCAATTCACTTTATTAACAGCTGAAAAATGCAGAAAACTATATTGGAGAGCTCACCAGACAACATGAGGAGCTTATTGCAAAAGAGGATAATTCAAATCAAACTATTTTGGCTTTGAATTAAACTTTGACAAACAAGTCTAAGGACTTAGAAGCCATTAGCAATCAGGTTGATCAATTGACTCAACAAATTTAGTTAAGCGAGAAAAAAGCTAAGAATGTTGATACAAAAGCCACATCTCCAATTAAACTTCAAAATAAATTGTCTGAAAAATAAATTCAAGTCTAATAATCCATGGAATAATAACGGAAAGCTCTTGAGATCATAACAAATGATAATAATCTTCTAAAATAGTTTAATCAGCAGCTCATCGACACTATCCAGAAGATGGAGGAGGATTTAAATCACCTCCAATCGGAAAACAGCAAATTATAAGGAGAAATCAATTACAAAAATATTCGCATTTAGTAGCTTATTGCTGATCTTTAATCAACAGCCAGAACAAAAAAATAATAGGAGTAGATCCAGTCAATTATGAAATAAAATGAAGATAGACTGTTTTATATTGGTTAGCTTACACAACAATTGACTTAATTGGAAGATAGAATTGCTTCCATCTCTAAGGAAAAAGAGACCATTTAAAATTGGATTCGATAATTGGAAATTAGACATTAACATTCTTTGTCGGAATCGCTGGCTTATAAAAATAAATTGGAAGAAGCTGATAATTACATTGCAGAAGTGCTGATATAAAAAAATAGGCTTATTGGTTAGATTTAATAATTATAACACTAAAAATATCGCAAAGATACAGACAAGCCCATTGCAAAAGATGAATCATAAATTCAGGCTGAAAATGTTCAGTTAAAATAATAAATTAAGTGTCTCACTGTTGAACTTTACAATTTAAAATAAGAGAGGACTATTGATGATTTTAGATGCAAAGACAATTAAATGCTAATCAAACTCATGTAAATTTAAGTGAATGGCTTAGAAGTCAAATCAAAAGAATATCAATAAAAGATTTAATCTTTGACCAATGAAAAGGAGAATAGTGATTTGAACACTAAGAAAAACAATATCCTAATTTAAGAACTTCAATTGAAGATATATTTACTCAATGCAAAACTCAGTGAAGCATAAAAAAATATAACCTCACCTATCTATGATGAATCCCCTCAATCTCTATCAGAAAAAGTGGTAGAACTCTAAAGAATTATTGCTGAATTGACGAATGAGGCGGCCCTCTTCAAAAATCAATTAATTCAAGCAGAGTAATTTATTTCAAGACTATTAAGTTAGCAATCAACCAAAGTTGAGGAAGAAGATAGTTAAAATACGAAAGAGAGAATTATACTTTTGGAAAAAGAAGTTTAAAGGCTCAATTTGGAAAGATAACAAGGAAATTATTTAATTGCCAAGCAAGTTTAGGATTCTTAAATAAAAGTGAAGGCGCTTTAGGCAGATAAAAAGGAAGCGGAGACTAAAGTCAAATAGGCAAGAGACAGTATGAAAGTTATAGAAAATAGTTTGAACCAATTCAAAACCAAGGTCCATGATGCAGAAGCGCAAATAGCTCAACTAGAAAACTAGAATATTGATGCCATAAGAAAGGCTGAAGAATCAAATCAAGAGTTAAATGATATAATCAAAGAAACTGAATCTTTACGAGCAAAACTTATTTAAGCCGAAGGATATATTAATTACATTGAAAATCTGAGAAACAATCAGCCACAAATATCAAACAATGATCAATCTGCAGAACTTTAGAGATTAATAGAAGAGTTGAGTCGACTTCAGTAAAAAAGCAGAGTGTTGAATTTATAAAAGATAAGTGCTGAGGAAAGGCTATAAAATAATCGAGATATAATTAAAAATCTTCAATAAAATCTTGACTCATAAAGAATAAAATTAAAAGAAGCTGAAGACCATATCACTTTTCTTTCAAATTAAAGGTAAGAAGCTGAAAATAAGTTGAGAGAGTTCCAAAGATTATTAAACTAGGCCAATAATGAGGCAGCATTCTTTAAAGATAAATTACAGCAGGCCGAAGATTATATCAACTCCTTCAACAATGTTAATAATTCAATAGACCAAAATCAGTCTTAAGTCGAGCAAAAGACATAACTTATCAGTCAGGTAAAGGCCTTAGAAGAAGAGAAATAATTGCTTTAATAATTAAGGAAAAATTCAGCTATTTAATCCAAAAATCGGTAGGATTTGTTGAAAAATTTACAAAAAAGTGTCTCTGAACTTAATTCAAGGGTAATAGAGGCTGAAGGACGAGTTACTAAGTTCAACGAACAAAAACAAATTGCAGAAGAAAGAGCTAGAAATTCTCTTCCGTTTGAGACAAAATTCAATGAGGCAGTCATTGAAATCGATTCATTAAAAGTTCAAATTACAAAATTAACGAATGACCTGGATAATAGTAAAAATTTATAAATTGAATTTGAATCGGAAGAGAAGTAACTCTTGGAGAAGATTGCCAGGCTTGAAAAGAAGATTTATGATATCAGTCAATAGGAGTCATAAAAAAATTCCTTGCTATCTCGAATAAGCAAGAATGATATCCGAATCCTAACTCTATAAAACTAGAAGAAAGATAGTGAGGCTTAGCTAAAAAAAACTCAAAGTGAGCTATCATATTTTAAAGATAAGCTCATCGAGGCGGAAAGCTATATAACCTAGCTGGAGGCTAATAATTAGGAAGATCCCACATAAAATATTCACCTTCAATAAACAGTCAAAAAGCTTAAGTCTCAAATCATGAGTCTGGAAAGAGATAGAAAGAAATTATAAGGTAAAATAATTTTTGAAAAAAGACTGGAGTAGTTGGAAAGCTAATCAATTTTTTTCAAAAAGAAATTGCTTTAAGCAGAGCAATATATTACCCATCTTGAACAAACAAGGGATATTGAGCAGCAAAGTGTTTTGATAAGTGTTAATGAGGGGCAAAATGAAAAGAATTAACAAAATTCAGTAGAGTTTGTAAATAAAATACTGGGTTAGCTGAAGGAAGCAAGAAAGCAATTATAAATTGAGCAAGCTAACGCAAATATAAGAGATTAGCACCATAAACAAGTTATCAACAATTTGGAATACAAATTAAATACCATTAAAAATGTATCTTCTTCGCATGAACAAGTACCAAAAGATTAAAAAATTAATAATTCTTCTCTTGAAGAAGCCAAACTTTTTAAGCAAAAGTTTCTTGAGGCAGAAAATTATATAGCTCAACTGTAAAAGGAAATCAATGAGGCTAGTGAAAGAGGAGAGGGGCTTTAAATTTATATAACTGAATTATAAAAGAAAAACAATGAGTCAAACGTTAAAGTTGAAAAGGTTGAAAGTTAAATAGCTGAATTGTAACAAGGAAACATTGAAGTGAATCAAAAAGCTAAAAAACTTGAAAGTTATATAGCTGAACTGTAACAGGCAAGCAATAATATGAAGGATCGGGCTGAAGAGCTCAAAAGATATATTGGTGAAGTGTAACAGGAAAGAAATGAGGCGAGCGACAAAGCTGAAAAGGTTGAGTTTAAAGTAAGGATATTAGAAGATGATGTTGCTAATATTAGTAATAAATTGATGAGCGAGTATACTGAAAAATAAACAATTTTGAGTATGAATAAGCAGCTGACTGAAGAAAATGACAAACTCAAAACTGAATTATAAAGCTTAATTACTATATCTCTTTAAGACACTGAGAAGAATTAATTGAAATTGTTGATAACTTAGCTTAACAATTAACTTTCTTTTTAGAAATCAAAAGCACTTCAACAAATGTAAAAATAAACTATTGTTGAATCCTCAATTGACAAAGAAACATCAGAATTCTTTAAAGTCAAACTCAGTGAAGCAGAGACTTACATTGCCTATTTGCAATAAGAAAGTTAAAATAATAATAACGCTATATATGTGCTAAATCATTAACTTTAGAAGTTAAGAAAAGAGTTATCAGCAGCGAAAGAAGCCAATAGTAACTTAATTAAAAATAATCAATAGAGAGAATCCCTGATACTCTAAATGAAAGAATTAACTCATTGGGACTAGCATATCAATTCTTTGAAATTAAATCAGTCCCGTTCAGGGTAAAGACTTTCCCCTCTGAAAGAAAAAGTTTAATTACTTGAGAAAAGATTATTGGATGAGAAGGAAGTGAGTGCTAGAAACGCTCATTAAGCCATCAGTAAAGGTTAATTGCTAAAATAACATGAATATCAAGAGCAAAAAGTCAAGGATGAAATTATGAAGCTTTAAGGAATGATTTCAGAGTTATAAAACTAAAACAAAAGTTTAAAAGGAGAACTTTTAGGTGTAAATGAAGAAGTATCACATCTTAGAGATGCTTTGATTCAATTATAAACCAACCAAACTATCCTGCAAAACGAAAATTAATAGATAAACAGAGACAACACCATTTTAAATAACATTGTCACCCAGCGTTAGTATAAGCTGTAATAAGTCCAAGCACAAAACAAGGAGATCATTATTGAAATCGAAACTTACACGAAATAATTAGAGGAACTTAGGAATATGGTTAAATCAAAAGATAATTAAATTAGTGAACTGTATATAGAGAGGAGGAATGGAGGGGAAAGGTTTAGGGAATCTATGCTCATCGTCGATAAGCTAAGGGCAGAAGTTAGCGATCTTCATGAAAAAATAAGACAAAAGAATAATTAAACTGCCAATAATTATACTTAAAATGAACTATTCGGGCAACAAGTTAAAGATAAAGATATACATTCTCCAATCTAAGAGACCCCTGAAGATTAGGATAGCACATAATTTTTCAAAGAGAAACTGCATGAGGCTGAAATGTATATCTCTGAACTTCAAGAAAAGAATGAAAATATTAATAGCGCGATTTTAACTCTTGAGAATCAGGTCAAAGTGCTGAAAACAGATGTTAATAACCTAAACTAAAAATTGCTGACCTCTGATCATGAAAAGGGCTTTTTCGAAGAAAAATCGTATAAATTGAGTTAATCTTTGATTGCTTAATCTGCCAAAATATCCTAGCTTTGGTCAAAGATAAATATATTGTAAAACGAATTAGAGTATCGAACCAAACAATACTAGGAAGAATAAGTTGAAGCCTATGCTAAGTCATCAGAAATCCTTTAGAAGTAGAAGGAAATGCATCGAAATGATATATAGTTACTTACTAGCTCTTTATAAAATGAATAAGCAATCATAAGACAGTTAGAAGTTGATAAATAAAAATTACAGAAGAGAGTTCAAGACTGCTAAAATTGGACAAGCAATTTAAACAGATAAGTCGATAATCAACGGATAGAGGTGGCTGTTTTGAAGGAGAAGTAGCAAAAACTTTAAGGATAAGTTAAAGCCTTAACTGATGAAAACGCAGACTTGAAGAGATAGGCATAAATATGTCAAGTCGAACAAGCTCAATTAAGCGATCAATTAGGTGGGTTGCACTACTTATTGGAGGCTAAGGAAAAGGATATTTTATATTTAAAATAACTGAATGCAGCCAATCAATAGTTGGTAGTGAATAGACTATACAAATAGGAGGAAAAGCAGAAGTCAGAAAATAAACTGACGGTTTCACCTCAGCTAATCTTAAATATTCAAGGGCAACTCGAAGATAGTTTTGAAAAGGAAGCTGACCTCACAAAGGAGCTGACTAGACAAATATAATCCTTGACAATTTAATTGTAAAGAAAAGATGAGGAAATCCGATAGCTGCAAGTTGACAAATTTAACAATGAGATGGAATTGAGAGACCTGATGAGCAGAATTTAATAACTTCAATAATAAAATATCAATACTCAGTTGGAAAATAGTTTGGCTGAGACTGAAAGGATAAATCTATAACTTGAAGAAGATAAACGTCTCCTAATCAATCAAATTGAGTCCTTAGAGAAGGAGAAAGTCAATCTAATGAGCAACAATCAAAAATATGAGCAGAAAGTATAAGAGCAAGGCCATAAAATTAATTAATTGTAATTACAGCTGAGGGGTTCTGATATTACTATTGAAAACATCATTAAAGGCAGTCAAAACCAATGCCAATAAACTGAAGAAAAGCTAAAAGAAGTATTTTAATAAAAATATTAAATACAGTGCCAGCAGATACAAACTTTGACCAAAGAGCTGACAACTCTAAAATCATCAATCTCACAAGTGGATGATATCAAACTATCTTCACCACCTCATCTATCGCTTGGGCAAAAGGATGGAAATCGTGAACAGTAGATAAGTGAGTTAGAGGGTGAGATTGATTACTTGAGAGTGTCTGAAAATAAACTTAAAGAGAAGATTTATTAGAGTGAGGCAGAGAAATAGTAATTGTTCAATCAGCTGAGAGATGCTGAGAGAAGAATACATTAATTGGCAAAAGTTGAAAGTGAGCAAGCTCTGCGAAATTAACTACTGTTAACATCGAATTTGAGCTCTCCAGAAGTTCGTGTTAACACCGAAGAGAGTCAGGTCAGCTCTTTAAGAGAGGAGGAACTAAGTCAAACCGTGCGTAAAATAATTGAAATGACCAACAATTATACAGAAGACATATAACCTCTAGAGACATTCAGTGAACTCGACTCTTTCCCCTATCTTAGCGAGCTTATTAACTCCATTCTTTACAGATTGAGACTATCGTCAGCCATTGACGTGGAAAAATCAGTCAAAATAAATAAATTGGCACAAGCGCTCGAGATAGCTCACAATAAGGCTAAATAGACTGAGAACATGAGATGGCAAATTGATGAAATAGGTAGGGAAAATGATGAGCTACAACACAATAATCGGGACCTTACAAACCAATTGTAGAAGTATTCAGAAGCAAATCATGAGCTTTCAAATCAAGTCAGTTATATTACTGAATAATTAGATGTATACAAAGAAAAAATATAATTTTATCAAAGAAAACTAGCTGAAAATAGAGAAAAAAACGCAGATTCTAGCAGTATCAATGACAGGCTTTACCTTTAATTTTTATATACTTGTCTTGACAGAATTACGACATTGTAAGATTAAGTCGAGAAAATTGGAAGAGAAATAGAAAGAATAGTCTTTGTTGAATAAATAAACCAAGAGGTTTAGCATGGCTTAGAGGAAAGTCCTTCTATGGGGTCAAGAGATGATTTGCTGAAAGAGATCAATACTCTGAACAATGCTGTTGAAATTTATCATCAAGAATCGACGAGGAGGCGAAAGGAATATCAACTGTCAATTTAAAATATGCTGAAAGATTTATGTGAATTAAAGTATCGATATGATGAGTTGAACGAGCAAAAAGAAAACGATGAAATCAATGAACGGATTAATGAACTAGGCCTAAAGATGAAAGTCACATTAGACAATGAGGAGAATGAGGAACTTGATCGTCTAGAAGTGGCTCAGCATGAGGGCGAATAAGAGGAGTTTACGAGTACAAACAATTATGCATCGATTCTGAATAAGGAAAATGAAAAGAGAGAGAATTTCATTGGGCAGGAAGGAATACATGTTGGGCGATTCAATGTAGAGGAAGTTAGTATCCAAACTGATGAAGACACGAAACCATTCTTAAATTACCTTCTCAATGTCCGTGACCTTGACAAAGAGGATATTCTATTGCTCAAGAAAAAGATATCATCCATGAAGGCCAAGGATGTTGACGATAATATGAGAATACTCCAAGGACAAGAGTAAAAACTATACCACATTATTATGGAGAATAATATCCAGAGTACTCCTCACTAAATAGAAAATATCATGCTTACGCTTGCTCACAACCTCTCTCGCGATGAAATCAGTCATATCTTCAGTTCTGATGATAGCGATTAGATTCTGAAAAAACTTAATGAAGCGCTTTGCCTTGAAGATTCATATTTACATGGACAGAATCCGACGATTATAATGCGTGCAATTTAAGAACGTATGATGAAATACTATGAGAAGCCAACGAGGCTAAGTGAAGGCATGTATAGTCACCTTATCAGTATTCTCATTGCCAAAACCTAAAACGATTTTTATAATGAAGTGGAAGGATTTTTTAGGGAGTTAAGTTAAATATAAAGGGAATTCGAAGCCGCTCTGAATAAGAAGGATGAGGTTTATCGTTTACACAATGAGAGGATGAATAAAATCTTTAATAGAAGTTTGTCTGATGTATCTGAGGACTACCTCAGCGGTTTCGACGGGCAAGCTGATGAAAGTGAGATTCATATGGCTTCTGCATCTAAATACAGAGGTTCAGATCTGGATAGCTACAACTTCACTGGTAGAGAGAGATAAAAATCATGATTATTAATCATTATTTAAACAAATTAATTATCAATTCTCAATAATTTTATTTTTCATAAAAATGCAAAAAATCCAAGATGATTTTTTGAAAATTATTTATTTGTAAATTTTGTAACAATATCCCTGCATATACTGGAGTAAGACTTTAATATAATAATAAAGATGATTTGTTGAAATACAATTTTTGTGATTATAATAAGTATTAATTATATTAGTTATCAAGGATGCTCAAGTAATAAGATCGTAAACCTAAGAAATTTAATCCTTCTCACAAAAATACACATTCTTAAACAGTTTTGAATGATTCACCTTCTTTTTATACAACTAATTCCGATAAACACTTATAGAATAAAACAGATCGATCATCTCCAAACGGAATATCAAAACATTAATAGCCTCAACAAATTAAAGGAAAAAAAAAGAAAGGGAAAGACAATAATTTGCAGTAAAAATTTAAAAGATAATAATATACAGGCAATGTGAACAATTAAACTATCATTTCAATTATCAATATCAATCAAGAAATTATTCCCAAAGAATAGGATAAACATTCTTCTGAACATCTTGACTTCAATAATTGCCAAGTCAATTAATTGAAATAAATTTAAAATACAACACAATTAAACACATCATCTCTCCATTAGCGCCAACTACTTTAAAAATTAAAACAATCTAATAGTGAGATAGAGAATTTACAATCAGCTAATATTAAATTGTAAAATGAAAACTAAGCGATTTATAAGGAGAATGGATTATTAAAGATGTAAAGGCACTAATAAAAATTAAAATTGTAAAATTTAAAGAAGCAATGCTCTGATCAAATAAATCTAATTGAGATTCGTAAAGGTTAAATGCGGCAAAGCAGATAAGATATTACAAAACAACAGAATGAATGGATAATTGATAAGTAAAAGTAAAATATTTATATTAATAAACAAAAGGCTTAAATTCTACAATTCTGCAATCATTTTAAGGATATTTATCCATTTATGAAAAGTATAATTGAAAGTATGGGGTAATAATCCCAAATACCTTTTCAATCATTTGATAAACTCAACCAATAAGAGGATTTAATTTAGATTTAACAGATCAAATCAATTATCCAAATTATATCTAAGATCGATACTTTCTTAAAAACTTTAAAAGATGAAAGTCTGAATAATAAAATTTAAATGGAAAAAATAAATAAATAGGTTGAGTTAAAAATGTAACAATTTATCAAGTCTGAAAAATTAAAGAGTTAAAAGATCAAATATTTGGAATAAAAAATCACATAAATACATTAGAAACATACAATATCAATAGAGGAGGCAGATAAGGACCATCAAAATTAAATATAATCAACAATAAACCTATTGAACTAAAGTTTAGAAATATTTCAATCAGATATATGCTCGGAATATTAAAAAATGATAAATTTTATTCCATTAATGATGAAGCAATTTATTGAATCGTGCTAAAACTAAAAGATCAAACAATAGGAAGATTTAAAAATCAAAGTGTAATAATTAAACTATGAAATTAACGCTAAAACTAACCAACTCCGATAAAATGAAGAGGAAAAGATGAATTTATTGAAATATTATTAAGGTTAAATACAAATATTGAAAGATAATAGTTAAAAATTAATCAATGAAATTAAAGTTAAAAATAAGTAAATATAAAACCTTAATGAGGAAAAGGCAAATCTGTAAAATATTTATTAAGTTTAAGTTAAAAACAGACAAACTCATGCTTAATAATTAGCCAATTAAATTAATGCTAAAACCAACTAAATACAATCAATTAATGAGGAAAAAATGATTCAGTAAAAATTGTACAAAGATTAGATACAAAGATTAAAAGCCTGTTCTGAATAATTAATCAATGAAATCAATCTCAAAAAGGATTAAATAATAAATATTAATGAGGAAAAGAACAATCAGCATACATCTTACTAAAATTAAATTGAAACATTAAAATATAATTATTCATAATTAACTTAAGAAATCAATCGGAAAAAGGATTAAATCTAAAAAATCAATTAAAAAAATGTAAATCAAAATAACTTTTACTAAAATTAAATCAAAACAATAAAAAATAATTATTAAAAAGAAAAAACACAGATAACAGAAAAATGGGAAGGGGAATAACAAATTCTACAATCAGCCAATCGGCAACTACAAAACGAAATTGTATCATTTCAACAGCATATTGATATTCTAGTCAAATCTTGTTAGGACAAAGAGAAAGTAATACAACAATAACGATCAATGAAATTATCAGAAATTAAAGCCTTGCGTAAATAACATGAGAATACATTACACAAAGCTAATGAAAGGAAATAATAATAAATAAGGATATCTAAATCAGAGTTGAATAGTCTTCATTAATTGGAGTTGAATAACCTTAGCCTCAATTATAATAAATAAATTGAAATACTCACAAAATCTTACAAATAATCAATATAAAAAGAAGATTAAATTAATTCTGAATTAAAAGACAAAATAGTATTGAAGTAATAGGCAATACAAATGTTACAAATTGTATTATGTTAAAATAAAGTAACAATTTAAAAACAAGCTTCTGAATATCAAGACAATTTATTAAACATTAAAGAGGAGGTACATCTTTTGTATCAAACAAAATTGGAGTAAATGAAGTAGATAAATCAAACATAAAAATAATTGTTTTATAAAAATTTAAATTAGGAGAAAAAGATTGAGTTGGCTACAATGATAAATGCAAAAAGGCAGATATAACAATAATTTTTAAAAAAGAGTATATCAAAATAATAA
>Ga0302185_10001657_pt1 | contig 15375 bp, 12 predicted proteins | sample II_Bog_E1_1_FD_200231 | JGI IMG/M metagenome (GOLD analysis project Ga0302185, IMG submission 200231) | Peat permafrost microbial communities from Stordalen Mire near Abisko, Sweden - II_Bog_E1_2 | ecosystem: Environmental > Terrestrial > Soil > Wetlands > Peat | place: Sweden: Abisko... | reverse complement strand
TTTTGTCAATGGTCGCCGAGCAAAGCACTAACTTCAGTTTCCTTTTGCCGGTCTTGTAGTATTGGTTGAGGAGGAGCAGAAGGATGTCAATGTTGGCCGATCTCTCATGGATTTAGTCGATAATGAGCACATCAATCTTGTCGAGCTCCTTCTCATCAAACAAAGCCTTCATTTTTAAGAGACCATCAGTCATATAGATTAAGCTGTTTATCTCATCTTCACAGGCATCTGCTATTTAGTACCCGCAAATTCCTGCTCCAAAGACATCAGACACTCTTTTATATATCTGATGACAGGGCAATCTTCGGGGCTGAGTCACAATAACTTTCTTATAACCAAGTCCAACCAAATAGGGAGGGATGACTGTTGACTTTCCCGAGCCTGTTCCAACTTTGACAAGGACAGCATCATTGTTTTGTATCAGCTAATTAAACTTTTGCAGGTGCTCTGTGATCGGCAGTTGCTGTCCATAGTAAATTTTAACGAGAATATTTAAGGTTTTAAAGTACCTCTCGAAGTCTGGCTGTTTTAAGGTGTTTTCTTTGAACTTAGTGTTGACTTCCTTTAGGGTTGGGGCTATTTCCTTTTAAATTATTGCTAGTTTTGAGGCCTTCTTCTCCTTCTTCTCTGTCTCCTTCACATACTTTTGCTGGAAGACCTCGAATATATTCAAAGCATCGATGACCTCCATGATTCCCTTTCGAGTCCTATCCTTTTCCTTCGAAGTAAATTTAACGTCGAGTTATTAGTTCTTAATAAACTCTGAAAATTCCTTTTGCAAATCGAGGCCTCCCTTTTCTATGACTGGAGTGATGGTTTCAGTCAGCAGTTATTTTACAAATGTTTTGAATTAATAAATGATATTTTTAAGGTACTTGGAGCTAGCCTTATCGCTGGGGATCTTTTTAAAGACTTAATTAATGAGCTTAAACATGTCAAGGATTTATTTCTTTATTCCCATGTATTATTTATACAGATTTTTAAAATTTTTAACTTCTGTATTTAATAATTCCTATTGATCGGGAGAAATATGTGATCCTATCAGGCTATATTAATTTTCGCTTATTTGATTTATTTCAATAGAAGGATTGAATTGCATTTAGTTAGCTTTTTCTTTTAGCTTTTTTTGAAGTTTGTTCTTCAATTGGAAAAGTAATTTGCTTTATGCATTTACAAATATATGCTCTTTGCCTTATTTGTTTACATAAGAGAAATATTCCCTTTGCTTTGCTTCATTCACTTTTCGGAGCAATCTTTTTACAGCTTTTTATATTTTGTCGTTGTACACAAGCAAGATATCCTCTCCCATCTTCGATACATCAACTTACAGAAACTCCTTTTGGAATTCAGATCGATAAATATGTAAAAACTTACCTTATTTGCTGATCCTTTGCTGTATTTGTTCTCCTCCCTCTTCTTCAATTTTATTGTGATAATAGAGTAATCTTTGTTTAAAGTTGAGATGATCCTTGAGCTTCATGCATACCTTGAACGTATCCTATCCAATCTAATTCTATTTGATGTTGATGGACTCCAAATACTTAGCATCGCCCAACTTCATTAGTTTGTAAGCCGAAGGATCTTCATAAGTAAACTAATGAACCTCCTCCAAAGTCTCGAGCTACTTTAACAGTTTTTATTTTTACTATTTTGAGCAAACAACTTCGACCACATTATTTTATGTCTTGACAATCTCAACCTTTTCATTCTAATATTTTTAGATAAATCTTTGCTAGTCCTTATCCAATTACAAAAACCAATTCTTCTTTTTGCCTTCTGTCTCAACTTTAAGACTCAAGTATTGAAGCAAAGCGTAATAGAAATTGTTGGCCTCTTCTCCGCCTTTTAAGTTTTCGATGAAGATATTTTCGGTGTCTTAATCGTACCTGATTTCCAATCGTTTTTTACTTAATATTTTTTATTATAAGCGACGCAACTATTGTTTGACATAGGGATAGAGCCTCTTGCACAGTTTAAAATCTTTTCTGTAGGTTTAGGGAGCTTACTATTTATTCTATACCAAATTATCGTCCATGTACTCATAAATTGATATTTAAACCCAGTTTTTGAAGTAGCTGATGGATGCTTTAGTAGAGGCAAGCACATTCTAGTTCTCGTCAATTGCATAATTATCCTGAAACTCAAAGAACGCCCTAAAAACCCCTAAAAACTAAAATATTTGATCAAAGCTTTGTCTTTTCTAATGTTAGAGGGGAATTTATTTCTTTTACGTTGGTTTTTTCATTAATACTGTTTCATTAAACTCCTCATCACTATCAATATGGAATTACTCTTCAATTTATAGTTTTTTGTAGGCTGGATAATACACAAGGTATCCAAATCTTTTCTTGATCATGGAACCAGTATTCTCATTGTTCATAAAGGTTGTAAGTAAAGTAACTGTCGTGGTCTATAAATTAACTTAAAATGTTTCAGGGCCCAGCTTTATTGTCAATATCTTTTCCTTATTAATGACTTTAATAATCTCGGAACTAATACGCTAGCTCTATTGATGATTTATTGCAATTTATTTCCAATTTTATGAATCAATAATTTTCCAACGCAATCTTTTTATCTGTTGCGGCTAAAATATTTAAAGATTTCCATAATTAAGAATGCCTTAGTACTTCACATCTGCTTTATAGTGGGTTAGAAGATTTTTACGACCAGATTTATAACATCCCATGATACTTCCATCGTTCATCGAACAAGTAAGACTGTATCCTGAACCTTCATACAAGATGTTTTCGTAGCATCGAGCATTCTTTAGTTTATCAACAAGGTCATTTCTGTCTTCCACGGAAATAAAAATTTGCTGTCTTTTTCGCGTGATGGTACAGTTGATGTAAAAGTAGTCTAAGATATTTATTTCTTCAATTGAGGACCAATTTTTCTAAATACGTTAAGAAGGAATTCCCCGCATTTTTAGTAGTATTTCATAAGTCTCTCTGCTTTTAAGTTTTTTTTATACATCCAGATTTTGAGTTTTTGCAAATTCCTAAAGGCACTTGATAATTTTGGCCAAACTAATTTCACTTGGGATTTGTGTTAGAATTTCCTCCAGAAATTCACGTTTGTGAATATTGCAGATTTAGGTACTCAGGCTGGGAGGAGACTTATTGAACTGCTCAATAACAGCATCCACCTTATTATTTTTGCTACATTATTCAATGAGGAAAACAACGAAGGACCTTTTATCATAGATTGGCCAGTACCACAAGGCTTTAACTTCCATTTACAACATATTTTCTATCTTGCTTAAAAGTTGTTCAATAGTGATGCTATTCGCTTCATATTCTATTATTGATCTTTAGAAATTGACGAAATAGCTAAACATTTATAGCTTCTGTTTAATGACATCGGTTGTTTGATCATGCAGCTAACATCTATGCTTAATTTAAATTCCTAAGAGGCTAAAAATAGCTTGGCTGAGATGGCATTTCAGAACTTCCTTTTCAAAGCTGTTATTCTTTTATAAAATATCATCAAGCAGTTCTTTCACATCATTAATCTTTTCTTAAACATCTGTCTTGGCAGTGACAGTTCCAATTTTATTAACCATTTTTTTTAAGATTTGTATGAAAATAGTCTAAGTTTGTTTGGAGCTGAGATCTGAAAGATTGGATTTATTCATCATTTTTATTCGACTTTCATTTCTTTCGTTTTAAAATAATTCATTGAGTTAGCCTTTGACCTAAATCATCTCTTTAAAGAGAGGCTCCTTCTAAAGATCTTCTAAAATTTATATCCTTTATATGTCAGATATATTTGCGTTATGGGCCATACAGATATCTTTAAGTATCTAAAGTTGTTCTCTTTCCCTTGATTGAGGTAATTTGAAAATTTATTGATTCTTTATTCTTTATTTCAAGCTAATCACTAAAATCAAGTAGAACTCAAGCCACAGAAGATAGAAGCTGACTCCAAAAAATTATTTCATAGCTGGATTGTATCCTATATCTTTCAGTAGATATAAAATATCTTGCTCTTTGAGTTTCAATTCATTCAAGTTGTTGTAAAGATCATCAATCAACGAGCAGATATCTTGAGAATGCTAGAAACTTGCAAGATAGGTCTCAAAATTATCCACTTTGAATTTCATGAAAGATTTCTTAAGAGCAGTCTACACAACCTCTCTCAGTTATTTTCCATCCATTTTTGTTTTATTAAAGTAATAAGTATAAATCAAGGAATATGATTTTAATTAACAAAAAATTCTGATGGCAGCTTGCTTATTGATTTGATGAAATATATAATATTTATGAGATAGAAGACTAAACAATAATTATCTAAGTGATCAGTGAATGATGGGCTATGATATTCAATAATGAAAATATAACTCTGTGCAATTTAAAAAACAGAATATTTTTTAAATGAAGCGCGATCACTTTGACATTAAACCTCTTAAGGGCATTCGTGACAAAAGCTAATAACGGTCTAGCAGTAATCAGCTAGCAAAACGACTCTATCGTAACAGTTCTCTCACTCGTCTAGCCCCCCTCACGTCATCCATGTCTGCCTCACTGAATACCTCTCTTATTCCTTCTATCAGTTTGCGCAAATTGGCAAAACTTGAACATACTCAACCGTCGCTATAAATTTCACAAGGTCGGATTTACATGCGTAAGTCTGAAGAACTTCCCTTTCTTACTCAACATAGCTCAATTCTAAAGAAAAAAGGAGTACACCGCAAATTTGAAAAGATTGATAGCATCTCAGAGAAGAGTATCCTACCGTAGTAGTTAAAGGCTGATCTAAGCTCTATCGAAATGCAAGAAGAGAAAATCCCCCACTTTCGACCTTCCAAGAAATGGTTGGCAAAACTCAAGCAAGGAAGGGAATCTCTGTAAGAGAATCTTACCCCTGAAGATTTCATACAGTTAGTGGAGGAAGAAGGAGGACTTGGCAATGAGTTCGTTTATTTATAGAAGGGAAAACACTCATACGATCTACGAATTGTATAGTTTTCTGGAGTCACAGGCGACGAGTATATCACCATAAGCGCAAGAGGCGTGACCTACTTCAATTGGGAAGGTTCTCGTTTTGTTACATTGTAAGAATGGAGACACGAAGCTTCTCTATTCAATCGACTTATGGGATTGTAATTTTTCGGAAAATACAAACTGCACAAAAACTTTTCTAATTGGAAAAAATATTTTCGTAAAGTTGCCATGAAAAAGACCTCAGACAAACTTAAAGCGTAATTGCTTGTTCATGATAAACATCTCCGCCAAGCTCTGCTAATAACACGCGGATTATGTTGTCGAATGGAAAGCGAAACAAACTACTGCTATTTAGACGATTCTATTTCCGCTCTACCTTTTACTAAATTTAAGGCAGCCCAATAAAACTACCTCACCTAAAAATTTTAGAAAAGATTGAATGAATTGTAAGAAGAAATAAAGGGTTAGGTGGCTAATAGTTTGGGAGTATCAATGCGCGAGTTCAAGGAGGAAAATAAGATATCCTCAGGGAAGGAGGGAAAGGGTTTACCACTGTTGATCGGGGATTAAAAAAATTTGGAGATGCCTTATACCAAAGAAGCCACACTTCGAGTACAACAGTAAAAGTTTAAACGATTCCTTAAATTGGTGGAGCTACTTGTTGTGCATTCTAAAATAAATATGATGGACGAAGCAACCCTGGCCACTGCACGCAAACTGCAAGAGTAGAATGATGGTTACGAGTAGTTTATTACTGCTCAAGAGAACCGCACAGCTAAAACTGATACTCATTTTAAAGGCAAGCAGTACATTGAGTGTGAATTGCAGTTATAAGAAGGCGAGGAGAGTGTTCTGCTAAAACCATCACGCGAGGAGTTAACCAGCTTAATGGAAGACATTGTTAATCGTAGCATCATGAAGCTAGTTCGCAATCACCACCGTATCATAAATGATCCAGACATAAATGCCATACTTTATGAAGGAATAGAAGAGCAGCCTCGTGAACCTGATCCTACCAACACGCTTAAAACAATTTTGGGAGCAGAAGAGAAACAGTAGGCTATGGCTCGCGTACTTACGAAGGCAATTTCGAAATCTTATTCTTTCTTAGAGACGTATGCTGCGACATTGACTCCCTTAGTAGCTCAATACTTCTGTAACCAAAGTCAGCTTGCCAAAATATCATCTCTTACCTCACAGGATTTTTTTAGTATCCGTGAATGGATGTAGAAGTGGCGAAAAGAGTTGCAATAAAATAGTAAACTCAATTAATAACACGAAAGTGCTGTTTTTTTGCTAAACTTTAAGGCTGTGAAGGAGATTACTTGTCAATGCACCACTCTCTGTTTGACCAAATTTAAATAAATGGTGCCTAAAATACTGGAAAGTGCTCTGCGTCGGGAAGAGGAGCAACTCAAATAGGCATTGAGGCTAATCTAGGTTGCTCCTGTGGGCATTGAAGTCTTCATTGCTTTTCAACACAATAAGACTACCATAACAGCAGAGTTCTAAAAGTATTAGGACACTTTAGGGTAAATTGGGCAACTTATAGATATCATGAAAGAGCTAGGTGGTACAGGAGAGAGCACAGTTTCTCGTAGTCTCAAAGAGAAGAAGTAATTGGGAGAAATGTTAAAGCTACTAAGGGCCAAAATAGAGGAAGCAGAGATGCATAGTAAGGCTCATGAATGTTATGCTCAAGAATAGGTCAAGAAGATGATTCCTAAAATTTCTTGTTCTCTAAGCTCGCTATATGCCCTTACCAAACAACCCCGTACAGAAGCCTCGGTAATGGTCGAGCGAATTGCTGAATGGGAGCAGTAATTTGTTAGTATCGATAAGGAGGCTGCACGGTTGAGAGAGTATCAACGCTTTTTGATGATGGAGTAGCTTAATGAAGAAGTGGTTCACAAATTTTGGCAGTATTTTAAAGCATATAAGGATATATGGGTTTTTCGCTTACATGTATAAATATATCAGACTGGCTTTCTCGCAACGCCTTGGAAAATTTTACTCCTCGAAGACGTTAAATCCAGCATAGATACCTTTTTGGATCAATCAGAGACTATCACGAAAAGTATTGCCATTGTTAATCGGGAAGAAGAGTACCAAATAGAGGATCATGATATAAAGGCAGTTTGCATGGTGGTAATGGACATTAAAAAAAATCTAAGGCCAGTCCTTGAGGCTGTATAGTGTTTGCGTGATTCTTCTTTATAAGAAAGAGAACAGAAGTTTATTCGAACTGAATTCTAAAAGAAGGGTAAAATCAGATTATCAGAATTAATTGGTGAGCATTAAGGAATTGTAAGTTAGCTTATGGATGAGGGACTTATTTAGGAATTAGATTTTTTAAAAATGGTTGTCTTTAAGTCAAAAAAACAGATGTAATTAAATTCTAAAATGACGGCTGTGAGCCGTTTTTGGGGTGACAGCGTAGGACATTCGAGCAAGAGTCTGATTGATAACTTTTCCGAGCATTACTGGGTTATTTCAGCAGAAATTGATGAAAAAATTAGAGTGATAAACAGTGTATGCTAAGATCCTGAAGTTGAAGAGGGCGAATTTCGTAGTCGAGTCTAGAGTGAGAAAAGCATGTTCGATTCGCTAAGGGTTTTGTTAGGCGAATGGGAGAAGCATCACAATTTCCTCGCTTACCTTGAACCAATTTTCGCTAACGCCTACTGGAAAGGTACAAGTGAGTTCAAGGTTTACACTTATGCTGAAAGTAATTGGAAAAAACTCACTAAGCAGATTAGCAAAGATTTCTCTCTTCGCAAACTGGCCTCTCAGTAGAAGCGTCATCTAGCTGTACTACTGTAGAATAATGCTATTTTTATATAACTACGGCATGCAGTAGATCTTTTTTTGAATGCTAAGAGATAAGCATTTCCTAAATTCTATTTTATGGCAAACGAACAATTGTTACCACTACTTCTTCAGAATAAAGATTATGTCAGCATCGACAAACATCTCTCTCGTATGTTTCCTAATCTCAAGTCATTGTAGCTTAATGAAGACCGAAATTGTCCACTAGCAGTTAGAAATATGGCGGACTAGTACTTACCACTGCGCCCATCTCCAGCAAAGCAGGTATTAGAACTATAAGAGGGGTTAAGGGTTATAGATGAACGTATAAAATAAAGTGTAAGGTCAGGACTACTCAAGTGTAGTAACTACTACATGCAGGACGATTTTAACCGCAAACAGTGGATTTCAGAGAACATTTTACAGGTTTTGCTCTTCATAGCCAATTCAGAATTCACCAAGTTGCTGGAATATGACTATCTTCAGCCAGATGGCGATGAACTCTCACAACTTCTCACTTTTCAGCTTGCTCAAAACAAGGAATTAACTGCAATGGCGAAGGAAGAGGGGACTGGATAAATGAATACACTCTATAAGTTAGCAGTGTTGCTGATGCAAGGAAACCATTTTCGTGATAGAATATAGCGACTGCTTCAGTTGGATGTTAGAGATGAGAACAGTTATTAATGGCAGCGCTAAGTACGTAGTTACTACAATGGTAGCGAAGTGGCCTTCACTCGGTATCTAACCAAAAGTGTGGACTACGGTTACTAGTTTGTATGCTCCAATTACAGTTACTCTCTTAGTACACTAAGTGAACGCTACTTTATCTAGCTGGCTAACACCGCTGGTTTTCACTATTTGCCTGTACTGGTGACCAAAGGACATCTCATCAGTCACTTCTGTAACTCTAATGCTCGTAACTATTTTAGTGTGGCCCTGCATCCTAATTTAAGTCACACTTATGTGAATAATCTTTGCCAAGGAGCACTTTCGTCTAACACTTATTTGGAGTTGACTGAGGCACAATTTATTAATTAGCAAACAGCCTCATTAATTAGCAGCTTTATGCACGAAGCCAAAAGTATCCTAGAACGCAGAGATGCATTTCACCTCAGCTCAACTGGCAAAAATGGGCTCACAGTCCCAACCTTTAATATTTTTTTGCGAATGAGAGAACTTACTGATTTGAAACCACTACAGACACATCTCAAAGTCAACTATAGAGTAGTCAGTGTTCCATAAATATCGATATCAGCCTACTTGCAATATACAATGATTTTAATCTTCGACACTAGTGACACAGATTTTCCAAAAAGAGTATAAAGAGCATGCTAAATTGTAAACAAATGCAGCGGATATACTGTATTTTGTACTGAATACATTCGTGAAATCGTTCTTCGCTCTGCTTCTCCTGTTCTGATTGATTTTAAACAAAAATTCTTTTAAGAATTAGTTAAAAAGCTCTCAGCTACTGTTGGTGAGCAGGAATAGGTAAGATTTTTAGACAGTATACTTCGATAAGTTATTTTGCATGAGCGAAGTGATTAAATTATGAAACCCAAGCATAAACGTGAGAGAGATCTTAGAAATTTAGCAAATCTTATTATATAAGTATTTTCAAGAAAACAGGTGTGTTTAATAGCTGGTCCCTCCTCTTCTGGTAAGCAGCACTTCATTCTCCAGGCATATGCAGGCGCAGGCATTACTCCTGCTGAAGTATGCTATACTGACCTACTATCTGGGGAAGAGCTCCTAGGTCATTATTAGGGTCAGCTTTGGAAGGAAGGTGTGCTACAGCAATGCATTAAGAATATGTCTAGTTCAAAGGAATAATGGATAGTGTTTGAGGGACAGTTTACCTCCTCAACTGAAATATTACTGAATGGAATCGCTCGTGGATAATTACTGTTTTCTAATGGATAATTGCTCCCTCTCAAATCAAACTGGAAATTTCTTTTTTCTACTGACCATTTACCAGAGACCGTATGCTTGCCACCAGATTTATACGTTATAGCAAACTAAAGTTTTACTCCATCGGATGAAGAGCTTCAGCAGTTACTGTAGAGAAGTGTAAGTCGTTTTTTTAAATCGAACACAGAAGGATTTTCTATATTAAAGAATCTTTGTCTCAATAATTTTTAAAAAGTACTAAAATTTCGGTTAAAAGGACGATTTCTGAAAGCAGAGCACTTACTTTTGAGCTTTATTAATATCTTGGAAAGTGTGCTCTCCCACTGTCCGTAGAAATTATTGTAGCAGCGAGACAATCACGCGGCCATCGACAAATTGTTTATTTGGTGTATTTACTGGACAGTCTACTCTTCATTATCCATTGACAACGCCAAAAAATTTTAGAGTCAGCTATTTGAGCAAGTTAAGATAGAAATTGATCGGAGTCTCCCTCTCTCCCTCTCCAGGTTTGAAATGGACAACCCTTTAGGATCTTTAAAAAGAGTAGAAATTCCAACAATAAACGTGAATGGCACACCTTATCATCTTAGCGGTTAGTTACAATCAATTGCTCGATTTATTGAGGTGCTCCTAAGCAACAATAAGAGTGTACTACTTATCGGCTAAAAGAGTTGCGGTAAGTCAACCTTCCTAACTTACATAAAATAAAGCCTTGGTTAATAGAATTATTCATTTTTAAGGTTGCGGCTTAGCAAAGAAATGAAAAGTGAAGATTTCAATTAGTTACTCTATTGCAAAGCTAAAATTGTGATAAGTCATACGAAGCAGAAGTATCTATGTGCCAGTAACGGTAAAAAGTTAATATTAATTATCGATGACATTAATTTGCTGAAAGAGCAATGTGATATTGGCAGATTTCTTAAGAGTTTGCTCTCCTTAGGCTACTACTATGACCATGATACTCTGGAAAAGATATATTTTAGCAATGTTGTTATCCTGGCGGCAGAAAATTCCTCTTATGAATTTGACCTTAGTTATGAACTTGTAAAATATTTTAAACCCATCTGCCTGCCTTCGCTCACCATTCGAGATATCATTCCCCTGTATCAATAGTTCATTAATCCATAATACGCATCCCAAATCTGTCACAACGTAGCTTCACTACAAGAGTTTGTGAATGCATGCGAATAAATGGTAGATGAACACTTCCCCAAGAATATAGACATCCCTCTCCGTATATTGAAAACTCTAAAAGGGTATTGTGGAAAGGATAACATTGTGAAAATATGGGAGTATGCTTCTATCAAGGAATACACTTTAGGTTTCCCTAGTTGTCCAGCCTTTAGCAATAAAATTATAGCATAAATTAAAAATTATAGTAATCTTATGCTTCAGAATAGCCAGGAACAACCCAATCCTGTTGAACATTTTCAAGTCATTCTCGGATAACTGACTAGTAAATACCCTCACTTAGAGGTAGATTCTTCTTACTCTGATTACTACTTGTATGTCCTCATGATCCTGCAACTACCCAAGTCTTATAACCTATTTACCATAAACGAGCCATTATGCCCATCCCTAAAATCGGAAATTCTAAGCTAACTTTGCTTGCAAAACAACATTTAACTGATTCATCCCTTTCGAAGTTAAGAGATTAAATCAAAGAGAAATATTATTTCCAAAGATTGTAAATTAGCCATCTTTGCAAGCAATAGTGATTAGTATTTTAAGGAAATTGTTGATTTTGTCCTCAATTAAGAACCTTCTAATCTCATCTATTTCATTGACTTCTCTGATGTTGAAGTTTGGTGCAGTATCATCGAAAAGTATCCCTCCTTTTTTCATTTTGGGTCCAGATACGTCAAGACTAGGATATCGGATGCTAAAAAAATTCTTTAGGATTCATGCAAGAAGGAATTATAAAATTGGGTGCAATTATTTAAATCAGGAGGCCATACTATTTCATAATACGCGAAACAGGAAATATAAAGGATTATTCCCTGTAATTTGGCGAAGATTAGCCAAAATATGGCAAAGGAAACGCATAAAAATGAGCTTCTGCTTGCATCGTCAGAATCGATTAAAACTAAAATTAGTAACTTACAAAAGGATATTGAGAGCAGTAAAAATTAGTTAGAGAATATGGTGAAGTCAGAAGATTTAAAGCGCAAATAACTGCTTAATTTAAAGAACAACTATTAGAATGACTAGACTTAGCAGCAGAAGACTCTACGAAATTCAAAAATACAAGTCATTGAAGCGCATCTCAATGAAGTCATGGCTAAAAAGCGAGCCAACTAAGACTATACAAGAACTAAACAAGACGACTGCAATAGCCATCTTAAAATAATTGGTATTATTACAAATATCTTAACTAGGACACAGAACAATTTTTGTATTCTCAAAGAAATTTCCCGAAATCTTAATAAAATAACTGTCTTTATGGCTATTACCTAATATTTGTTTGCTCAAGGGAATATGAACGAAACAAAAGTATTGTAGAGCCTAAGTTAAACTTTACCCATTAAATTCGATGATATAATGTAGCAGCTTTTCGGATGTCGTGCTGGAATTAATGAAAACATTTTGGTACTTTGGGCTTTAAGTAATAAATCTATTCTTGTGCAAAGTTCTTCTGATAGACTGTCAAATTTGATTGAAAAGCGTTGCTCGAACACAAAAGTAATAAAATCAATAAAATAATTGTAAGAGCTTGATCAATTCAATGATAATGCTAACTATATAATTTTTGGATAGATGAGGAGTGAAGCTAAATTTCTCAATGATCTACAAGCTTTAACTTCTGAAAGAGATAGCAAAGAGCGTATAAAAAATAAGGAGGAAGTCAAGGAGTTCAAAGAAGACAAGTATATGAAATAATTAAAAGAGGAAAAGGTTGACTACGATAATAACATTTATTTCATTGTCAAGGATAAATAAAAAGAAAAGGACAAAGATGATAAATTAAGAGAAAAAATGTCTAAGGACCTTATTGATACCACTATGAATAGAACTTTTAGCAAGGAATCAAAATAAGATCTCCCTCCCAGTGGGAGAAGAATAGAAAGAAAAGGAACCAGACTAAATACTATCATGAGGTCGACTCTTTGTGCGTCGCCAAGCATAATAAAAAAAGAAGATCTTCCGATTCCCAAGCCAAAACTTACTGTGAGCCATCTTAGGCAATAAATAGTATTAACTATAAAGTGCAAATAAGTCAAATAGGGTGAAATCTTTTCTAAAACAGAATCATAGCTCCAAGACTTTATAACAGTTTACATATAAAATTAAATTTTCCATCGAGGAGGTAAGATAATAACTAAGGTTTGCGCAAAGCATGACCATAAAATATCCAATGTCACATTAATATGTAAGAAGCTCCAAAGAAAAGACAGAAGAGAGTAGATTCGATCTTTTGAATAAGCTCAGTAGGATACTTCTTTGAATTTATTTGAAGAATTGTTAGAGTTGGTAAATCCAGTATAGTCAGCAGTCATCAGAAATCTAAAGCAGGAGCTATAAAAACTTGTTGTGAAAGTGGCTAATCAATAAAAAACAATAATGGATAAAATGTTGTAAAACTCTACCAAAAGTTTGGGTGATATTGGCAGGAAAGATGGTGATTTCTTACAGACCCTTTATGATAATATTAAAGGAGTTTAAAGCAAGCTAAAATAAACTCTTAAAAATCGATAGGAACCCTTCCTTGCATATTTTAAGCTATGCATTGTATTATGGAAATATGTGTCGAACTTAGTCCAAGTCTATCCACTTTTTAGAATCACAAAAAAACAAATGCAAGATATTATCTTAACCAATATTAAATATAACTAAAGCATTGAGGTAGATGGACAAGTCAAATAACCTCTTGAAAAAATAGATACAAAAATATCACAATCTCAAGTCATGAAAGCGTTAATACAATATGTCATAAGTTGTCTTGGAACTTATGAAAGCCGAGAGGCTCTTTGCTTACTTGCAGTCGCCTTATAGATTCATCGAGGATAGACAAGCGAACTTTTCTTTTTCGCCATCATTGGCATTATTCATAAAAAAACAGATTCTTTACCTCTGGAAGAACTTAAGAACAAAAAGAATTTGTGCACTAAAGAACTTGCTAAACTTATCTAATCATACATAAATTGTTCAGGTGATTTCATACAACAGTGTTATCGATATATATCCAAGGCTTTATAGTTTGATTTTGAGCAAAATTACTAGACAATAAAATCAGTTTGGCTAACTCTCAAATAATCGTTTATTGCTATAGCTCTGCCGGGTGCTGATCCTTTTGGTGAGCTGTCTGAGCTAAAAAATTGTTTAATGACTAAGTAGCATAGTGATCATTCTAAATGTCTCTAGATAATGGTAGATAAAGGGTTGAACCGTTTGATCCTAATAAATTTTATAAAAGAGGAGTCCTACTCGCGAATACTGTCTCAATTTGAAGAGTGGCCAAAGGAAGAAAAATATCATATTGTGTTACTGTTTACTGGGGAATAATTTTTTAAAAAATGTCAGTTTACTAATCGCTTAGCAGGTAACAGAATAATTCAGTTTCAAAACTGGAATACTCCCCAGAAGCAGCTTATCGCTGCAATAGAACGAAATTTTAAAGAACCACCTCCTCCTGAATTTGAAAAGGTTTTGAAGTTGGTTTTGTACAACTAAATTCTTATTTTCTTCAAGTAAAAATTGGAATTCTATCGATAGAATTTAGTCGTTTCCAATAGTTGCTTCTTTAATTCTGATTTTCTGCATTCTCTGATTACTGAAATGTCGATATTAGACGCAAAGAAGTTGTTGGACATCGCTTGCGATACTGTACTTCGAGGTAAAGAGAAATGGTTTGTGAAGGAGAGTAGAAAATTCTTGAGGAAGGATGAGGGTGATCTTATGTGCAGAACCTTCTTAGGGGATGCTACAGCTTTCATCGATGATCATAACATGGAGCTATCCTATTTCATTGGGCTAGATTTAATGGATGTTATCAATAAAATGAAGACAGCTGAGGGGTGCTAAGATATAGCCAGACTTATTCTGCCATCATAAGGAAGAAAAATAATCAAGACTGACCTGTTTTTTTCCTAAATAGCCGGCAAGTTTATAATTAGGGAAAAAGAGGGATTAGATAGAAGCATAAGTGAATATTGGAATGCTTTGGACAGTATCGCCTTCTAAAATTTTAAAAATTTGTAGAGCATTACACTTAAAAGATAAATTGATCCTCTGAAAATATTCTTAAGAAAATAAAATACTAAAAATTATCTGCTCTATCGATGGATTTAGCACAGTATAAAATCTTTGAGAAGTATAGACCGCAATACCATCCTGTCATCTTAAACAAAATAGATGCTACGAAAGATCCACCTCAATCTCCCACTTTGGAACTTTAGATAAAGTGTTCCTAACTACTTGAATATTCTGCAGAAAAAGATAATTCATACTTAATAAATGTACAGCAACGCTTCTGCTTTCAAAAAGCTAAATATTGAATACTGGACCAATCCTTTACAGATGGCTTATATATATCTCTACTCCTACGGCAGAAAGGGAGATATTTTAAAGCAGCGTTTCTGTTGCAAATATTTGGTTGAAAAGGATGATAAAGGAGATCGTGGCTGGCTTTTAGATGAAATCGAACTTAAAAACTGTAAATTTGATCCTGCCAAATGCTGCTTAGAAATTAATTAAAAGAACGAAAACAAAA
>Ga0302185_10001651_pt1 | contig 15400 bp, 12 predicted proteins | sample II_Bog_E1_1_FD_200231 | JGI IMG/M metagenome (GOLD analysis project Ga0302185, IMG submission 200231) | Peat permafrost microbial communities from Stordalen Mire near Abisko, Sweden - II_Bog_E1_2 | ecosystem: Environmental > Terrestrial > Soil > Wetlands > Peat | place: Sweden: Abisko... | reverse complement strand
CACATTAACAATCGGCCTGGTAGGGTTCAGCGCTTCTTTTATCCTTAAATGGAGGTCGGCATAATGTGCTGTCGAAATAGCATCACTGCCTTTTGGCAATTTGCTATCAATCAATTTCAACTCGGCACGTACCATCGGCCTTACGTCCGACAAGGTCATGTTTATCGGGGTTAAACCTATGCTGGCCGATATCGCACCCGGCAGCCCGGGAATACCGGTAAAATCATTATTTAACAGGTTCTTCAGGTCTTCAATATAGGCCCGCTGCAGGTTGCGCTGAAAAACATCCGGCTTCCCGGCTACAAAAATACTACCGCGCAGGTCATTAAACAGGTCGGCAACTGTATAGCCATTAGTACCATTCCTGGCCTCATTATCGTACATGCGCGACAGCCTCGGTGGAAATAGCACATTGTTTAACGTATTGGTTTGCAAAATTTTTATCCGGTTAATCACCACACCATTGTCAAACTTGCTTAGTTCCTCCTTGTCTATCAGCCACAAAGGCGTTGTGAACAACTGTTTGTTTAAAAACATTACGGCATCATGCTGTTTGTCTTTGCTTACAAAATCGTAAACCGGGCCGGTTTGGTCGTATGTTTTAAAATTCTCGTTCAGGCCGCCAATATTGGGGATCACGTGGCCCATATAACGATAATACTGGGTTAACACCTCTGTATATAGCTCTTCCAGGTCGCTGTAGTCCTCGCCCTGCTGGTAAGTCCAGGTTTCTATTTGGGGCAAAATACGTTTCAGGTTTGCGATGCCAAAGGTGCCGGCGCGCATGGCGTTATCGCCCAAATCCTCGCTTTGCAGCCGCGGATCAATGCTGGTGCCCTGCCGTCCATAATAATATAAGGGGTTACCGGCTTTTTCTTTTACCCAAACATCCAGTAACTCTTTTTCCTGTTTTGGTGTCTTTTTTCCCGGGAACCAGGTATAACCCCATTTTATCGCCCATTTATCATATTCGCCAATAGCGGGATAAAAGTGGGTTACCCCATCGCCGGGCTGGGCGATATAGTTAAAGCGTGCATAGTCCATAATCGACGGCGCCGTACCGTGTTTATCTGTAAATGATTTGGAACGCAGCGAGTCGACCGGGTAAGCATAGCTGGAGCCAAAGTTGTGCGGCAAGCCAAGCGTATGGCCAATTTCATGCGAGGATACAAAACGGATCAGTTCGCCCATTTGTTCATCGGTAAATTTAGCATGACGTGCATTGGGGTTTGCTGCAGCGGTTTGCACAAAGTACCAGTTGCGCAGCAGTTCCATAACGTTGTGGTACCAGCCCACGTGGCTTTCCAGTATTTCGCCGGTACGCGGGTCCGAAACATGCGGACCGTAAGCATTCTCCACGTCCGATGCAAAATACCGCACTACAGCATAACGCGCATCTTCGGTACTGAAGGTAGAATCCTCTTTTTTAGTTGGTGCTTCTTTTCCGATGATGGCGTTTTTAAAACCGGCTGCTTCAAAAGCTACGTTCCAGTCGTTTATACCGGCAATCAGGTACGGCACCCATTTTTTTGGCGTAGCCGGATCGATATAAAAAACGATCGGTTTTTTGGGTTCAACCAGTTCGCCGCGCTCATAGGCCGCTTCATCTTTAGGTTCCAATTTCCAACGGTGGATATACGAGGTTACTTCCGCCTTTTGGGCGCCTGTGCCATAATCTGTTTGCGACTGGCCGAAAAATCCAACCCGGTCATCATGCAGCCGGGCCTTCATCGGTGTTTTCGGCAGTAACAACATCGAAGTGTTCAGTTCAAAAGTGACCGCCCCATTACTGTTGTCCGTTGGCGATTCGGCCGCGCGGTAGGTTTTCAGCGTGCGGGCTTCAATATTTATCGGGAAGCTTTTGATGGTATCCACGTAGGAACGCGCATTATCAAGGCCCGAAATTTTAAGTGACTTCTTAATAAAGTCAGGTATGCCAATTGCCTCTATATCGCCGTTATAAAAGTCGGTCACATCTATCAGCACCCCGGTGGTATCTTTATTAAATGCTTTTACATCGAAAGCAGCCAGCACGGCATCAAGGTTGGAGTTTTTTACCGCGTGGTACATATCGGATGTACTATCGGCCCTGATGATATAACTGGGAACCCGCAGCAATACTTGTTTATCGTGTCTCTCCCATTTCCATACCTGTTCATTGGCTTCCTCGCCGCCATAAGTGGTCATGCCAGCCGGTGTTTTTGTCATGCGGGTTACCACCAGCATCTCGCGGCCGAAGAGCGAATCGGGAATTTCGTAATAATATTTGCCCTCTACCTTATAGGTATTAAAAAGGCCTTTGTTTACTTTGGTTTTAGCCGGGATCAGGTCGCCGAATTTTTTGATCCCTTCTTTTTTGGGGCTTGTTGTTGCTGTTGCTGTGGTAGTTGTGCCATTGGGCGACGTGGTTTTAACGGTAATCGTTTCCGCCTCCTTTTTCGTTTTGCACGATACTGCGGCTATTGTCCCCACAACCGCCGCCATCAGTATGTAATGATTTACTTTAAAATGTCCGGGCATAATGCTGTTTAAATTATTTGGTAAAGGCGTAAACTTAGTTAAAATAGCCGCCATTTTAAAATGAGAATGGTTTTGTTACAAAAGAAACTTAACAAGATTTTTGCTGGCGCGATCTGGCGCAGCGAAGACTTCTTAGGACTTAACGCCGGTCTTTGCAGCTAACGGTAGATTGTCAGCAATTTGCTGCTGCATCATCGCCTAATTTCCATTTTCAAAATATTTTCCTTTAATTTAATAAAATTTTATCACAATGAAATTTGCCTTCCTCACACTTTTGACTATGCTGGCGGCCCTGGCCGGGTTTTCCCAAAGTATGCCGCAGGTGGATAGCGTGAGACTGGCCACTGCCGCCGATTATCGTGCTGCCGAACCGATCGCCCTGCAGGTGTCGGATTATATCCTTTCGACGCCAAGTGACGATAAAAGCCTGCCGAGATTGAACGGCACCAAATTTCTGCTGGATTGGGCGGAGGGAACGCCTGACTATAGTTTCGACCTGGATAAAAACGTTATTAAGTACTTTGAAAAAGATCTCGACCTGATGGGCGTTTATACAGCATCGCTAACAACCAGCGCAATTCAAAATAAGTCGATTAAAGATCCGAAAGCGATTACGGCCCTGGCGGTAAAAAAATTTATCGCTTATATCACCAACGCCGCCAATAAGGTATTCATCAATTCGAAGCTCAAAAAACTTATTGAAGTCAATCAAAGCACAGCAGCTAACTAAATTATGGTAAAAAGGCCCTGGATAGTTTTTACGCTTTTATTATTGAGCCATTTTGCAATGGCCCAGGGATATATAATTACCCGGAAAAGAAAAGAGCCGACACATGGCAGCCAGTACTTTTTTTCCAGCTTCGCACGGGGCTTTATCATTAACGCAAAAGGCGAACTGGTAAAAAATCCGGGCTGTTTTTATGATTACGATAAGATCAATGGCCAATTGCTGTTAAAGCCCCTTGACAAACCTATCGTCGCCGCTGTCAAAGCCGATGTACAATCGTTCACGCTGTACAACCGCCAGCAGCATGCCTTTGTGTTTGAAAGGGTACCTGCGATTGACACTCAAAAATTTGTGCAGGTGCTGTCGATTGGCGTGAAATATAAAATTTATAAACTGATCGATACCCATTTTGTGAGTGCGAACTACCGGGATGACGGCGTGGTTCATGACGGCAACAAATACGATGAGTTTGTTGACGAAGGCACTTATTATGTTTTGAATGTGCAAAGCAACCAGCTGCAAAAAATCAGCCTGAAAATAAAATCATTAAAAACGGTATTTGACAGGGATGAGGATAAACTAAACCAATTTATTTCACTCCACCCCTCCGATACCATCGGCGACGTGTACCTGGCCAGCCTTGGCGATTTTATGAATAACTGATATATCGGGAGCCATGGTTCAAGAACCAGGAACCAAGAAAAAATCCAGCTGCCGCCAAGTTCTACGCTCTTTATTCTTGATTCCTGGTTGCTGGTTATTGGTTCTTGATTCTGGACTCTTTCCTAATTGTAACAGCATCATTTCCCGCCAAATTTTCTTATCCAAAATATTATCTCTTATTTCGTTTCGTTTATAAGCCAGATGAAAAAATTGTTTTTTACGCTGCTTGCCGTTATTGCAGGCCAAATTGCCTTTTCTCAAAATATTCCGCCGGTTGAAGGCGTTCGCATGGAAACCGCCCAGGATTATCGTAATGCAGATTCGGCGGTAGTGCAGGTTTCCAGGTATTTTTTATCCATACCCATCGACCAGGACAACAATACCCGTTTAAAAGCAGGTGTTTTTTTGACCAGGTGGATGTATGGCTCACCGGACTGTAATTTCGACCCTGGCCAAAAAATGTTGAAGTACATTAATAGTGATGTTGACCTGCTGACCGTGTATTATTGCTGCTTCAGCTTGTTTACTATACATTACCCTTCAGTAAAGGATCCTAAAACCGTCGAGTTAAACGCGGCAAAGCAGTTTGTGGCTTATTTGAATAAGCCATCCAACCATGTTACGCTCACCCGGCAGCTGAAAAAGATGGTGGATGCCGATGAAAAAGGGGAATTGAAAAGTTTTTTGAAACTTTAGGCGGGTTTGTTTTTGTTTATGGTGAGCAAAGAATTTCTTCCTAATATTACGCCATGAAACGCGATGCGATCCTGTCTCACACCTCATCACACAAATGAAAAAATACGGCCTCATCGGATACCCGTTATCCCATTCTTTCTCGAAAAAGTACTTTAGCGATAAATTTGAGAAAGAACATATAAAAGGCTCCGAGTACGAGTTATACCCTATCGGGCATATTACCGAATTACCGGCATTACTGAAAGATCATCCCGGCCTCTGCGGTTTGAACGTGACCATTCCATATAAACAAAGCGTTTTAAAATACCTGGACCGGATTGAGGAGGACGCCAAAAAGATCGGTGCAGTAAATTGTATCCGTATACATGCGGCCAACTCAATAGATGCTAATTCCGATGGCGAAGCGGGCACCATTGGCCATGATTTCAGGCTGGAGGGTTTTAATACGGACCTGTATGGTTTCGAAATGTCGCTTAAACCTTTACTTACAAACCGGCAGGACCATGCCCTGGTTTTAGGTGATGGCGGCGCAGCAAAGGCCGTTAAATGCGTACTGGAAAACCTGGGCATCACTTATACGTTGGTTACCCGCAAACCGCAACATGACAGCGTCTTATATAAAGACCTGAAACCGCACCATATTGAGGATAATTTGCTCATCATTAACACCACTCCGCTGGGGATGACGCCGCATATTGACGAATGCCCGCCGATTCCTTATGAAAATATAACGGGCGACCACCTGCTTTACGACCTGGTTTATAATCCCGAAAAGACAGTTTTCCTTCAAAAAGGAGAACAACAGGGCGCGATGATAAAAAATGGCCTCGAAATGCTGATATTGCAAGCCGAAAAGAGCTGGGAAATATGGACCAAAAAAGATTTATTGTCGTGAAGCAAGCCGCACTCGTCCTCGCTGCAATGCTTTGCCTGGCAGCCTGCAACGGAAATCACGACTATTCGCCCAAGCCGAGGGGTTTCTTTCGTATAATCTTCCCCAAAAAAACATACCAGATGTATAATGAGGCCTGCCCGTTTACATTCGTTTACCCCACTTATGCCAAAATTGAGCCCGATACCAACCGCGATGCCAAGCCCTGCTGGCTGAATATGCGGTTCCCGCAATTTGCCGGCACCCTGCATTTAAGCTATGAGCACATCAACTCGCAAAAAGAGTTTGATGAGCTGATCGAAGACGCGCACCGGCTCACTTTTGAACACACCGTAAAAGCGACTTCCATCGATCAGGGCGTCATCGCCTACGCCGACCGGAAAGTTTACGGAATTTATTATACGGTGGACGGTAATGCTGCATCTTCCGTGCAGTTTTATCTTACCGACAGTACGAGAAATTATATTCGGGGCGCACTTTATTTTTATACCGAGCCGCGACTTGACTCTATACAACCGGTGCTCACTTTTGTTAAGCAGGATGTTGATTTGATGATAAAAAGCTTCAGGTGGAAATGAGGAGTCCGAAGTCAGTAAAGTCGGAAAAGTCCGAAAGACAGAGTTTTTGTAAAATGACCGCCAATCGGTGTAATCATTTCCTGAAATCGGTGTAATCGGTGATAAAAAGATGAAAGTTGTAAATAGATATTTCTGTGTCTCTTTGTTGTTGCTTTGCTTTTCAGCAAACGCACAGGTTCAATTTCCTGATATCGATGTTCAACATTACGTCTTTCGCATCGGGCTAAGCGATCAAAGCGATACTATAAAGGGTGATGCCACAATCCAGGTCAAATTCACCAGGGACGTAAGCACTTTTAGCCTGAACCTGGTAAGGCCCGGCAAAGACGGCAAGGGTATGCGAATTAGCAAAATAACGGATGAAGAGGGCAAGAGCCTTGCCTTTTCGCAGGACAACGATTTTTTTAGTGTAAATACATCCGCCAAAAAAGGCAGCGATCATTTTTATGAAGTTACCTACTCGGGTATTCCCGCGGATGGCCTTATCATCTCAACCAACAAATTTGGGCACCGCACTTTTTTTGGCGATAACTGGCCAAACCGGGCGCATAACTGGCTGCCCTGTGCCGATTATCCGGCGGACAAAGCCACCGTTGATTTTATCGTCACAGCACCCGATCATTACCAGGTAGTGGCCAATGGCTTAAAAACGGAGGAAAAGGAACTGACCAATCATTTAAAACTTACCCATTGGAAAGAAAACGCCCCCTTGCCCACCAAAGTGATGGTGATTGGCGTGGCTGATTTTGCCGTCGACCACACGGGTGATATTGGCACAATCCCGGTGTACACCTATGTTTTTCCGGAGAATAAGGATAACGGTTTCAAAAGTTATGCGGTGGCCAAAGAGATATTGCCTTTCTACATCAAAATGTTTGGCCCTTATGCCTATGAAAAGCTGGCTAATGTGCAATCCAAAACCATATTCGGTGGAATGGAAAACGCGAGCGCGATCTTTTATTATGAAAACTCGGTGGACGATAAAGGGATAGAAGAACTGATGGCCCATGAGATTGCCCACCAATGGTTCGGTGATGCGGCAAGCGAAAAGAGTTTTGCCCACTTATGGCTGAGCGAAGGCTTTGCCACCTATATGACCAATGTTTACCTCGAGCACAAATATGGCACCGATACCCTGCAAAAACGGCTAAAAACCGATCGTAACACCGTTTTGCGCTTCGAAAAAAGACGTTTAACCCCTGTAGTTGATACTGCCGTTAAAGGAAACTTTATGCAATTGTTGAACGCCAACAGCTATCAAAAAGGCGGCTGGGTGCTGCACATGCTGCGCCGCAAACTGGGCGATACCCTGTTTTGGAAGGGAATCCGCGCGTACTATGCTAAATATGGTGGCGGCAATGCCAATACCGACGATTTTAAAACCGTTATGGCGCAAAATAGCGGCCAAAACCTCGATCAGTTTTTCAAACAATGGCTTTATACACCTGGGCATCCCCAGCTTAGCGTTTTTCGAGCGTATGATGAAAGCAAGAAAAATTTAGTTATCACTATAAGGCAAAACCAAGATAGGTTGTTTGAATTCCCGTTGCAGCTTTCTATCGATGGCAAACTGAAAACGCTCTACATAAAAGACAAAATCACAACTATCGACTTGCCGATGCTGTCAAAACCAGCGTCCTTTTTGATCGACCCGAACGTGAATCTACTGGCCAGTTTCGAGTTGGCTAATGACGATTAATTTAACTGCCATTTAGCGCGGTGCAGGCTGGGGTTCAATAGTATTTATAACTGAACTTTGTTACGCCTGTTAGCGCGCCCTTTGAATAGGTTTCAATTTTTAAAAGCAAACCTTCAGCGTTGCGAAAATATATCTTGTCAGTCTCAGTCCAATAGCCCGTTTCTGCGGTTTGCCAGCATTCTTCTAATGGCTTGTCCGAATTGACTGATTGTTTTGATCCTGCATAAGTGGTTTCAGTTTCACACCAAAGGCTGCTATCGCTGTCCTTATCGTAGCGCAATTCGACAACATTATTATCTGTGTATAAATATTTCTTGCGTAATAAAAATTTCCTATCCGAAAACTCAGTTATCAAGATAAGCCTGTTTTGAACATCAAATTGGTTTTGGGTTCGAAGGATGGACAGTTTAACGCCCGGGTATTCATTATATGAACTATCGATCACTTCGATTAAGTTAAGATTTTTATCGTAGACCTTGGTCTCCGTTTTTTTGAGAGAATCCTTTCCTGTATAGGTTATTTGTTTGATTGGTAAGTCGTGGTCGTTATATTTAAAAACGGAGTAATCCCAAAGGATCGACTTCTGGTTATCATGATAGAGCCAGGTATCCAACCGTAGTATCCGTGCTTTATCGTCGTAAGTTGTAAATTCACTCATGAAAATATTGGAGTAATGCCATTGGTCGCCAATAACCGCATTGCCTTCTTCGGTCTTGCCATAGGATTCTGAAACCTCGCCGTAGGTTGCATATTCAATTTCACGCCCCTGCTTATCGTAAACGATATAGTTATCTGTTCGTGTGTAATGTCTTATTTTGTCATCGCCTTTATCATAGTAGGTTGTTGTTACCGACGTTCGCTTCTTCAGCAACGTTTTTTGACCGTAAACCAAGGGAATAAAAAGAAGTGACAGAATGAGGAAAGCTGTAGTTTTCATGCGCGATCTCTTTGCTATTTCGTCAACCCCCTGAATACCAGCATCGGCTGTATCTCCGGATCATGCCCCGTAAAATCGCGGAACAATTTGCCGTAGTCTTCTGTATTTCCCCGCGAAAGCACCATATCCCTAAACCGTTGGCCATTTGCGCGGGTGAGGCCGCCGTGATCCATAAACCATTGAAAGGCATCATGGTCCAGCATTTCCGTCCATGCGTATGCATAATATCCCGCTGCATAGCCATTTGCCCAGATATGTAAAAAATAGCTGGAGCGGTACCTCGGCGGTACCTGCGGCAAATCCAGTTTGGTTTTGTGCAGTGCATCGGTCTCAAACTTGTCTGCATCTGTTGGCGTTTCCGTCGGCCCGAGCGTATGCCATTGAAGGTCCAGCTCAGCAGCGGCCAGCGCTTCGGTTAAGGCATAGCCCTGGTTAAAGGTGCCGGCCTTTTTTATTTTGTCCACAAGGGCCTGTGGCATTGGATCACCTGTTTTGTAATTAACAGCATAATGGGCAAATACCTGCGGGTACAGGGCCCAGTTTTCGTTGAATTGCGAAGGGAATTCCACAAAGTCGCGCGCTGTATTGGCGCCCGACAAGCTGGGGTATTGCTGGCTGGCAAAAAAGCCATGCAAGCCATGTCCAAACTCGTGGAACATCGTTTTAACATCGTCAAAACTGATCAGCGCTGGCTGGCCGGATGCCGGCTTGGTAAAATTGCAAACATTGTAGATCACCGGCTTCATATCCAGCAGCTTGCTTTGCACCACCATATTATCCATCCACGCCCCTCCCGATTTATTGTCACGTTTAAAATAATCGCAATAAAAAAGGCCCAGCTGAGTGCCGTCTTTGTCAAACACGTCAAATACCCGCACATCAGGCTGGTAAACCGGCAAATCATGGCGCTCTTTAAAGGTGAGCCCGTATAGCTGGTTGGCGGCATAAAAAACACCGTCCTGCAAGACCTTGTTCAGTTCAAAATAGGGCTTTACTTCGTTTTCGTCCAGGTCGTATTTGGCTTTGCGCACCTGTTCCGCGTAAAAGTTCCAATCATAGGGCTGCAAGGCAAAGCCGCCTTTTTGTTTATCGATCAGCGCTTGTATGTCGGCCCCCTCGCCCCGCGCTTTGGCTGTTGCCGCAGGGACCAGTTTCGCCATAAATTCAGCCACCGCTTCGGGCGTTTTTGCCATTTGGTCGCGCAGTTTCCAGTCGGCATAATTTTTAAAACCAAGCAGGCTGGCTTTTTCAGCCCTGATCTGTGCGATACGCAAGATCACCTTGCGGGTATCGTTGTTGTCACTTTTTTCGGTGCGCGTCCATGAAGCTTCGAATAATTTCTGTCGGGTGTCACGGTTGGTCAGCGACTGTAATGCCGGCTGCTGCGTGGTATTCTGGATGCTCAGCAGCCATTTGCCGTCCTGTTTCGCGGCTTTGGCATTCTGCGCCGCGGCGGATATCGCACCGCTGCTTAAACCGTTTAGCGCCGAGGTGTCGGAAACGACCAGCCCGGCCGCTTTGGTGCCGGCCAGTAGCAGTTTGGTAAAGTTGGTGCTCAGTCCGGCTTCCTCTTTATTCAGTTCTTTTAGTTTGGCCTTAGCGCTGTCGGGCAGAGCGGCGCCGGCCAGCGTAAACTCCTGGTAGTAATATTCCAGCAGATGCTCCGACTCCGGGTCGAGGTTCAACTTATCTTTTTGCGCGTAAACCGCTTGTATCCGCTTAAACAAGTTGCCATTCAAATAAATCGCGTCCTGGTTAGCCGCCAGTAAAGGCGCTTCATCGGCCTGCACCTTTTGCAGGTCGTCATTTGTATTTGCCCCGGTAAGCACATTAAAAACATACATTACCCGGTGCAGCAACTGACCGGTTTTTTCGAGCGCGACAAGGGTGTTTTCAAACGTAGGTGCGTCCGTATTATCCGCAATTTTCGCCACGTCCGCCTGCTGTTCTTTCATTCCCGCCTCTATTGCGGGCTTAAAATCGCCATTTTTTATCTTACTGAATTCAGGCGCATGGAAAGGTAGCTTGCTCGCTGCAAAAAAGGGGTTGCTGTCGTTAAAGTCGGCACTGGGCGATTGTCGGTGGTTACACGAAATCATAAAAGTGGCTAATACCAAACCGGTTAATATATTAAAGCTTCTCATAGTGTAATGGGTTTACAACCGGCAAGTTAGGTATATTTATTAAAAAAGGAATGGGGGCTGGGTTGGCGATCAGTGAAATCGCTTTGGCATTGATAGCAACCTTATTGCGCGGTGTGCCCCACGTTTTTTGGTGTGCTGTTATCTTCCCGTGTCGTTAAAAACTTCGCAAATATCAAAGCTATCACCAACGCGATAATACCTTCGCCCAACACCGTTACCGGCGCGCCGGTATACTGCGCTATAAAGCCGATCACAACGCTGCCAAGCGGCAACATCCCAAATATTGCCATCAGCAATATCCCAATGACACGCCCCCGCATGTGCGAAGACGAATGCGACTGCACGTAAATATTGCAAACAGTAAACTGGGCCATGGCCCCAAAACCGATTAATGCGGCAAAAAACATCGCTACAGGAAAATTTTTCAGCTGCGAAAAAAAGATGAGGCCGATGCCCATAATGATGGTACTTAAGAGCAATATCCGTTTTAAATGAGTGCCAGGCTTGCGCGAAGCCAGGTAAATTGTGCCAGCTATCGCCCCCACACTTACAAAACCGGTTAGGTAACCGAAGGTCTTTGCATTGCCCTTGAATATTACTTTTGCAAATTCAGGTAGTACCGTGTTGTAAGGAAGCACCAGCAAACTTACTACAGAAACTATTAAAATAATGACACCGATGTCGGGTTTCTGTTTCAGGTAGGCAAACCCTTCAACAAACTCTGCCATGACTTTCTTTTCGGATTTTTTACGGGCACGCGCAGGCAGTTTCATCAGCAGTAAAGAAACCAGTACCCCGCCAAAACTTGCGGCATTGATGAGAAAACAAACCGCTGAGCCAAAAGCGCTGATCACGATGCCCGACAATGTAGCACCTCCCAGTTGGGCGAGGCCTGCCGTGGCGGTGGTTAGTGACAAAGCATTCGACAGGTCTGCGCGGTCGGCCACCACATCGTGCACCAGGGCCTGGCGTGCCGGTACGTCAAAGGCGTTGATGATGCCTAAAACTACACTTAAAAGCAGGATGATCCACACTGGCGCATGCCCTGTAAACATTAAGATCGCCAACATTACCGACTGTGCCATAGATGCTATTTGGGTGATCTTGATCACCTTATACCGGTCGTACCTGTCGGCAGCAACGCCGCCGAAAATGGAAAACAGGAAAGATGGAAACTGTTCCGCAAAAACGGCAATGCCTGTCCAGGAAAGAGATTTGGTAATACTGTAAACCACCCATATCACGGCCGTGCGCTGCATCCAGGTGCCAAACTGTGAGACCGCCCGGCCAAAAAAATAAAGAGAATAATTTCTGCTGCGGAATGCCCTGAATATAGGCAGTTCAGTCATTTTCGTCGTCCACGCCATCTGAGCAGCAAAATATCAATAAAAGACGGGAAGTTGACGGAGAAGAACGTTACGACGCAATTATCGCTAAAATATTACGTGGAGTTTACGAAAGGAAATGAGGTCAAATGGTACCCGGCGCATCTACCGGCCGCTCTTTACACCCAAATGAATAAATTCCGCCTAAAATTTCGTATTTTTGTGCGCTTTTTACGAAAGGCATCATATGTTAGAAAAATTAGAAGCCATATACCAACGCTGGAAAGACGTTGAAGCCGAACTGAGCAGCCCTGACGCCATGGCTGATATGAAGCGTTTTGCCCAGTTGAACAAGGAATATAAAGACCTGGCCAAAGTTGTTGATCAGTATAACATCTACAAAAATGTGATGAGCAATATCGAGGGCAATAAGGAAATATTGGCTACCGAAAAGGACGAAGAGTTTCGTGAAATGGCTAAAGCCGAGCTGGACGAACTATTGACAAAGCAGGATGAGATGGAAGAATCCATACGGTTGATGCTGATCCCGAAAGACCCGGAAGACTCCAAAAACGCCATTATTGAGATTCGCGGCGGCACCGGGGGCGATGAGGCTGCATTGTTTGCCGGCGACCTTTACCGGATGTACATGCGTTTTTGTGAAAAACGCGGCTGGCGCACCGAACTGGTGGACTACACTGAAGGCACCTCCGGCGGCTACAAAGAAATTGTTTTTAATGTATTGGCGGAAGACGCCTATGGCACTTTGAAATATGAATCGGGCGTGCACCGCGTACAGCGCGTACCCGATACGGAAACCCAGGGCCGCGTGCACACCTCCGCAGCTACGGTGGTGGTATTGCCTGAAGTGGATGAATTTGACATCGATTTACAGGTGAGCGATATCCGTAAAGACCTGTTCTGCGCTTCCGGGCCGGGCGGACAGTCGGTAAACACCACCTATTCGGCCGTGCGTTTAACCCACATTCCCACAGGCATTGTAGCACAGTGCCAGGACCAGAAATCGCAGCTTAAAAACTACGATAAGGCCCTGCAGGTTTTACGTTCGAGGGTATACGAGATGGAATTGCAGAAGCACCTGGAGATCACCTCCAAAAAACGCAAAACGATGGTCTCCACCGGCGACCGTTCGGCAAAAGTGCGTACCTATAATTACCCGCAGGGGCGGTTAACCGAGCACCGTATTGGCCTTACCATTTATAACCTCCCCGGCGTAATGAACGGCGACATCCTGGAAATAATGGAAGCGCTGCAGTTTGCCGAAAATGCGGAGAAGCTGAAGGAAGGGACGGTGGCGTAAGCCCAAAGTACTGAGTCTAAAGTCTTAAGTCAGTATTTGTAAAAAATACAATTTGTTGACTTGCAGATAAATACCTGAATAATAGACTTTTACAATGCAATCTAATTGACTTAAGACTTTAGACTCAAGACTTTAGACTTTTTTCAAATCACTTTTCATCTCGTTTTCATAAACCCCAACTACTTTAGCATTAAACTGCGGGCGCATTTTTTCGTCTACAGGTATGTACAATTAAAACTGGCGAGTTTATGTTAGCAATAAAGACTTTAGCCCCGAAGTCAGTCATCTTCAGGCGCACCGTAAAACTGATGGGCGATTTGTGTGAGATAAGTGTGGTTGGTAGTAACCCCGGTTGGGCGGATGATCGCATCGATGATGCCATTGCAGAAATAAACCGTGTGGATAAGCTGTTGAGCACCTTTAGCGACGATAGTACTATCAACGAAATTAACCGTAATGCGGGCATAAAACCTGTTAAAACTGACGCTGAAATTTTCCGGCTGATCGACCGCTCCACACAGGTGTCCGGCCTGACGCATGGCGCTTTTGACATCACCTATTGCACCACCGAAAAGGAATTGGCAGATGCCGCAGAAGCATCAGGAAAAAACAAACCAGTCCTGATCAATTACCGGAATGTTGAACTCGATCCAAAAGCGCAAACCGTATTCCTGAAAGAAAAAGGCATGCGCATCGGTTTTGGCGCCAACTGCAAGGGCTACGCCGCCGACCGCGCAAAATATATTCTGCAAATGAACGGCGTAAGCAGCGGTGTGATCAATACCGGCGGCGACCTGCTGGCCTGGGGCGCGCAGCCTGACGATCAGCCATGGACCGTTGGCACTGCCGATGTTTCACAAAAGTCGCAGCCCTTTGCCAATGTAAATATCAGCAATATGGCCCTGGCCACATCGGTAAATACCGAAAAGCATACACTGTCCATCAGCAGCAAAAAAATCAGCACGGCTAACGCAAAAAAAGGCTTCCCGATCAGCGGCATAAAAAGTGTAACCATTATTAGCCCCAGCGCCGAACTTGCCGATTCAATGGCCACCCCGATAATGTCCATCGGCATTAACGCAGGTTTATACCTCATCAACCAGCTTAATCAGATGGCCTGCATTATTGTTGACGATCATGAACGATTATACACTTCGCGGGATATAAGCATCATCAACTAAATATTAATTTGTTTAATTTTATATCGCCATCCGCCACGGGGTGTGGTGACATGATAATGGCTTATTGCATCGCAATAAGCGCCTTAATAACCCTAAAAATAAACCCCGATTATAAATTTTCGGCACTGTTATGTGCCTGACCGCGCCGAAACAATTAGAATTTAAAAATGTAATACAGGGGCGCCCGCACTGTTAAGCAGTACCGGGTGCCTATAATAATAGCTATTGAAACGAATTTTACACTCTTCTTCTTTCCTGATGATAAGGTGGTTTGCTTATATTGGCCTTTTGTTGGTATTTGCGCCCATTTTTTTGTCGGCTAAAGCAAAAAAACATCAAAATTACGTTTATACCTATGCTGCGGGTACGGGGCAGTCTTTTGCTGAAATTTTAACGGATACGACAAAAACAAAAAAACCCGAGCAGGATGATAAAAAGAAAATAAAAGAGGTACCTAAAGCAAAAAAACAACCAAAGCCGGAGAAAGTTGAGCCTGCAAACAATGCTGCAGCCAAATCAAAAACGAAACGGCAGCGGAGGCCCGAGGGAATGGAGCGGCCACCTGAAATACCAAGAAGAAATGGCAACTAGTTCAATTTTTATATAATTTTCGGATCGTTGAAGAATTACATCATCATATCGCTTTTCCTGGTTGTTTGCAGTGCCGTAAGCGCAATGGCAGGCGTACATTCAGTTGCCGGCCGCACCGTTGCAGAT
>Ga0302185_10001648_pt1 | contig 15411 bp, 20 predicted proteins | sample II_Bog_E1_1_FD_200231 | JGI IMG/M metagenome (GOLD analysis project Ga0302185, IMG submission 200231) | Peat permafrost microbial communities from Stordalen Mire near Abisko, Sweden - II_Bog_E1_2 | ecosystem: Environmental > Terrestrial > Soil > Wetlands > Peat | place: Sweden: Abisko... | reverse complement strand
TATTGAGATCAATGATGATTATTCTAAAGGTTAGATATTGATATCATTTAAAATACATTACAACAAGTAGTGAATGACTTCATTCTTTGCTTGCCATATTTTTTGCGTATTTATTATTCTGTAAGCTTTCTCCTGTATTTATGATACAACCATTGTAATTGGCTTCGCATTTGAGAAAATATTTTGTTTAACAATCGAATACTAATAATTTTAATCATTTATGATCAATAGGCCTCAAAATACCGCATTTTTAAAGTAAGCTAATGCGAAAAGTTTAAGTCGCAAACTAAAATCATCTCTAAGTAGGCCCTCGTCAGTCTTAAATTTAAGGTTCAACAAAAATAGCATGAATTCTATAAAAATGGCAGCTTTGCCTATCTTGCGATCCAGTTCTCAATCCTTTCATCCAACAAGTAGGAGACTTTCAAACAACGTCATCAATATAATATAGACTTCAAAGCTTATTTAACCATAGAAAAATACATCGAACTCAAAGAGCAAATGCTTTTCAATTCTTCATAATAAACTTAGTATAAAAAGTCTAAAAGCAAAAAGGTAAGTGTAATCTCGAAGTAGATATGTGTTTCAAAACGTTAAACTAAACCCGTTCAATACTCCATACATTTAATCATAGTTTTTAGATTGATGTGTATTGATATAAAAAATAACTGTGCTGTATAAATGTTCGTGATTATTAAATAATAGCTATATGATGAATTTAATCAAATCCGCTCAAATCCATCTCAACCACACTCCACCTTTCCAAATACCCTTCATTTATCGATTGTTTTAGCTAATTTAAAATCCTTCTCCTTCCTGCAGTCCGTTTCTCCACCCACCAACATATCTTATACCGTCGGCCCACCTAAACTATCCCTTGCCGTTGGGTATATTTGCATCATACTGTCCATCATAATAACTACCATCTAGCATCGTATGCTTTCCCTGTACTCTGTCTCCTGCTCTAAATTTGCCAACAAAAATCTCCCCGATTTTGTATCTGATAGTGCCATCTCCATTGAAAGTTCCTTATTTAAACTCTCCACTATAAGTAAAATCTTCATCTTAGAGTACCCCATAACCTTGATACTTATCTACAGCAAATTATCCCTTATAGCGGCATCTTCTATTTTTAAATATCTCTTCGCCCTTCCCCGAGCGTTGATCATTTCGCCATTCCCCTGAATAGACTTTGGTGATGTTTTCATATGTTCCAATTCCATGGGCAAGCCCATTTGATATTTCACCTTCATAGTAAGAATTTTGAGTAACAAGGCGACCGTAACCCGACATATTATCTTTTTCCCAAGTTCCCTCGTAGAAACTACCATCTTTTGAAAAGATAAATATCCCTTTACCACTTCTGACACCCTATTCATAAGTTCCAAAGTAGGTACCCAAATTGTAGCGGAATGGACCCTCATCTCTTTTTTGATTTGCACTCAGCATGGGCAAATCTCCTCGATATTAGATAGGCTTAAGCAGTTTAATAACCTTCAGTACATTAGGGTGCGGATCAGGAAGAGTCACCTTAACTCTAGGTGACCCCACCTGACTAAGACTTAAATTCTTTTCAGATAGAATATTATTTTTAGCATTAGTGGGAACCACATCGCTTTGTGCCAAACTAGTCTGACTATTGATCGAGACTTGACTATTTCCCAAAGTATTTTGCGAAACTTGACTACTAGACAAGGACTTTGCCTCCAAGACAATTGATGATTTAAGATTGGTACTGCCTTCATGATTTAACAGCTCTTTGATTTTATCGTAAAAGCCAATTGAAAACTGTTTGAGGTAGTCTTTGAGTTCATCCAACTTAGCTTGATCCTTGGGATTGCTCCTATAGCTCGTTTTGTTAGTTTTAGCCATGGCTATTTTCGATCTTAGATTAATGATAGCGGCTCTAACTTTGAATACTTTCCCATTTTTTTTGACCAAGTCTTAAATCTGCTGTTTCTCTGGTTCATTAGAAAATAGCCTCGTGAAGAACGACTCTTGTTAATTTTTTTAATAAAGATACTCCTTCAATAAGGTTTTGATGTCCATGAGTTAGCCATCAAACATGTTCATCTCTTTTTCGAATGCTTATACGTAAATCTTACGATAGCTTTCATTGATCTCCTTAAATTGTTCAACAATTAGCTCAAAGTCACTATTGAGAGAACGAATCTGTTCGTTATAGAAGGACTTATGATTATTTATAAAATTCTCAGAGTCCTGTATGCCCTTTTCAAGACGAGGGATAAGCTCCTTGCTGGAGCTGTAGTCAAAAAAATCCTTGAGTCTGTAGATGAAATTTGCGTGTTGAGTAAAGTGAAGATTTTCCCGAGTTTTACATTATTAGCACATCCTGCGACTAGGACAGGTGTCCACTGTGCAAACAAAAGACAGCACTTGCTTATTATGCTTATAGCAAACCATTTATTCGGCCATGATGTTATAATATTATACTGTGTCCTCGAGTGAATTGGATATAATAAAAGGGAAAAACTTGAAAAAGGGCATGAGTCGGCTATTGATGGGAATGATTGTAGAGTTGACTGCTGCTCGCAGCAATAAAAAATAGGAATAGCGATTTTTAAATATATTCGCAAAGTATGCAATTATTTATCCTTTAGCAGAAAGTGTAAAAACAACTTAAGTGCTGATTGATATAATCAAAAAGATGAAAGTTCATTCATTTGGCCTGCCGAATTCTGGCTTGTAGTAATCACATAGTCCATCAAGTCTGTTGCCCTCGAATTGGATCGTTTTAGGTATCAAAGTTTAACGTACTTGCACAGATTTTTTCTTAGTGTTGTTAACTGACACTTCACGCACTTTTACCTTCCGGATGACCTTTTGTGACATTTCGTGGAAAGGCAGTCCTTATCGATCCTAGGAAGTGCCTTCGCTTTGCTTACTGTTCTCATCTCCAGCCACTACTTTGCTCATTTTTGATACATCTATCGCCTTTTTGGAAGATATTATCTTACGACCGACGTCCTTTAATTCGACTGGCTCTTTCATCGAAGATATCGCCGGTAGTTTTGATATCTTTTATGTATTTCTACGAACAATGGCTGAATTTTATATCTTACTCTTCTTAGGCTCGGTAAGAGCATTACCACTGACTTCCCCTTCAATTTTAATGAGATTTTCGTAGACTTGCTGCTTAGGGTTGTCATTCGGGAGTGGGTATATTTTAGTAAATCCTCCAAGATTATTGTCAATGTACTCATCTCTAATCTTCATTGCCTCTCTGCGTTTTTCTTCTTTTTCCTCTTGGGTAAGTTTATTCTTTTTGCCAGTCATCATACGGAGGTCTCTATATTCTTTTCTTTGTCTCACTGTCGCTTCCTTAAAATCTTTGTCGAGTTGCATGATGACTAAAGTATCGCGAATGAGTGAAAACTTAATATTTTGGTCCAGAGGAGTATCTGTTGAGAAAGATGGAGTGTAGTTTATTTCTAACAAGATTGGGTCTAAATCATCATTTATTATAATGTCGAAACCTAGCAACTAAAAACACATATCTCCACGATAATTTTAGGATTGACAGGAGCGGTACTGGAATCTGAGGGAGGACAGCCCTGTTATTATTGTCTTCACGATCACATCCTGAATTTTAAGTTTCAGGGATTCAGTATCAGCCCCCTTCTCTCTCAAAGTTCCAAAGACTGATTCCAATGAGCGTTTATGCCCGATGCCCATATCGTTAGCATCCTGATTGAATATAAATTTATCACTCTCCTTGTTAATAGCATAATTGGTCAGATGCATGCATATATCTTCCATGTTATCTTTATTGGGAGTGACGTAGAGATCAGTCGCAAAACGGGCCAGCCCCTCGCGAAAGATGAATAGACGTAGGGGATCCACGCCCGCCACTAGCACATATATTCTGAGGTCAAACTTCAATCCTTCGATGAGATAAGGTTTGCTGAGGTATCGCTGAACAACACAATGAGTCTGAGGATTGATATCATCAATTTTTCGAGTCAGAAAAATACCTTTTCCTTGTGAAAGACTTTCAGGTTTTACGATATATGTGCGTGCCTTACCCTTTGGTTTGGTTTCATAGTATGCTTTGAACTCTTGATAATCACCGGGCAGTGTCCAGGTGAGAGGGAAATAGTTATATTCTTCTGGGCATTTTTTTCTCATTTTCATAAGATTTTTGGCAAGCAAGTTTTTGCGGGAGAGGGTATACATTCCAGGAAAGTGGTTAATCTTTTGATGGTGTTCCATTTTCATGAGTACTTCGGGAGTTACTGCCCAGTCTGTCCACCACATATCCCACTCCGCACACCCAGAATCTTTTATGATTTTCCACTTCAGGTCCTTGGCTACTTTAGGAACCACTTCATATTCGCAGTCTAAGTAATATAAAGAATACCTGAGATGTTAATGACCATGCGATCAAAACGGACCACCTGTACCCAGTTGGGCGCGAACTTCGGTACGATAGTCTGCGGTGCGCCCTCTTATGGTTCACTCTACTCTTCCTTATCCTGATTTTTTCTATTCATCGTTTAACTTCGCTATGCAATTATTATCGGAAACATAAACAGACGCATCATAATATTTCAGCTGCCTGAACAGGAGTTTCGTTTGCTTTGGTAATCTTGGTTTCATATTCAAAGTGGGCGATTCGTGTTAACGCAATCATAATTAAAGAAAAACTTGGTTGTTGTATATTTAAAGAATATGTAGAAACTAACAGAAATATGCAATCGTTTATTTTGCATGAATCAATTTTATCCTGACTGTGATTTTAGCAATTACTGTATCTGGAAAGACAAATGAATATTTACATTATCATTGTTTTTAATGATTCATTCGAAGATTTCTTTCTATTTCCTGATTATCTCTCGAACTATTTCTTTCTCTTACCAACTTAACTCACCAACATTTTTTTAAGACTTTTACGCTTCGGGAAAAGGCTTTATCATATTTGCCTAAAAGCAGCCTTTATATTGTAAAAATCTGGAAGGTAGCTGCTGTATCTTAAGAAGATAACGAACTGCCAAGATTATTCCAGCGATGATTTCAAGAACTAAGATCACCAGCCCGAATAGAGGCGACTGAGCAATGACTGACAGCAGTATATTCAGTGTTAACAGTGCAAATGATAGAGTAAGGACATTCATAAATCCTCGCAAGAATATCATTTACTTTAATACTGTATTATAATATAGTTAGCTTTCATTAATTAATTGGATTGTACCTATCATGAGGCTGCCATGATAATTTTTTTCTTATATCGATCCCTAATAAGGACGGCTGAAACGACTTTTCTGGGGCCAGTTGCATCGCTTGGTTTGTTGATTACAACATTATTAGCGTAAAGGAGAGTAGAACCACCACCATCTAGATTCATTGCATTGAAACAATTGAGACTCTCCATCAACGAAGCTAACTCTGGCATGGTGAGTCCACTTGAGCCTGGGTATCGGTCGTCAACTACAACAAAGTATAAGTTATTATTCATATCAGTGCAGATAGCACTCCGAGGATGCCTAAAATTGATCATATTGTCCATATTAAAATTTTCCACGTTGGTGGTGATAATTTAAGCACCTTTCAGAAGAATGGGACCAGCTCCGATACCTTCCTTGACATTCCAAATAACTCCTTCATCTTTGTTGATGACTGGCCCTGGCACATGATTGGGATATTTAAATTTGTAAGTCTCTAGATTTTGCCCATAAGAATAAACAAATTCAGTCTAAAAGATTCCATTTTTAGTTAAGCCAAAGGCACCCACTGTTGGATGAGCATTTGTGCCTTCATTAATGCTGTTTTTGCTTTTAACTTTACCATTTTCTGCTAAGAAGCTAGCTGATGTATTTAGAGTCATATCGAAATAGCCTCCATTGATGACAGCATAGACTACATTTTACTCTAAATAAATTGATTGTAACCTGAATCTGCATACTACATGGGAGTTTTTGGATAGTAACCCAATGCATCTCCATTCGTATCCCTGACAATGAATTACAGATTACTGTCATTCATATTAAATTTGGCGTATCCCGCAGTCAGATTGGAATTAAAAGGGGAATCAGTGGTATTAACAATAAATATTTCAATAGATTTAGGGAGACCACGGTTGATTTCTTAAGGTTTAACCCACCGAAGATCACTCGCTTTAATTGAAGGTGCCTCCCATATTTAGTGGCATCCTGCAGAAGCCACAATGAGAAGCAATAGCAAATATTTACTTTAGAGCATAAAATTATATCTAATTATTCAATACAGCTTCGCTATGATTATTTATAACTCATTATTTTTTCATTAATAGTTAGATTATGCATCATTATTTTATAAGTTCGTTCTCCACTTTCTTCATTTTCTTTGATATCTAAGCTTCATCTCCCAGAATACGGGAACCTTTAAATGACAGATCATCGTTGAGTTAAATTACTAGTGGAGTAGCATTGGGCACCTGAAATTTACATGATTAGTCCTATGACAAGCCCATCAGTATATTAGAAAATGCTCTCACCGTACTTCCATGGCAAACAATCAGTAACCTTTACTTTTACAGTAATTTGGACCTAATTTCCTTTTAATAAATATCTTTCACCCTCTTTAGCACATCACCCATATTTTATGAGCTGGGTAGTAAGGCAGGATCAACATCTTTATATTTTGAATCGTGAATAGGATGCCGAGGATCATCGGTTAACATTTTTGGCGGTGATATTGTTAAACTTCTTCTCCACAAGGAAACCATCTCTTTTCCATAAATATCCACCATTTTCAGCTTGTCGACTCCCTGCAGTGCTCCATAACATTTTTAATTTAATTGCCAGCACTTTGAAACTGGAAGGTAGAGACAATCCATTTCGTCAAGGATAAAGTTAAGACTCTTAATGGTTCGGGTCAGCCTGGAACAGTAGGCGCGATCGAACTCGAAACCTTCGTGTTTTAAGAGTTTGCCGCATTCAACTGCATCCTGCTCACCTTTGGGTGATAATTTGGCATCTGACCACCCTGACCATATTTTAAGTTTATTGCACTAGCTCTAACCATGCCTGACTATTACAACTTGAAGAGTACTAAACTGTCTCGCTGCTTTAGCAAAATTATGCATCATCATATATGATATTGTTAAAAATAATACTACTAAAGGCTCATCCAAATTAACTTCTAACTATTTTATTATTCTTGGAGTGATAATTACTTTTAATAGAATGAATATAATTATAATAATAATAAACTGCATAACAGACTTATGTCCACCTAGGATGCTCAACTCACTTATAAAGAGTTCTTTTCTTTTTTCTACAGTCATCAACCTCCAGCCATTCTTTACCCTGCACTACGCGATAAATATAAGAACTATCGTCAGCAGGGCTACAACTCCCCCAAACCTATCCGCGAAGTAAATTTTGTTAAAAAATTTGAAAGTGTATGCAACTATATATGCTTCACAGTGCAGACTCGCGCATAGAAAACAGACATATTACTCATTCAATCAGTTATGGAATCTATCTACGATGACTATCAACAGTTTTTTATGGATGGTGGGTGGTGTGCAGTTAAGAACAAGTCCATAAAATGTCACTTACAGGAGCACCTTCTCCTCAAGTTAGCAACCCTATTCGTGCACAACCGTAGCTACGGTTCATTGGACCGTTTTGTAATATGTTTTTTCTATACTCTCAACTATTTTAAGACTTGCAATTATGAGATTCGCCTTTTCAATTAGTTTCTCTTTGGGCACTTTGAATTGGACTATTTTTTCATCTTTATTCTTTTGAGAAAACGCAGCTATAGGATTAACCGCGATTTAGTTATTCGCAACGAGCATATATCCTCTTTCATTCAGATCATAAAGAGTCAGCAGGAGCACTTAGGAAGTATGATGAGCGTGGAAGGAGAGGAGTAGGGTCTCGAAGAGGTAAAATTGTTGCTTATTTACTCTGAAATAATAGATTACGTACAACAACACGATGTGGTGCTGCACTAAGTGATGATATTCAATCTAATGAAGAACGTTGGGCTCTGTCAATAGCAGCAAACACTGCTGTAAGGTGGACGTACTAATTGGAAGGAATTTATTGCATTGCACTTTAAATAATTATGCAAAATGGCGGATAACAACTATCAGCAGCTTTTATTGCAGCAACTTGTTGACACCAACCTCGCCCTTGCTGAACGTATCCTACCAGATCCACTACCTCAACCAGCTTTAGAAACTAGTCAAATCACTTATAATGACTCTTAAAAAGAATTGAGCAGTTCGGGCAGGGATGAGAGGGAGAAATTCCTTGAGTAAAGTTTTAGCCATCTCATAACAGTTGTTTAAGGCATTATATATGGGCGTTCAGAAGCCTGTGAGCGTTGGCGAAGAACATACGAAGAATGCAGTGTCATCTACGACTACGACATTCAATTAGTTAAAAAGTTGGTGCGCTCAATATTTCAGGACTAGAAGTTTTATAGCATTTACTACAAATATTTGCACTCAATTTGATATTTTATTACTGTCGACATTATCTGAAATAATCAGCAAAATTAATAGATTATGCTTGAAAACTGAAATTTTATTTTGGCCAACGAAACTCCATCCTAAACAGTGAGAAGGCGAAAAGATATTTCCTATTAATTTTTATATTTTATAATTGACAGTTAAATGGATATTTAAATACCCACCACGCCAGTCAAAGCTAGAGTGCTTTACTAAACACCTCCCAAGAGTAGGTCCAATTGCATAGACAGTGAGTTTTCAACCCCACCCAAAAATAGCCTTCAAACACCTTCCAAAGACAGCAATCCTATCGAAACACCAGTTAAAGATAATGCTAATCATCACAACAAAAAAGATAATTATACCAATACTTCCGGCCATCCGCTGAAAGAAAACCCCGAATCAAAGCTTCAAATGCGGAGTTATCAAAAATCAACCCCTAGACAAGAGGAAAGGGAGGAGTATGAGGTCAGCATGTTCGCTCTAACGAGACTGTAACAGGATTATTCCCTTATTCAGACTTTAGGCAGCGGAAATTTTTCACAAGTTGGTTTGTACCGTTCTCGTCTCAGTCATGACCTGTTTGCCATTAAAGAAACTCGTGCCAATCGAATGTCAATTAATGAAGTGCAAGCATTAAGTTCTCTGTGGGTGCTTTCGGAACAATGTCCGAACGTCGTGCGATATTATCATTCATGGGTGGAGGAAGGCAGTCTTTTCCTTGTAATGGAATATTGCGAGGATAACCTGCAGAAGGTTATTTCAAGACGTCGATAGAGTGCGCAACTATTTGATGAGTCTACCATTAAAAAATATTTAAAGGAGGCTCTTTTAGGTTTGGACTGCCTGCATAAACTAGGGATTGTTCATTTGGACGTAAAACCTGAAAATTTGCTCATCACTTAGAAGGTGCTTAAAATAGCGGATTTTGGTCTCTGCCGAGCAGTTCGAATCAAGTTAGGAGAAGTTGATGAGGGAGATTCACGTTATCTAGCGAAAGAAGTGCTGAACTGTTGCAACAGCAATATTGATCTAAGCAGAGCCGATATGTTCAGTTTGGCAATGACGATATACGAAATGATTTCTTTGTAGCAGTTGCCCAACAATGGATCATAATGGATGAGAATTCGAGAACAAGGTTTAAAGTTAACGACCCGCATGGATCTGACCAATTATTCACCTTCATTGTTATAACTACTCGAGAAGATGGGCAACAGTAGCTGGTAAATGAGACCATCTGCTGCATCTGTTTTGCAGGACAAATATTTTAAAAACTCAGCCCGTCTTCAAAACATCATTAATGGGACCCGAAGTTCATACAAAAGGGAGAAATCTTTATGATGATATTGCAGTTTAATTAATTTGTATTGCAATAAGGTTGAGTAAATTTACAGATCAAATCATATAACAACTATTATGATATCCAAGGAAGCCATTATCGCTGCTCATGATAGGATACGGAGCTATATTCACCGCACTCCTATCTTATCATCCAAAACAATTGGCAAGCTCGCCGGATGCACTTAGTTTATGCTGAAATGCGAAAATTTTCAAAAAATAGGGGCATTTAAAGCTAGAGGAGCCTTCAACAAATTGTTGCAGCTGGATAGATCAGTAAAATCAGTTTGCACGCACTCTTCAGGTAACCACGCTCAAGCTGTGGCATATGCAGCCCGCATCCTTAATTTACGGTCCTATATCATAATGCCTCAAAACTCACCAATAGTCAAGAAAAATGCAGTTATAGGCTATGGAGGAGAAGTCATATAATCTGGAAATTCTCTTAAAGAAAGAGAAGAGACTTCTGTGGCAGTCTCCAAATAATATGGATCTGAGTTTGTTCATCCTTACAACGATTTAGATATCATCACCGGTCAAGCCACGGCTGCAAAGTAGGTATTCGAAGATGTTCATAATCTTGATTATCTCGTTTTCCCCATAGGAGGAGGAGGTCTAAGCAGTGGTTGCGTGCTTTCCACTAAATATTTCGGAGGCAAGTGCAAGCCAATTGGAGTGGAGCCTTATCTCGCTCGTGATGCTAAATTATCTTTAGAGCAAGGTAAAATCATTGATCAGTTCCCTCCTATCTCAATTGCAGATGGTTTACGAACCAGCTTGGGTTCAATTACCTTTTAGATTCTGAGACAGCACCTGAAAAGTGAGGATATAATTTTAGTTACTTAGAGCTAAATCGTTGCTGCTACTCAACTGGTATTGTAACGAATGAAGATTGTAATAGAGCCGTCATCGGCGACTGTGGTAGCCGCAGTGCTAAAGGATGAGAGATTTAAAGGAAAGCGGGTATGTTGTGTGATAAGCGGAGGCAACATTGACATGTCGTCGCTGTTCAAACATTTGCAGTCTCAGGCCAAACTTTGATAAACAATATCTCCTATAATATGATCTAAATTAGTTGATTGCACTACCTCTCCAGTTGTTATTATTTGCATAAATTCTACTATTCAATGCGATAATTCTGATTAAATAAAGACACAGATCTAAAATACAATCATTATTTGCTGTTTAAAAGAGGATATCGCATGAATTCGCATCCTCTTTGCAGAACAGTTTTAATTTGCCCAAAGCTCTTCCAGAGAATATCAGGGTTTTTCTAATCTTTGAGTGTATTGGCAAAAATATCCACATAAGAGCGTAACTCTCGCAATATTCCGAAGTGTTGTGAAAACATCTTGACTCCAATATCAATTCTCTGCTTGTTTAGATTTGAGGACTGTTTGTCGTCACCTACTTGACTTTCTTTTAATTCACTTTCTTTCTTTGATATATGAGCTTGCTCTTCCGTCATTTGGTGCTTGGATATTTATCTCTTTGATTAGCTCATATCTTCGTTGTTTTTTTTGCTCTTGGAGCAAACATGAAGGAAGGGAAAGGGGGCATCGAAACCGTAACGTTGGCACGCAGTTATGAAGTGATTAGAGTTAAAATCATAAGAGTTGTTTCCACTAGTAGCTGTGTAAAGGTATAGTTTAGCCAACTGCAGCTTGCTGTCGATGGGATAGCGAGACTGCATATCCGAGGCAGTACGGTAAATGGGCTCCATTTCCTGAAACAAGTCCTGTATTTAATCAAGTGAAAAATATCCCTGATTGGCCTCAAATTTTCGAGAAAATGCGCGATTGAGTGTAGCACAAATTTTCTTTTTGCATGTCAAATACTAATCTAAAAACAGTCCAAGAGCGTAATCAAAATCGCAGTAGTCTATCTTTTCGATAGACCTTAAGTCTTTATCGAGTTTGGCCAACATCCTCGATCTGCTGAGTTAATCGGTAAAGAAGAGGGAAGCCCGCATGAGTTTCTTGACCTGTTTGCATTGTACGAGGGTAGTACCTTCTTCCTCAATAGATGGGTAAGTCACCATTTTCTTTTGGATGGCAAAGAAGAAGTTTTGAACGTTATAGTCCAACTTATAATTAAACGAATCAGCAGGATCTACTGGAGGTTGATAGCGCATAACATCCATGAGCTGACAGAAGGTTTATGCTTTTTGCCAATATTTGCTATAGTATTTGAGTGATACTATAAATTCCAACAGTTTAACCTCTGCGAGTCTGCGGATGCGATGTTTGTTTAGAAAGTAAAATACCACGAATTCATCGAAGAGCATGCCATTGCCAATACCACCTGCTGTTAGTTCAATTTAATAATTGCTTCGTTATTCGTATATCTGAGAAATAAGCTGTTTGGTATACTACCAAGGAAGGACTTTACCGTTTTAGTTCTCTTTTGACATATTTTAGAGGAAGGACAGCAGAGTTGGAGTCAAGGCCCAAGGTTTATCCGCGTGCTTTTATAATTTAAATCGATCATGGGGTTGTATCTGTTCCCGTTCTTTAAGTTGATCGATTATATGCTGAGCTTACGAACCTTTAAAATTAATACTGGATGCTTAGGTTAAATGAAAGGGTAAGGTAGTATCTGCTGCGTTTGAAAAGATAGCTCCAGCTTTAGTTAATAGCTCACTCTCATCGACTTGAGTTGACGTTGATACTTTAGTGCACTTGGTCATAGCCTTTATTAGCTCACGCATGCTGGAGAGACTCGTGTTTGTACTTCGTTGTTCCGTCTCCATATTATTGAGAAGCAAAGACAATGTTTTGAGGGAGGAATATATTTCTTCGGAACCTTCCTCGTCGCTTGCGGCTCGTCGTTCTTCTAATCGAGTGAGGTAAGTGCTAACTTTAGCCATATCTCCCTGTAGCACCTTGTATATATCCCTCATTTCTCCATTAACCATTTATAGTTCTGTATCAGCAATGGTGAGTTGTGCACTTTAAAGCTAGCGCAGTTCTTCTAACTTTTCTATTTTATCACGCCATTTTTGCTGCCCATTTTCAAGCTACTTGTTAATACTTAGCAATTATGTAATTTTGTGCTCTTTTTCCTCTGCCACACGCTCCGTGCGTTTGGTTAGTTTAATAGTTGCTATTTTTAGAAGTTCCATAAAATCTCTCCAGTTGTCTTCAAACATAGCAGCTAAATGTGGTTTGTATAGTTTTAAATTCTATAGATTCTAAAGGAAGCTTGTATGTGTTATTTAAAAAGCTCTCACAGTTGCAAGGACTTATTCGTTCGTATCCAGCGGAAACTATTTCAAGTAGACATAGAAGGAAGGCATAGCTCGCACCTGTCGACTCTCCTGCATGGTGGAACCAGTATCACGCTGTTTGGTTTTTGAGCGAAAGGTGCTTCGTTTGTTGGGAGAAGGAGTACTTCCCAGCGATTCCATAAATAAATTTATAGCAGTGCGATATAATGGACCCTTGCCTTACAGTATAAAACTAGAAGATCGCTCTTGAGCTGAAATATCTACTATCACTACCCGACAAGACCAGCGAGGAGCAGACATTAACAGCCCTAAATCGATTGTATCCTTTCACGCATTACCCCTTGACTAAACTTCCACCGATCGAACTGCAAGAATATATGCCCTCTGAAGTTATAACAACTGATCTTAAGCAGATTCTACACTCTTACTCGTTTGTGCTGATTTTGGGCAAGTGCCGCGTGCAAAAAAATATATATTACTATGACTAGCAAAAATTCATTGATGAGTCCATAAAGGATAGACTAGTTTTTAACTTAGAAGAGGGTAACACCTAACTACGAGCCCTTTATCGCGTAACACTTCTCAAGATACATAACATATGGTTCAAGAGGGCCAAACAAACTGAAGAAAACAGAATTAAGACCTATATTCAGCAGAAACTTATCAGTTTACCATTCTTTGCAAAGTTGGACTTCCAGGAATTCTAAAAAATATGTGAAGTGGCACGTTTACATACCATTGGCCCAAAAGAAGTCTTAATATAAGAATGCCGTGTTCCTTATCATATGTACATAGTTACAGAGGGTGAATTAGTGTTCTCTAAAAAAGTGGATTTTGCTAAAGAGAAAGGGGTGTGGGAATAGTTTCAGCAGACTATACAAATGAGATAATCCATCTGTCAGTAGTTGTTCTAGTATCTAATCCGCTAACCTTCAGCGAAGAGTGAATATTTTACAGTTAATTTTGAGATCAAAACAGTCGGTGAGGGATCAATTTTGTGTGCAGCCGAAACTCTTAACGAAACTCCTTTGCCATACTCGATAACTTCAAGTCTAAAAACAAAGTACATCTCTATAAAATACCCTGATCTTTATGTTTTACAACAAAAGCGACTAACAGATATCAGAACGTGGCCAGGGGTGGATATTGATAAGTCCCAGCTCCGAAAGCAATATTACTACTAGCGAAACTGGAGCATGTATAAGGATTATTTAATGCAAGACCAGCAGTTACAGAGTATGTAGGCTCAAAGCTTCTACGATTTATTGCGAAAGGATGTGGATATGTCATTGAAAAAGTATACTTTTTGCAGTAACAAAGTAGGAGAGGGGTATATAATCGACTCTCCTGCTGGCAAGATGGGCCGCATTAAATAAATGGTCAACCATCAAAAATGATTACGATCTTAAGTTGATCATATGATTACAATTATTTTATTAGATTAGATACTTAGTATTAACAATTTGTCAAAGAAAGTTTAAAGATGCACAATCGGGATTGTTTATTGATTTTTAAACTCACACGTTACTGGTGTATTTTTGTTGATAAACAGCCATTTGCCTTTTAATTGCGACTGTTGCCTTATAATAATAATTTCATATGGAGGATGAAGTGAAATTTAAAAGACTGCCTTTCACCGAGAAACACATCATGATGCCACTTCGCGCCTACTCGCAACCCGTTTACAAAAAATTATCACATCTCAAAATTAAAATCAATCATAAAAGACTTCCCACAGGCTTTTTCAATGTCCCCACCGTTATTTCTTCACTAAATCAACCCAATTGCCAATAACTAAAAGGTTGTCCCTAGTATGTACTTCCTTCTTCAATGCAATAACTGAATCAAACTTCCTACTTTGGAGGATTTTTATCAAAGTATTAGGAGAACTCTATCTAAGCTGTCCGAGAGTACAAAAGTTAGCAGAGGCGAAGGATATCAAAGAATAAGCAAAAAACTTTATAATTATAAGCATAGGCCAATGATACAAACCTCATGCAGTTAACGTTCTCCAAGCAAATATTTGACTCGAAGGGCTAATCCTTCAAGAGAAAAGGGAAAAAGATTCGTACATAAAGACTGGAGACAAACTAAAATGCAGTAAACAAGTTTTTTCTGGATTCATCCAGCCCCCTTTCGCAAAACCCTATTTGCTAAAATTACAATAATGTAAAAATTCTGCTGCATTAAAAACTGGGAGAAGTAAATCTGAGGAACTTGAAGATTAATATTCGAAAAAATAACCACCCGCTGCCCACCCTTCGGCAGATAAAAAAATATTGTTCCTGATTTTGTATACTATATTGGAAAGAATAAATGATGGTGATATCATATTTGATATAAATAATTCAGGGGTTGGGGTTGGGGTTGGGGTTGGGGT
>Ga0302185_10001646_pt1 | contig 15430 bp, 9 predicted proteins | sample II_Bog_E1_1_FD_200231 | JGI IMG/M metagenome (GOLD analysis project Ga0302185, IMG submission 200231) | Peat permafrost microbial communities from Stordalen Mire near Abisko, Sweden - II_Bog_E1_2 | ecosystem: Environmental > Terrestrial > Soil > Wetlands > Peat | place: Sweden: Abisko, Stordalen... | reverse complement strand
TTTTTTATTTTCTACTGCATTCACGAGCGCAATATTTTTATTTTTAAAATTTACAAGAATCAAAAGTCCAAAGCCAGTATTACCAATTATAATAGCCATTATCACAAACCATTCATAGGCATCATTATTGTCATTATGATGGCATGCAAAGAAGCATAAATTACAGAGTAAAAAATGGAATGATCCATCTTTTGAAGAATAATTAATTTCTCGTGAAGCCAATTATAATTTTTTAATTACCTTCAACTCTTGAGAGTTAGTTTTAGTTGACTTTGATTTGAAGATTATTTTAATTGTTGAATAATTTGTGCTCTATATTATTTCTTATTTTTGATAAAACCATTGATAGAAAAGCCAATATCATCATAATCTAAAGCATTCAAGCAAAAAGGTGCAAACATTGCGAATACCAACTATATAATTATAAAAGATACTCTGCAAAATTGAATCGACAGGTGTGCTACCAAGTAAGAGTCATACTAAAGTATACTTTTCCCATTGAGCTAAACAAATTTTTATGAAATGATTATAAATCATATCCACCAACATACTTTTTCTTTGTATATTGAGGTATATTCACAATTAATTTCAGCTTTTTCATAAATAAATCGATAGCATTGAAGGATATAACTAATCATTTAAATTTTATGGGCTTATTATCATTAACATCATTATTGTATTTATAATGATCATTTCCGATATTAAATTAAGTGTCCTTTTATTGTGCAGCAATGTAGCCAGAAATTTTGTTTTTGTAAACAGTAAATTTATTCAAATTATATCGATTTTGGTCTGACATTTTGGTATGAGTGTCGAATTATTGATCGACTGACCCGCTATTGTCACAAACTTTGCATAAAAAATATTTTCAACTATTTTATCTTTTAATTGCACTTGCACTCATAAATCGACTGATCTTTACCAATATTGGAGTAAATCTTGCAGACTTTTTTCATTACAAACTTCTTTTTGATATTTTTTTCTTCTCCGTTCTTCTTTTGGGGTTAATGTTTTATCTGAAATATTTTTGGCTCATTTTTTTTGATTATGATGAAGGCTTTAATTTGTAAATTTTAGGTTTTATTTACGCCTAAAAACTACAGTGCTATGAGCCAAGATCAACCACCGGACTGCAGCTGAATTTTCTTCTCTGGTCTCACATAGATACATATTAAACTATGATAAGGCTCACTTTTAACATTAAATCCAATTCAGCAATGAGATTCAGCAACCTAGATTGGTTAGTTCCATTTGGATTTTTTATATTTTTCTATTAACGATCATTTTTGAAGATAGACTCAAAAAATGCATAAATTTTAATGGAAAATCAGGCATTTTTGATAATTAATTTGAACAGAGTTGATCTGAAGTATAAAAATTATTTTTGATATTTGAGGCGATGATACTCTTTCGATTTCACAAAGAAGTGCAAATTCATACGTTAATGGTTATCTGTTGTTCTCCTAGAATCTTTTGTAAAAGAATTATCGATACTCAAGCCTTTATATTTTGAAAATTATCTGTATTTGAAGAAACCATGAATTTTTATTGACATTTAAGCATTTTTAATTGCAAACGAAGTATTCTTTGAGTATTTATTTGAATGACTGCAAATAATAGGTAGTTTAAAGATATAAATAACGTTTTTGATCAAACAACAAATTTGGAAAAATTAAAAAATAATATATATTTCGAAGTAATCTATCTTGCTTCTTGCGATGACTGACCTCTCCTCTTCATATCATCAGTTTAAATTATGTTTATTTTTTTGCATGTTAAATCATTAATAGACTCATCTTCTGTAATATATATATTAAATAAGAGCTTATTATGTTCGTCAATTATCCGTAAAGTATTTTTTATTATTATACTCCACTTGAAGAGTACAGCTCAATACCTCCCGGTTACATGCCTTACTATCTGATCAATATTTCCTCTTCACAGAATAACTCTACAGCTCATTAGGAAAGTTATCAAGCCAACAGCCAAAAAGACCAACAACATAATATTCCAATTCCTCAGCATAACGTAACTCGCACCAAAAGATTAAATTATAAAAAATCCTCTCTAAAAAAGAGAAAATCAGGAAAAATAAGCAAAAAGATATAAAGTGCAAAGAAAAATTCAGAGGGAAATTTAACAAATCAGCTTTTTTCCTTTTTTAGAAACCCATCAAAATCGTACAAATATTTCGCCCAAGCGATTAAACGCCTCAGAAGAACATAGGACGAAGAAAAATTAATCAGATTAACTTTTTACGATATTATAGCATTGATTAATATTAAAAGGGGAAGAAAATATATCAACAAAAACACTATCTTGAAATATTTTAATCCTGAAAGTCTCATCAGATCCCTGCCAAGTGTCACCTCCATATTGGAAGAGGTCAAAACTGTTAATTTGCAAGACATATGCAGGTTAATTAGAATAATCTCTTTTCACTTTATGAGAAGTATAAGTCCACTAGAGGTGCTCACATCTAAAAAGATAATGCTTGGCACGAAGAAAGAACACCTCAGGAGAAGGAGATTGGTAATTTAGACTTTAGAAGAAGCCTCAGATTGATTGAAGAATATATTCTCTTGAATTTCTAAAATTAATTTTAATTAATCCATCAGGAATATAAAAATAAACTATATACCGATGTTCTTTCAAAAAATAGAAATAATAAAAATCGATAACTTTCAAGAAATAATCTTTAAATATATCCTTTGGCCCTTACTTGGCTTTTTGCACTCATGCCTCTTAAAAAGTAAAAGTTAATTTTTTAAAAAAAGTTGATGATCTAATATCATGATATTCATTTTGAACGCTCATATACTAATTATTGAAGCTGTGATTGCTCAATTTTAGATTATCACTTTATTTATGAATTTATGAATTCAGAATTGTTTCCAAATCATTGAACAATACGTAACTTTTAAATAAAAGACATTTTTTATGTTAGCCACGAATTACGCTGGAAATAGCATCAATTTAAGTCTATATAATGTTAAAGATTGCTGGAAGATAATTTTCGAAATCGTTTGTATTTCATATAGCAAATAAATTATTTAAAAAAAAGCAAAACAGCAAATATTCTTCATACATGGCAAAAGTAATTTTATATGAATTTTACCATTTTTAAGAAATTATTTGAGGTATTTTTAGAATTACTCCCTGAAAAATGCTAAAAAAATTATTCACGAGATCAATAATATTTTGTGCAAAAGGTACGATTTTCAATTGATTGCTCATTTTTGGTATGAGAACCGTTCTCTACATGATGAAAGAAATGTATTTCGAGATAAATTTTGTTTAGTATTGCGATAGCATCATTGAAAGGAATGCATCTCCATTCGTGATGATATTTCTTTTTTGCATTAATCGCTCAAAATTTATAGTAAGTGATCAATGAAGAGAAATTAAAAAATTCAGAAAAAAAAATTGATTAAAAGTTAAATTTTTAGGACAGGCTTTTTAAATTTTATTTACTATCCATCCAATATATAATAGTCCCCAATAGTAAATAATTTTAAATAATTCACACATGAGATAATACATGAGACTCTTCTCAATCATAAACGTATATCAGTGCGATTAGCAGAGTTCATCATCCTTCGCTGGATCAAGTAGATGTAATGCTTTAATTACGAACAAGTACTCTTAACCTATCTGAAATCTGGTAAGTTCATCCGCTAGAGGTAGTATTTAAATCTTTCTTTTTCATTGCTAACAAGGATATCGGAAGGCAGTACTGTCAGAATGTTTTTCCAAATAAAAGAATTTTCTTGAGGGAAAGCTTTTACTTATGCTAAAAGTGCGTCAAGGATACATTCTCGCGTGGCCTCAGCAGGAATTTTGTGGAGATGCTCTAACATTTTAGTCAGAATATGGTCCATCTTCTCGATAAGGAATTTTCTTAACAGAAGATAATTGGGATAGTCTTCTGCTTTCAGTACAAACTTATCTTCGCTATGATGCTCGTTGTATTTGTCTATGAACTCTTGCCTCCAATAAACCATAAAGATAGTTTAAAAAAAAGCATAAGCAGCTTTAGCCACTCTGGGAGTATCACACCCCATAAATGCGTTTATGCATAGTTCCAATATCTGTGGCAACTGTCCACTGCTCAACACAATTCCAGCATTGTAGATAAAAAAGCGTTTATTCATGCCGATAAAGTCATCCAACAGGAAGGTATATTTTTATAATTTCTAAAGCCCTCCCAGATGTTGATAAGTGATTTAACAAAATTGGATGTAGATGTTTTTCAGGTACTCGCAGTAGTTGGCATCTGAAGAGAAGACCGTTATGGCAATTTACACCAAGTACACGTACGAGCAAACTGGAAACTTTTTATAGGCGGTAATCAAGTTGCTGTACAGATCCTAGACGAACTCAGTAAACTCAAACTTGAGGCAGCGCATGATAATCTTCATCAGTTTCACCATGCGCTCGACTTCTGGATCTTCGTCGTCCTCCAACCTCCGCGGCCCGGTGAGTATGAACTTGACATAATCCCATATACTCTTAGTGAAATTCTTAACGATGTCCAGATGCAGCTGAATCAGGGGAGTTTAGCCCAATTCCTTTAGAACTCCAATCAGTGAGTAAATGCAGGTCTTGACGAAAGTTCGACTATTGGCAGATTCAGCTTTTTTAAGAGACTGATATATATAATCCAAAACTCCGGGTAGGTATTGGGCTAAAAGACTATCATTATGAGCCAAAAGAACGGCAATACCTCGGGCAATGTATTCCCTGTTTGGGTAAGCCTGCAGTACTACAATTAAATCAGCAGTGCTGTCAGCTATGATGGTATAGTTCAATTCACAGCCTCTCCAAAAAGTGAATTCAGCAGTATCAATCAACAGGGGGACATCAAAGCATGTAGATGTAAAATAAAACAGTTTTTGTATGAAATCTACAGTTTTCTCCTGAACTGACATTAAGGATCTAAATAGTTTGAGGAATGTCCGGCGAATAATCAGGGGACATACGATTGTAGGATTATTATTAAGTTAGAGGTAGCTGTTAATGAGTAGGTGTACCTCAACAGTAACTGTTGGCAGCTGTTTGATGGGCTACACTAATGAGAACAAATAGATTTACAGATACGACCACAAAACGTTCTATTATTTGCCAATATTCTGAATTTTTCCCGTCACCATTGTTAAGTATTTCTGCTTACCTTGTAGTACTGAGAATTTTTAGAAAATTTATTAACTTTTCTCTCTTCTTGAATAGATGTATTATCCTTCAGCATTAAAGTCTCCTAACTTCTCCTCTTTACGGTTATTGAGCTCTTTGATAAATCGAAGCGGATAATTGCATCGATAGCAAAGTGCATCATAAAGACTGTTTAACAGCGACTATAGGCTGGGAGATATTTGTGTCTTTTGGACTATCAGTTCTGATAAAAATACTCCCCAAAAATCAGCAAGATCTTCATAAATTTAAAGGAGATCATCCTTCAAGTATTTTACCAACTTTCCTAAGAAGGCCTCCGCAAATTAAAACTTATTTACAAAGATGCCGACAGACTTTTTGCTGAAGTCAAGAATGAGTGAAAGGTATTGTTCAGCATCATTAAGTTCTGATTATTGTATCAATTTTTATACGATATTGATAAGTTGAAAAATATTTTGCCCTAGGTATTAGAAAAATGGCCCGTTTTAGGAAGGGTCGCGAGCAACTTCAATAATTTAACGTAGGGAATCTGTGGCCGATTCAACACATTCATCGCTTTATACACAGTGAAACATTTTTTGCATTAGACAGTGACCAGGAAGGCTGTTTATGACTTATGGGCTATAAGATAGGGCCACCCACTCTCTGAAGCAGTCTAGAATACTATCTTTTCGTATGTCTTTCAACTCCCAAGCCTTGCTGCCGTTCTAATTGAGGCTTATTAGCACACTTGATTGCTGCTGTACTATTCTTGTCTTGGCCATATTACGAGATTATTCATCAATCACTAATTTGGGATTGCTGATTTAAGAGGCGATGTATTCCTGAGTCTTGAAATAATAGTTGTAGATGCGATAACTTGAAGATTAGGGTTTAGGAAGAAGAGGGCGCAGAAAAACCTCCAAAGGTTGATCACAGTGTACGCTGATGTTAATATAAATATAAGCAAGGGACAATGCAACGTTCGTGTAAGCTGCAAAAGATAAATCCTGAGTTATTAAAGAAATTACTTTTGTATGAGCAAGTTAGGCTAGCTTGTTATAATAAAGAGATAGTTGTGTTTGAGGGATAAGTTAAAAATCGAACTTAAACCTATCTTTAATGAATGACGTGACTAGGATCAGCTTCTCTTTATTGTAGGGTTCGGTCAGCAATAGATGAAGACCCAGTTAGATGAATTCACCCTCCTTGATAAACTTCAGCAGCTCATTGGACAGATTCTCTACCTTTTCTTCATGATTTGCCCCCTTACTGCAACTTACAAATCGATTTAACAAATTGTTGAAGGTGTCCTTTCTCTTTTGATATTACATACTAATCATTATATCCCATAAATCTCAACTAAATAACATTCTTAAAAAATAAAATAGAAAGAGCGCACTCGAAAAAGATTAATCTAATGATCAAAATTGAATTTAATGGGAAATGATCCAATGACAAAGGTGGTGATTCTGTTTGTAAATATGCTATTTAATCATTGAATACTTCATTTTTAGTTAATCAACTGATATATACGTTTGTAATTAGATTAATGATTAGAAAGACGCCAGCGCCTAATATTAAGACACCTCGTAGTCCAGTCCATACAAGAATTCAAACAGGCCTATCTAATCAAACACTAACATAAACAATACGCCCGCATTCTGAATAATTAAACAAACAAAAACAGTAACTACTTAAAAAAATATAAGATCAAAAAGCTCGCAATGTTTAGCTGCGTTTGTAGATCTAGGAAGACTATCGTTAATACAACAAATCAGTTAATGATTCAACTCAGCAAGTGACAGCCTTGAAATAGCGTTATCGCCTATACGAGTTAGAAATAACCTAGATGTCCAAGAAGTTGGCAGAAATGGGCTTGTGATATTCAATCAGTTAATATCAACATAAACATCAGTCGCACAGCGATTAAATTATCTCTTTCACTATTTATTTACCCTTTTCTGCGCTACGCTCGAGAGTGGACAGTGGAAGATGGCGATCAAATATCAGTCGATGCGCAATCTACACTTTACTGTAAAATCTCTACCAGTTGTTTTGTCCAATGAACTTTGAATAAATTTTTTCTCGAATTGGCCGTTATAGCCTCCGCCTTAGTTAGTACATTAATTTCTGAGAGTTTATTGGATTCACAAAGCAATAGAATTCGAAATTAAGTAACTCTCCTTCTCTAGTTTCAGAGATACGATAACATATTAGGTCTTAACTCCAGACTAAGAAAAAGGGAAATGTTTCAACCTTTTTCAGCATTGAAGAAATGTAAGCAATAACAGTTTTGGAAGGGCTGCTCATGTTGACCTTGGTGGAGTCAAGGAATATCAAGGGCATGTCGCTATTTTCTTTCACCTTTTCGTTCTCTCTGAAATATCGCTCCTGAATCACCTAAGTTGTACCTTGAAATAGTAAAAGAAGAATCGGTCAACGTCCTGCTGGTTGTTTTGCTACAACTCAGTATTCAGTGTCAGTCCATAACGAATGAGCTTCTCCTAATTGCAGAGTGGGGGCTGAGGAGCGCTGATATTGCTTAGCTTTAAGAAATGCGGATATGTTCGGCTCTGCAATATCTTTCTTATCTTAGTTAAGCGTATGTTCTCCTCTTCCAAACGCCGTCGTTCATAAGCTCTTGCCTCCTCTTATTGGGCTATGCTCTCAGCTTCTTTCTACTTCTTCTTTTCTAATTCATGCTTGGCTCTTTCCTCTGCTCCACGATAGAGATAATATGAATCCTCTTTCACAGGTAGGCGATTGCTATAATTCCTATCTCCAGATTTGGTCTTCGTCTCCCAAATGTGATGTTATTTTTGTTGTCTGGAGAGGTACATGTGTATAAAGGGAGATTGTTGTTCTTCAAAATCACTCCAGTCAGGTGGGGGTGTAATAATAGGACGCACAACTTTTCGCATTATCATCATTCTTTCCCTCTCCTCTCTTTCTTTCATTCTTTATCGCATCTCTTACTAGCGATATTTTTGCTTCTGGTACTCATGCAGTTAAAAGAATTCCTGAGGATTGTATCTTCTTTTTACTGCAAACGCAGAGAAGGGACTCTCTCTATCCTCATCATCGTGACCCACCCTTTACCAATCTCTTCTCCCCTATTCGTTCACAATGTGTTAAACCAGCTCCTCTCGATCCGTGTTTAGATCCAAAACACGATTCATTTCAGAGAATTGTATGGTCATCTAGCGATTGGCAAGTGCAGATTTTGAATCGAAGCGCTGCTGCCTGCCAGCTGCCAATTCATCAGCATCAATAAACTTTCTTTTCCCTATAAGTTGCAATGCAGGTACTATCGATGTTAAATGGAAATCCCCTTTTGAATAATCGTTATATCTGAAAAGGCAAAGATATACTTGCGAATGAGAGTAGACGCAGTGCGCTGATACTTGAGGCAGTGATCGCAGGCATATTTTGTAAATTTTAATATCTATTCATGGATGCCAAAGTGACGGCGAATCAGTGATTCATCAGCCCTCTCTAAACGGATGCGCAGAGAACTGATATAAGAGGAATAGAGAGAGGAGGGATTAACCTACTGGCACTCTTTATTTTGAGCCAGATAGGGCTACTGGACGCGTCCAGCAAACATTTCATCCATTTTATCTGCCTCATGTGCCTTGAGTTTGGCTGCGTAAGCCGCGATTGCCTCTCTTGCTCGATTCAAATCGGCCTTTGGTGCTTGAAGTTAGTCAAATACTTTTGATGCGTCCGATTAAAATTGTGCTGGGTTGAAGCGGTAGGGGTCAACCAATTTCATATACAAGTTAGTGCGCAGCCCGTTGGTAATAGCCGCCTGCTCTCTCCAAAGTTCTATCTTCGCAAAGCGCAAAGATACAAGTAGATTATGAATCATTAGTACTGACCGATGCACCATCGCGCTGTACTGATTTTCAATGCGGTCCTTGAGCGCAGAATAGTACTTTTCGAACTCATTGATTTTGAGATTGACGCTGGAAAGGGCTGAACGATAATTAAACTTTTATAATTGCTCGAGGTAGTCACACACTTCCAGAATGGAGGTGGGAAAGATGGCTTGCAGAGCAAGTTCGTCTGTTTGAATTGTGAGAATACCCTTCTCCTCGCTCATCTTAACCGTCAATCCTTTTTTGCTCTCGGTCTTATCTTTGTTCTACTGCATAATTACTATCTTATACAAAAGGTATCTATCGTCTAAGTTTGTGCAATATTAACATATGATATTAATCTGCTAATTGAGCCGAATACTTGAATCATTGCCGTATTGTTACTGTAATTCGCAAGTATATTTGAGGGAAAGGAGGAATCGCATCATCCTATTTTTAATTCATTTGTACTTTGATGATCTGCCATTTGTAGTATTTATTTCTATTCTAGGAAAGGGTTGAATGAATAAGTAAATATCGGAAAGGAAAAAAAGGATTTAAATAACGAAATGTAAATAGGTAGTAATGATTTTGCATTTGTGCAATGGCACATTATTTACTACTATTTCTATTCTAAGCCTTCCATGTCGCAGTTTATAAATATCAATGATCGACTCATGGACTACCGAGCAACTCATCGCTAGGTCTTGAAGGGAAGTCTTTCGCATATCTCTTTTAACGGCACTAGATCCTCGTCCGTAATAAAGGGTGCAGAAAATCAGAACTATTATCGCCAAAAAATTTCTCTGCGCATCAAGGACGAGTAAAAACATGCCTCGATTGCTCACCTACTCTCATTATAGAACAACTACCAAAGGCTAAAACACAACCTTCATGCGTATGCTCGATCAAAATCACTAAAGCTTTAGGAAGTCTTCGAGAACGGGAATGTCGAATTCTGCGGGAAAGAGACGCAGAAACAGTAGAAGGGAATCAGTCGAACCAACACCCGCTAAAAAGAAGAGGACAGAGTCGTTTTTATCGATCGCAAATACAATCGGTAGCTGGCCATAAAGGCAGCAGCTGTCTCAGAAATTGAGGAAATTCGCAAGAAAAAGGAGCAAATGAGGAGGGCCATCAGCTGCTATCAAATTAGTCCCCTGGCTGATCAAGCCAACCGAGAGCTGCAATCTAATGATATTACCAATAAACCAATTAATAAGCAAAACCCTGTAATCAGTCGAGCCATTAAGAGCAAGCTTCATAAAAGGCATAAGGATTTTAACTTCAATTTCCGTCCGTCAACAAAACCTAAGATTCATGACCCTTTTCTTGCCTCGAAAGAACTGCTTATTAATATTTCTTGATAGAGTATAAATTGTTAATATTTTGGTATATAAATTTATAGGATAATTTGAGTATGGGCAAGACGATTTGCAAAGTTTTGGAAAGTGTAGCATAATGATGATTGTTCTGATCATATATTTTGTATTGAAGAATCTATTTAGGGAATAGCAAAAGCCTTTGCGAAATATACGCAAATGCAAATCTTTCTAATTTATATTTTAAAGTCGTCTTGGCAAATAAATGTATTGTCAATAATAATTATTAACAATTAATGTGTGCCCAAGTGCAAATCAAATTATCATTAAGCACAGGTTTTTAAATCACTAGTTTTTAATAAACCATTTTTTCCCATTTATTTTCGAGTTTAAAGTTTAAAGTTTATTTGCTTTTCATCAGCCAAAAATTAGGATCCAATATTTATAATTCTGATCAGCAATTTTTTTTTCTTTATTTATTAGCAGTGGGTATCATAATTTTAATTAAAAGATCATACAGAACAAAGATAAAAATTCTGCGGGTTTCCAAAACATAAAATAATATCAATTAGATTATATTTTCGGTCAATACATAAAGTGTGTGGATATCGAGTATGCTTTATAGGCAATGATGCGGAAGAAATTAAAAAATTTTGTAATAGCAAGCGATGGGTAAATTATTGGCGGGTAAGGAATTAATATTATATTTTAAATTGATTTATAAATACTGAGTGCAATTTGTTGATGATATTAAAATATAAGCAGGATTTTAGTCTTTTCGGTTAATTGAACTAATAATTTTATAAAGAGCATGAAATCAAGAGAATGATACCTGCTGCTATTCTAACTGAAACCGCTTCAGAATGTTTTGTGCTTACCTTATTTCAAAAGAATGAGGATTTACTTTGTTTTTCTCTAAGCCTTGACAGTATTATGAAGTTATTATAATAAATTCGAAGAATTACTTACAATATTTTACATGTGCGAGAGAAAAGTCTGGAAAGCATAAGTAACATCATTTTTACCTTAGTAAGACCAAATTCTAAAGTAACTTTACGAGTAGCAATGCATTAAAAAATGGAGTTAAATCTCAAAAAAAATGAAAGAGACCTACGGAATTCTTGGCCGAAATAGCAAACAGTGTAGGGAACGCTACCACAACCACCTTAAAAGCGGAATCAACAAAGATAAATGGAGTCGGGAAGAGTAGACAAAACTAATCGAACTTCATATCCTCTATGGAAACAGATGGGCTCTCATTTCAAAACTCATCAAAGGCAGGTATCTAATTCCCTATCTAGAACAGAAAATTGTGTGAAGAACATGCTTTACTCTAAAATGAGAAAATCGATCCGGCAATTGAATCGATTCAGCTACTGCTTCTACCGAAGACAGTTGAATGAAATCAAAGTGAGCTTCATCTACCGACTTATCGAATTCACAGAGAACACCTACCATAAAGAGGAAGAGCAACGTACTCAGCAATAAAACATCTCCATCAGTAAAAATTGGAAGATATAGAAATAAAGAACTAAATATTAAGAATGGCTTTTATTGACTAAGGAGATGAACTAACTTCAACTCAGAAAGACGACATGAAGAAGCTCATTGAAGATATTCATTAATTCAAAAGAATTAACCATAAATCCAGAATTCACCCTGTCAAAAAAATAAAAAGAAGAAGTTTCTCAGTGGACGATGGAGATGAGGAGTTCAAGATTAAAGAGAAGATTTGCAAAGACACCAAAGAGCAAACCGAAGTTGGAACCAATTCTGAAAAATAAGAGAAGATAAAGACATAAAATACTGAGCCTCAAAATTATATCAAGTCAAAAACTGATTGCTTAAAAATCGAATGTCCGGATAATAATGGTCCATTTTTTTTGATGAACCATGACCTTGAAAACCCGATTCAGATAGATAATCAGTTTGGTCGTACGGCCGTCTGTCCTAATAACGTGGAAGATTGGACTGGATTGACAAGCTGGCCTTCCTATCACTCTATTCATGATTGATTTATTGAATTTTAAAGTTGCTAATAATTTCTATTCCATGATTTGGAGTAGGATTTCTCTCTTTTAAATGATAAAATTTGATATTTTTATTAAATAATTGAAGTGTCTCACAATCTTCTCACAAATATAAAAATCGTCTTTTAATTATAATAACGGATCACAATTTAAATGTACAAACTAGAACGATGCATGCTAAGGAGAGAGGCTGATATTTTCAAACTTAAATATGCCTGGCTTACAATCAAGACGCATTCAGCAAACAATTTAGCACTGCCCAATCGTAATATTTCCTTTCGAGATGGCAATAGCTTTACTAAAGGATAAAAGTAACGCAATGCTTTAGCCAAAGATTCAATGAATTCGATTGAACTTTAGAATCGTGAATTATACCTTGAGTACATGGGGAAGGTTTTGAACGCGAAGTAGCAGGAATTGATTGAATTGGAATAATATCTTTTCGAGCATAGAGAGTAGGCGCAGCGGTAATAGATAAAAAAGAATGTGTTGAGCCCTTTGACTCTCAACCACCAGGCTGAGATTATTAACAATAAGGTTGCGGTTTTGAAATAATTTATAAAAAAGTATTCAGGAAGAAGCCAAGCAGATCAAGAGTATGAAGAGTTTGCGAGAAGTATGGACATTGTGGAAGTAGCATGCAAAAAAAGCTACACCACTCTAACTGAGGACATAGTTGCACAGTATTAAGAATTTAATCGGCAAAGAAACTAACTATCAGCCAAACTTAGTAAACTGTGCGAATTATAAAGCTATGAAAAATATCTGAACCAATTGCAAGCAGCTTTATAGCAAAAAGAATATGAGCTGATTGCCAGATAAAAAATAGAAATCAAACAGGTTTAGTCACAGAACAGACCTGTTCATGCTGCTTTTTAGGAGTCAAGCAATACATTATCACTTCAGCATAACTCTCAAAAATTCAGCACATATGAAGAGGACAAATATAGTGTTAATATTATTACAGAGCCTTCAATGCGTCGCAGGACCAAGTATCTATTACATAACCCAGAATATTCGAAAACAAAGCAACTAACAATACTCTTAATCTTCCTTTGTCTGATTCAATTACTCCTATCCACATATAATCCAGCAAAATAATGCAAGAGAATTTCATGAACAACGAATATTAGAATAAAGAAGTATCGGAATCAAATCAATCAGGAAAAGCCTTTAATTAACGATCTTCACAGACGGAGGCCACTTAAGAAAAAGAGGACATTGGGAAAAAATTAAACAAGGAAAAACTCCATATTAAATTTCTAAGACTTTGGTTAAAGTACTCAGATAAGTTCACCAAAAATACACAACCAACTAATCACAAAAAATTGATGAACTTGTATTTATGGCGACTCAATGCCCTATATGACTAGAATCTGGTTCATAAGATTAAGGAGAATCTCGATTGGCCTCGGAAAACTGCTCCACTGGGAGATATTCCTTTTTTTAATTATGTAGCTAAAGATTTATACAGGCTTAGTTATCATTACGTAAGAAAAAATACGTCGAAATGTTCTTTAACTACGAACAAAAACGTTTCCAACGCAAAAGGATCTTGCACGCACTAAAAAATGTACTTCGAACTAAAAACAGAAGGGAGCGCACTGCTTTTCTTCTAATATTTCGGAAATATAGATAGCATTCGAGATATCTGACTTTACTATCCATTGTGCCGGCCATGAGATAATACCCATCATAGGAATTTGTTTTAACAGAAAAAAATGGAATCAATGGACTGGAGAACAGTAAAGTGAAGAATATGAACAACTCCAAGGATCAAGGTGACTCTAGGCTTTTCAGTCTGGCAAACAGTAAAATTGAAAATAAACAACTGGCAGGACTAAGCCAAAGTAAGGCTAAATCTAAAATTATTGCAAGATAATCCAGCAAAAACCTATCAACTAATCAAGCATCGCAGGGCCCATCTAAAACTAAACTGGGAAGCAAATAAAATCAACCCTCTAATGTGGATATGCAAAAGCTTAAGGAATATATAAAATCCCAGGAGTAAACCGAGGCGAGATTGGCGATCGAATGCGCGCAAACTGAGTCCGTCTATCGCTTGATGTCAGTGTTGACTCCAGCAACCTCTCGTCTTCGTTATACTTTCTTTGTAAACGCAATTCGTTTGGCCTAAACTCTAAAAATGAATAATATAGAGAGAGGAATAAGCTGTTGCGAGTTTAAATGGTAATTGTTTATGGCTAAAGCACGTCTTTCTCTGACTAATAACAGCAATAAAATCGCACATCTAGAGCAACTAATTTCACTTATTGGTGGTAAAGGTCTGTCTTCATGCTGATTATATTCTCTTTATATTGCAAAAATATTTGTTGTAGTATGTTGTATATCAATGGCATTGTCAATTTTGATAAAAAGATAGAATAATTTGGACAGAGTGAAGCTCAAATTTTATAAGAATAAAGATAACTGCTGCTAAAACACAGATAGGGACCACTAACAATGAAAATGTTCAAAATTATTAAAACAAAGATTGGATACAAAAAAATTATCTACAAAAGACTGATAAAATCACTTGTATAAAAACTTCAAAATGAAAGATTTATGGTAAAATAAATAGAAATCTATCTCAACAATTATAATGAGACCCAAAGTCAAGGCTGTGCTTTGAGTATTCTTGTTCAGAATACTTCAACATAGTGTTGGGTTATAGATAATACTAGCATTCTAGTTTGTTAGGTTTTCATATATCCACCCACATTAGGAAAAAATAAATATATTTATCTCTGCACTCATCAATTCTAGATGTCGTTTTGAAATGCAAGTGATTAAAATTTGTGGGGAGGGCTGGAGTTACTATCAGCTTTTGATTCCTTAAAGTCAATGATTTTGTTCTTCCCACTTATTTATTCACGATCAATGCCGCGACCATCTGTGTGCAAGACTTAAGGTGATCTAGCCTTCAGCTATGATTATTTCTTTTAAAAGAAGAGTTTTGGTTGATACTGGCTTGTGCTGCCGGTTTGACTGTTTGTACTCATAAAATATTTTAATTGTCAAAGTCAATGGCAAATATCTGTTTTTTAATAAGATAATTATGATT
>Ga0302185_10001642_pt1 | contig 15437 bp, 12 predicted proteins | sample II_Bog_E1_1_FD_200231 | JGI IMG/M metagenome (GOLD analysis project Ga0302185, IMG submission 200231) | Peat permafrost microbial communities from Stordalen Mire near Abisko, Sweden - II_Bog_E1_2 | ecosystem: Environmental > Terrestrial > Soil > Wetlands > Peat | place: Sweden: Abisko... | reverse complement strand
TGGATGTAAAGTAAATAGCAATTTCCACATAGTCATTTTGTAGAATATTATTAATTGTAAAATTATACAAGAATGGAGTGAGTTGACCGACCCCATTTGCATCTTCCGCGCATTTAATTCATTCCAACTTAAGTCAAGATATTGGTGGCATTTTATTTGTGCTTCATTAACCAAGTGCTTGGAGGAAGCTGTTTACTTGAAAGAGTAAATATTAATGAAAGAAAGACAAGGTTACAGATATTCATTTAATTTATAAAGATACTGACTAGTCTATTAGTATTTAAACTGAATGCATCTATATTCTCATTTATATAAACTGTATCTATTTTTATTAATATTAAGACATATCATGCTCATCGTAGAAGATAGGAAAATATTTACTTAAATTTAATAGCTATATTTAAATTTATATTCCAATTGAATAATTTAGATTACAATGAATATTTTATCGAAATAACGGTTCATCTTTTTACAATTGATTATTTTTCAATTATTTTCGCCTTTAAATGTTTTTAAAATGTACCTTGAAATCCTTAATTTTACAAACAAAAATGCATTAGATATGCACAGAAAAAGTTGTTTTTCTTTATCTCCACTAGTGAAGGCTATATTTATATTCTCATCGAACCACGATAAACAAATCATCTCCTTTAATACTCTTCTGTTTTAGTTTATTTCCTTTAGGCCTTGGAACTTGGGGCTCATCGCATTCAGTCTCGGATGAGTCAGAGTCAATGTTCAATGCGCTTTCTAGCATTTTGAGTAATCCCTAACTGACAGTTAGACTCTCCTCGCGGCTAATACTCTCAAAATATTGGGTCATCGACTGAAGCCTACTCGCAAGAAATGCAGAGTTTCCTGTTAGAGCGCTTATAAATGATTCAAAATGTTGTGGAGTTGGAAAATCGACCTCAGTCTAAATAGTAAAATGTTTACTCGTGGGAGTAGTTTGCTAATAGTACACAACTTGGAGTAGCGTTAGCAGTACGAGTATCTCCTCCCCTTGTAAGTAATACTTAGATTGTAGAAGGTAACTTTTCCTTGAAGTTGAGAGTTGACAAGCCTGATAGTGGTGAGGTCTTCATTTTTCATCCAGAAATTAATTAAATATTCAAAGAAAGAATTGATGGTGATAATTCTATTTCAGAGTTTAGACAAATAAAACTAAAATTATTCTACTTCAATATGACTTCTATATTTATCTAGCTGATCTTTCAATTCATCGATATTAATTTATTAAAAATCGATAAATGAATGAATGAATAATAATAATAGTGATGATATATCCTTGATGACAGCCACAGTAAATATGCCTATAATAAGTTGATTGTATTTTGATCGAGGGAAATTCTTATTATAGTCATAATTTAAGATCATCTATCTCTATTAATTTTTAATGAATATTACTTCCATCATTTATTATCAAAATACTATATTTTTATCATCATTTTGAGTCAAGAGGATTAGATAGAAAAGTTATAATTTTAATATTAATTTTGTATAAACTTTTGAAAAAGCCCTCATGGCAGAACCTTTCAGAAATTCAAAGAAAAATATAGTTGACACAGTTACAAACACCGATGGCAGATCTAAGCCAAGTCCATCAAATCCTTTCACAGACCCTCAAAACTAAGGGCACTATCCTTGTACTCATTTTAACATGAAGATTCATCTCGAGAAAATTCTTCGCAATTGAGTGACTTAGGATAGTAAAATTTTTAGCTATCCATTCAGCACATCATGCCCCTTATTTCTGCAATCAAGGAATAAAATCAGCATTTTAACACGGAGAAAGGATTGATCCAGTCAGATATGACTAGGCTTCAGTCTCTCTCTCAATCTCTCCTAGCATAAAACCAAAATCTAAGAAGGCACTATAGCCAAAGAACTGGGGATATTCGTAAACTTATAGAAACCATAACCTTGAATACAAACGAATAAATCAGCGACGTTAGTCATCAATCCCACCTTCTAAGGGAGAGTAATTGTGCATTAGTTAAGAAGATTGAAGAGCAAATGAAATTTCTTTCCGAAATGGCGCAGCTAAACTCCATGAAAACAAGTCAGCTATAATCAATCTCACAATCTGCCTTTGAGTTAGAGCAAACAAATCGTGAAATCCAAATAAAAAACAAACAGCTTGCCTCTAAGTGTTAACTGGTTAAATAATAAATAAATCTTTATGATAGTACTAGCAACGACGAACATATAAATGAATTACTAGTTTAAGCCACTGGCTTAAGAAATGGCAATAGATTGAAGTTATTGAAGGCTAAGGAGATTCAGAGTCAACATAGAGAGGAGAAACCGCTTTTTTCCGAAAATTATACAACTGTTGTTACCCAAAACAAAGAGCTTGAGACTGAAGTATTGGAATTAAAGGAAGCAACAAAAAATGCTTAAAAGAAATTACAAATCGCAAAGGAGAACTATGAAAAAAACAATGCGAAGTCAAAATAAGCTTTTGAAGAGTATTACAAGATTAGAAATAAACTCTAGTAGCAATAATAAATGTTTGTAAGAAGCAAAAAATTACTTGCTGATACGATAAAAAATGCAGCAACCAATACTGAATAATTAAATCAATTAAGAGGAGAAAATATCAAACTGTCGTAAGAAGTCCAAACAAGAAAGGATAAATTAAAGACAGTGAAATAACAGCATAACCAGATTCAATAGAAGATGAGATAGTCACATTAAGCTATAATAGATAAGATTAGAGGTTAAATGACAGCTCAGACTGTTAGCGTTAACTAAGAACTAAGGAAACTGACATCTGAACAGGTCCTAATAGAAAGCAGTATCGAATAGAGTAAGCAAGAGTTTGCAACTCTTGTGCAAGATTTGAAGTAATCGCGATAAAATATTAATCGTTTGTAAAATCCTATCCGAGAGATTATTCGATTGGAATATCAACTTAAAAAGCAAAGAGGTCGATCATGATTGATATTTCCCAATATATACAACTATTATTTGTCTCCACAAATATATTAAAATCCTCTTTTATAACAGTGTCAAATAAATACTGAGTCTACTTTCAATTAATTAAATGAAAGAAAGTATCTCAATCCTTAAAATGATAACCAATCTAACAAAGTTAAAAGTAAGTTAAAAGTTACTTAAAAATTAGTCACTGTTGAATTTAATTTATGTTTCAAATCTATTCAAATTATTTGGTTATCTCAAATATAAGAAAATCATTTTTATAAAGTTTTTAGCACCTTTATTTGGTTCTATTTTATTACTTTTAGTTCAGTAAAAGACTATGTGGTCACATTTTGCCATGCGCCATGTAATCCTGTTAGGGTATCTTTGTGAATTCTTGCTGCTATTACTACTGGCTCATCATTATATTTTTTGGCTCTGTCTACTGCAACTTGCCAAGCTACGTCAGGGTCATCAGTAAAATACACTCCTTTGCCCATTCTTCCTGTCTAGCTTGGTTTAAATCCTTCTTTTTAGATTGCCTCCGCAGATTTTAAACCAGTTCCATGATAAACCGTTATTCCTTATGGACAGTTTCGAGCATAATGTTTACTGTCCTTATCATGACAGATTTTGCAATGATGTTATTGATGGCTCTCATGACAACCCTTCACTTTGCATTTGTTTTGAGAGTTAGCTTTCCTTCCAGAATTGGGGCAGTTTCTAGAAAAATGAGAACTATCTTTATCCTCACAAATGCGGCAATAATGTTTTTAATGATTTTTTTAACAGCCATTTACTCTACATCCCTATTGAGAGAAGGGATTTTTGGGAACAAAATTATTTGAGTTATTTTAATTTGGACAGTCTCTAGCATGATGTGAGCTATCTTTATCGTGGCAGATGCGACAATAATGTTTTTCGTGACCTTAGGAACAGTTATTTACTTTACATTTTGATTTTGTAGTGTTATTGGTTTCCTAACTTGGACAGTCTCTAGTCAAATGTGTGCTATCCTAATCCTTACAACTGCGACAATAGTGTTTTCTGTGATTTTAAGTGCAGTTATTTACTCTACACATTCTTTGTTTGAGGTCGTAAGAGTGAGTAATAAGTATTATAAATATTATAAATGTCTTTCTATCTTATAACAATAAAAAGTATTTTTCCCCCTTAATAAACTTCTAACTTTAAAAAGTGAATTTATTCATAATCTAAAAAGGATAGCATGGCAAATATCGTGATCTTCCATATTTATAAAAGATAATTAAAAGATCTTCATTGAGAGCTCGTTTTTTATTTTGTAAACTTTAATATTTCATTGATAATTAGTAGGCATAAACAATGATACACTAATCATTAATAACGTTGTTTTTGCTGTTGTTGAAGTTTACTTTTAAATGAATTGATAAGGCTTAAAACCCTTGCTTTTTCTTAGAGGACAGTTTTAAAGCAAGATAGAACCAAGCTCCATAAGTCACAAGACGAGCATGTATGATGATTCTCGCAAGCAACTTCATGTGAACCAGTATAGCAAACATCCTCATCAATCAATATCCTTTTCTTATGTGAAGTCGTGCCACTATAACTTACTTAGCCTTGATAGTTTTTAGTTTTTGAATAATTTACTGTTCCTGAATAGTTTTTCGATCCACTGTAATATTTTTGCCCGCTATATGATTAATTCCAAGAAGATCCGTTGCCATTGCAAGCCCAACAGCTTTAATAGCAACTATATAACGTTTTACTTCCAGAATACGATGCATATCCAGAATAAGATACAGATCCTGAATAATTTAATGACTTAGAAACTTAAACATTCCCCGAACACTTTTGGCTTCCGGAAAATGGAACTACTGTTTATACTTATTTATCAATGCGACAACGGACTGTCCCAGTATAACCAGCTGAAAATAAACAGGGTTTTCTAAGCATATTATGAATTGTATTCATTGTGCCTTGTTAATTCTAGCATAATCTGACCAGGTTAACATTTGCAAATATGAAATTATTCGTTAAGACAAGAGTATCCAAGTCAACCACCTAATTCTTAGGGATTTGCAGTAATTTTTGTTGGAGGCGAAGGACTATTTTTAAATATTATAACTCTTAAAGAACATGCTTAGCATTGATAATGAAATAAGCTATTGAACTGCATGAACATCCATGATGATCATTATTACTGCATGCAACTCGATGATTACCTTCATAGGGGAGATTCATGGTATATTCATATTTTTTACTATAAGACTGTGATCCGCTATATGGAACCTTTTATATTATTTTTTTTTATTCATTAAATGGAATTGTTCCAGAGTAGTCTTTGTTCCCACTATAATATGCGCTTCCTGAATAAGAAATTGTCCTTGTGTGATGTGAGCATAACCAGCAAAGTGATCTAATAATACCTCTATCATGTGAACAATTTGGTGTTGAGAAACTTCCAGAATAAGGTTCTGATCCACTATAATAAACTGAGCCTGAGTAAGAAACGTTGTCATCAAAAATAACAGATGTCGAAAAAATTTAATTTCCAGAATAATCTGCAATATCTGAAAAAGATTTTGCTCCTGAATGATTAACAACCCCTTTATACTAAGCAAATATTGTATCAGGACTGTATTTACTATTCAATTTGTGCAAATCATTTTTTATATTTCCATTGGGATTAATTTCCATTGAAATCAATTTATTGGCAAAACTTTGTTCATTATTTAATGGACTAATGTTGTTGGTTTTAGTAACATTCACAAAATCAAACTTAAAGCTAAATTTACAAAACATATTATTTTGATTGCCTTCACTTTTAATTTCAGTTAAAAATGCCATATTTTCATATTTTCTTTTTAAAAAATCAACAATTTTAGGTTCACATTAAATGCCCAGATTTTTTACATTAGTCAATATCGCCTTTATTGCTGTTAATAGATCTTAAGGGGATTTTGATTGATTAATTTATTTTTCTGCTTTTTCAAAAATACTAAACCAGTTTTGTATCTAATTATTGCTTGCTTCAAGATGAGTTTGGAGAAGATCGACAAACCAATAATTGAGTTGATCAGACAAGTAAACAAAAACAGAGGATATCTCTTATGAAAACATTTGCTAAAGTTAATATACTTTCACTTTGGCTTAATTTGATAGAGGGAGTTGGCATTTTGACTGAATGGAAGGAATCTACTTAATAATGTTCTTTATATCGATTTCCTTGAAAATATGGGTTTAGCGGTTTGGTTAGTAAAGGATATTGATGCTGGATTCGGGATATTTCCAATTATTTTTTTAGAGTATAAATTTTACACTTGCTGGTGTTTTAGAAGCAACAGCTTTTGTAACAAGCAATCTCGAGTCTTTTGTTAGTTCAATGCCAGGAAGAAATTTTTATATTTGCCGAACAGTGTCACCAAAAGGCCCTCCTCTAAATGCAGTTAGGGATTCATGTTCACAAACTAAGAGAACTTTCATGCTACGGGCATAGTTTCCAATAACCTTCAAAAAATATGATTTTGCGATATCTTATTAAAGTGATCGAGTATCATTCAATCCAGCACAGTCATAAAATGTGTTACCATCCAAATCTTGCCATTAGTTTGGCACAAAAGTTTAAGATTGATTGTGGCCGATTATAGCAACACTGGGTTCAGCAGTAATTTACCATTAGTCACCTGTATTTAGTCTGCAAGTAAATTTGTTGCCAGCAATAAGGTTGAGGACAGTGCTTTTTCCACTTCCAGTTGGACCAATAATGACAATGATATCCTTTCCCTTCACTTTTAAGAAACCTTCCATTGTCGATAACTGTTTAGTCTTGGCTATAAACTTATCGCCTTCGGAAAGGATTGATGATTTCCAAGGACTTTTCATCATTTTATTTTATAGTTTACCAAAAACTTTAATTAAATTTCAATTAAGACAAAATATCAAAATGTCTTAAATATCTATATACAAGTGCTTTAAGGATGATAACTTATGTCAAATAATTACACTTCATGTAGCTATTTCATATCTAATTAATGGGATATCTCACTATGACATTGACTATGATGCTATAAGCGATAAAGGTCTAAAAGCTGTTGAGCATAATTAATAATGTATCGATATAATTGAATGTAGATCAGTGGTTGGCTTTTCATTATAAGAATGAATATTTTATACCCATGCAAGAGAGACAGGTCATAGTTGCCATTACTTCTTCGATCTTCTAAAATCGAATGCTTCTACGGTCTCCCATGGCTGCGCATAATATTTTTTGTTAATTTAAAATGTCGACTATCGTAGGGTAGGATTCCTCCTAAAACTGGAGAATAAAAGATGCTTTCATACATTCCAATTTATTGCTCGTTATTATTGTTAATATTTATCTTTCTTGCTATTGATAAGAAGGCAATAAGGCAATTTTTTGCAGATGCTTCACTGGATAATATTTGGAGAACAAGGGACAGTGCTTTTAATCAACGATGAAGAATGTTTCATTCTTTATATTAGCATTTCGAGGATTTAGTTCCTCATAACATTTTTGTTTTTGTTTGAGGTAGGGTCTGTTTGATTGATTGGTCATATTTGATGAGGCAGCTCTGGAGTCATAACTGAATTTGCCTTGCTCAGGGATGCGGCAAGGACCAGAATGATGGCTAAATGATTCTTCCTACTTTTGCTGCAGTCTCACTCGATAAGTTTCAAGTATTTCTTGTCCAATTTTCCTCACTAAAACTTCGTTGGCTGTTCGAAATGCAAAATAATCATTCTTCTCATAATCAGAGAAGGAGTACAACTCCTTTTGCTGTCCCTTCATTATCCTTAATCTAATGATGTATCTACCCTGCATAAAATTATATTTTCCTTCGCTATCCCTCACAGGCACATACTCCAGTTTATAGAAAGGATTATTAACAATATCTGGAGAAATACGCTGGCAAATCCTCCTAAAATATTTGTGGACTTCTTCCTTTTGGCCTTCGTTATATGTATGACCCAATACAGTTCTTTTGAAAGTTTAGGTTTTCTCTTTAATGCCTATATAAATTATCCCTCCTCTTACATTTAAAAATCCACAAATGGTCTTCATTAATATTTAGCCAATGTACTCGTTATAAGGATACTCATAATTCTTATATTCCTGGACCATCGTTTCTGGCTATTCTATAATTTAATTAAAATAAAAATAGGTCCTACAGCAAAGAAAAGACGGGGCCTCATTAGGATCATTTATTTATTTTATTTATTTCCCTTTTTCAATTGGAATAATATTAGAGGATTTATTACTGCTTTGTTGGGAACTAATAGGTGGAAGAGTCAACATTTCAGATTTCTTTTTTAACTCTGATTTTATTTAAACCTATTTTTATTCTAGAATCTGTTGGTATGCTAAGAGACACAAGTCTTACATCACATTCACTTTGGTTCTTAATCGATAGTTTGATAGCTTCTACTTGATGAGCTTGATCTTGCCTTCCTCTTTTTTGGGTTAAAATGAGTGAATTTGATCGATCTGTTTATCGATTTAACTCACAAAATCCATAAAATTTTCCATTTTTTCTATTTTTGGGAGGTTAAAACTTTCCATTAATTCCGGATTGTAACCAGCTTTTGAATAAAAGCAAAGATTGGGAAATTTTCTGTCTCCCATAATTGCCAAAGCGATAGACCCCATGCTTTTAAGATCATCATCGAATTCGTTGATGTAAGTCAATTTATCAGCTTCAATCCGTTGAAAGAAAGGCTTAAACAGTATTAAAATGGGGAACTGAAAGTACTTAACTAGGATTCTAAGGATTCTAAATGATTGACTATCGATATTAATCATATTGATGCCTTGGATAAAGTTAGCTGTCTTCTACATGTTATTGATAAATTAGGTTTCCTTATAGTATTTGTCCTTCACTATCTTTTTAGCATCGTGAGCTCGCATTGATGCAACTATTGATATAATTAAAAACTGTAGCAATCAAATTATAAATAGTCCCCACAAAAATAAATATTATTGAAGAAAGTAAATTACAATATTTAATGACATTTAATTACAAGGAAAAGATGTTTTTTTAATTTAAAAACTAAAGTATTGGGTCAAATAGGCATCCCTTAAATCGATGGAGATAATTTCTTTTAAATAAATAATGTAGTAATAATCTCGTTACATACAAGTTTATCCTGATGGTGGCATCAATATCTTATGATTTTTCCTATCTACATTTTAAGATATTATATAATATAGTTATACAAAAGAGTGTTGAATATGAAAATATTTTGTTATTATAATAACCTCTTTCTAAGATTATTAATACTTTTTTAACATCATTAAATCAATGTCCTCAGAAGAGTAATGGTTTAAAAATTAGAGGAAAAGATACTAAGATACACTCAGACTTAATTATGTTAACTATTGCAACCATGGTGTCTTTACAGATTTGCCCACAACCATCAAACTTCTTAAATAAATACTTGAGCTATCCTCGACTGCAGAAGGAAGAGCAAAGATCCACAAAATTGATCCAAACCTTATTAGATATTGTTTCATAGATTCTCTAAAGATATGGTGGCGCCAAATGGGCTATTGGTAATTTGACAACTTAGCCTTGAAAATAATGGCCAATTTAATCTTGGATCCTCTGTTTTTCAAATAAGGTTTCGACATAAAGGTGGATATGATTGATCTGATAAAAAGATCTTATAGTAAAAATTTTGAAAACCTTGGTGGGCAGGTTGTTAAGAATATCATTATTGCTGAACAAAAAATGAAGGAAGAAACTAAAATTATCAAGTATAAACAATCTTTTTAAAATAAAGAAGAAGCAATTAGTGAATTGCAGATTCATACTAATTTTTTTAATTTTTCAGGAAGTTCTGTTCACTTTACAGAAGAATATCCTTACTATGTTGGGATGCTTCGGGGAGCATTGAAAGTTGGAGCTCAATAAAAAGTGATTGACATATTTCCGAAGGGCTGCTTTGGGTGCGTAGTCTTTTCCATGATAGTGACAGGTTACCGATCCAATAACAGATAATTGGCAATAACTTTCTTGTAAGAGTTAACGGATGGATGGTTTACTTCGGTTTTATACAATTGCCTCCTTAACAACATCAAATCACTATATAAGCATCTCGAATACAACTTAAATTTACAAGATCCCTATGAGTTGGTTTGCTTAAGGCTGACTTCATACAAAATAACAAAGCCAATTTTCTAGTATTTATAAAAAATAGGAGGTAAGATGAGAGATGGAAAATTGCCTAAAATAAAAAGGGTTACTCACTAATCGATTCTATATTATTAGCTTGAAAAGATAAAATACAAAGATAAATTATCTTAATAAAGTTCGAATATTAGATCTATCTACCGGGAAATATCATAAAAATCTAAATAATATTTTGATATTTCCAAAATCCTCTCTGTGGACCAGACGGCAATAATGCGTGAAGCAATGATCAAAAAATGCTAAAATTTGGGATTTAATATAAAATAGGTAAAGTTAAAATATTGTTATGAATAATCTTTACATAAATACAAATTATACTTTGCGGATTGCCCCACTCACATGGTGATAGTGATACAGTATAAAAATGGAAATATACTCATGGGATATTTCCAAAACCCGTAGCCTTGGTATAAGATCATTGGTAATGCTTACTTTTTTTAATTTTCTCATCTTAACAGCTATGAAGTTGGAGAATTAAATGAGTCTGTTAAGTTTTGTAAAAAGAAAATCCATCGCAATCAAAAGCAGGAAAAGGACAAAAAGTTTAAGGACAACAGTAAAGATATATCTGAAATTTAATAATAATTTGAATAAGAAAAATATTACTCCTTTAGAAGGCCACAATTTCGTGATTTTGAGTGTGAAAGATAAAGTAGTTAAAATTCTTAACCTTTTAGCAGCTCCGATGAGGAGGAGAAGACATATTTGAAAAATAAAAAATTCTCCCATAAAATATGTTTTGTATTTCCACGAGATGAATTTAAAATGTTTCTAAGAGTCAAATAGAGTGAAACTTCTGTCAATCAAAGCTTATCTACTGATAAATAAAGCTAATCTATTGTAAAATAGACTAAGTATAACGGGGAGTTGGAAAGTTGGGCGCAGTTTCTCCTCAAAACATTTGAGGGAAAAATGGTGGGAGACGAATTGAGGATATAAATATAAAAGCTGTAAATTTTTGAATTGGAATGTCAGAAAATTGAATGATGAATTGAATTTCTATATTAAGTAAATAATAAATGAAAATCATTATTAATTACCAATGAGACGGGTATTATAATTTTATATATGTTCCTGGCATTTGCTGGAAAAATCATTATTTTTTATAAATTTGTGATTTCATTGTCGTTGCATAATTAATTAATTATATTCATGGGACTAGTGAAGAGCATCACCCACGCCTACGCTTACAATGAATACCTCTATTGGTACATCTAAAAGAAGGATATACCAAACATATAAAAAATACTATAGTTAAAGCCTGAGCTTGTCAACCAAAATCTCACTGTCAATTATAAAACCACTCCTCTTCATCGAGCAGCGGTAAATGGAAATTTGTAAATAGCGCAATTGCTAGTTTAAAAATATAAGGCTGAGGTTGATCATAGGACTTAAACCTAAGAGACTCCCCTTATGGGTGCTGCTAAAAGGGATCACATCTAACTGGTGAGATATCTCCTCACCATGGGTGCTGACTCTGATGCTATAAGCGGTAACGGTCTAAAAGCTGTTGAATATGCAATACTAGCGGGTTTCTATGAAATCGCGTTGCTTTTATATTAAAAGATGAAAGTAAAAGACCTGAAGGACAGCGTGGATTATTAAATATTAGCAAAAAAGTTTCAATATAGATACGTTAACTATAAGCTTTTCTTGGAGAGCTTGACCATGCAGATAGATCCGGAAAATGTGCCCAATTTTTTAAAAAGGGAGAAGAAATTACTTTAAGATCCAGTAGTAGATCCAAGGTAAACATGGAAGCAGTGGTTCTTGAGGAATATGGATTTTAAAGATCCCCCACTAGTATAACGATCAGAGTTACCTGAATAATTGCAACCTCAGAATCGTAGATTTGGAAGAGTTAGTCACTTCTTTTCTCGCTTGGCTATGACTCATATGAGTCAAAAACCCATTTACTGGCCTCAACATCATTCAGAAGCAGCTTCAAACGCTGTAATAAAAGTGAAAGCAGCGGCGATGTCTGAAAACCTGTCAGTGGAAGAGGCAAGATCATACAATTGATAGTGCATCTTCTTTATCAAAATTACTAATAATAGTCTATTATATATTTCAGGATTAAAAAGCCTTAACGGACATGAATGCTATAGTTCATGCTATTAATTGATGATCGTCTTATTGTAACAGCAAGTGCAAAAAAAATCACCATCAATTCAAAGGCAAATCAACTCCTTCGTTTTCCGTAATTTATTTGCATACCACTTTATGTGCGGGGGCGGTGAGGTTTAGCTTTTGAAGATAATTTGCTTGAATTTTAACTTTCAGATTTGCTGTATGATTCAGAATTATCGATGGCAGCCTCCTCATTATTGATATTAAGCATAATCCTCTTTAATGCGCTGCTTTCTGTATTTCTCCTCATTCTACTATCACATTATTGAAGATTGCTTGATTGATTGCTAATTTCATCCTAAGAGCTAATTAATCTTGCTTTATGTTTGTCTCTTCTTCCCAGCTACTGCTCCAAAACTTACAATCTCTAATTTCTGTCCCATAGCATCTTCTGTATTTCAATGATGCATTTTTGTAAATTTTTATTGATCTCTTTCTCTATTTTAACTCTGTTTTCAAAGTTCTTTTTTGCAATAGAGGGGCAATCTTTTGAGAGATCCATAGTTAAACCTTGTGGTTTTGTGGCTAGAGATCCCTTTTTGATTCGGTTTTTATTTTTACTTCTGGAATGTTGAGCGGTAATAGTTTCAATATACCCGTTGACATTATCGATAAAGTTACCTTTGTCCTTGATGGTTTTGCTCTTATCAAGTTGAGACGATCGTAATTTTTTGGAAAAGCTATAAAGAATATTCTGACTATTATTTTAATCACTTGATTCGTTTCTCCTCCCTCTTGAGAAAGGTTTCATTTGAAATAGGGCTAATTTAAATTATACCGGCTTTAAAAAGTAATCATTCCCAAAAATCAATGCAGCTAGAGATAATTCATTAATATACACATATTTTAGAGATTAGTATTGGTGTTATCATTTGAATGATTTATAGATTGAGGATTATTTTACAATCATTGAGGTTATTTTTTAATTGTAGCTCGCTTGCAAAGATAAATCAAATTGTTACTATCCAGTTCGTCAGTAATTGCATATGCCTTCACCTCTCGTTGGCAATAACTTTTTCGACACTACAGCAGTACCGCATCTACTTCGTTATCATGCTGCCGAGAGTAGGTTTCCAATGACTAGAAAGACAGTGACAACAGTAAATGAACCATGAGTATCTGCCCACTACCGGTGAATACGATATCCTTGCGATCGCAGCTGAGTTTCTCCCTCGATTGCATTTCAAAGCACGTCCAATTGGCTGTTTCGACTTGGTTGTATGGTTTCCCTGCAGTTTCACAGTAAATAATCCAGTTCACAGTATTGATAAGTTTAGTAATATTATGCGAGGTGGGATTATGCCGTTCCAAATCAGCGTATATGCTGTTTTTATATTTCCCTCCGAAAGTGTCGATGTAGGTCCATATGATCGACTTTATTTTTTATATATCCTCCTGACCGATATACATTTTCTATTAGGAAGGAGGAATTGGTTTACCCCAATTTTATACAGGAATAGGGAGAGTGTTTGTGGCTTTGAAAGTTAGGTATTAAGGTTTAGTCAATTCAGCCAAATATTTGTCTTACAGATAACATACTAAAACTCTATAATTATCCTGCTCCTTTTTCTTAAAATCATCAATGCAACGAACTGATACATCTATTTCTTGAAGCTCCTATAAAGAAACTCCCTGCTTGATCGTTTGAGTAAATTTTAAGTAGAGATATTCAGTGGCTCCGTTGAGTCTTTTCATCAAGATGCAGCATTTTTGATTTTTCTCTTTGATAAACATACGATATCCTCGAACAAACAAATGACCAAGAACACATTGAGAAAATACAAGCCCCAAATGAGAAAGAGAGGCATCAAATGGTGCTCCTACTTTGTTGAAAACAAAAATGGCGGCTTCATTTTATATTTACATAAAATACTTAATTATTATATAAAACAAAAGAATATGGATTTGAAGAGATTAAAAAGTATGCTTGTGATGTTATTGCTCTTATTCACAACAATATTTTGTAAACCAAAAATTTATCTTATAAAAATAGGTAGTAATAATTTATCTCAAATGGGAGCAAATTATATTTGCGATCATAATATATCGCAATCATAATGTCGAACACATAAAAGTATCAGTTTGCTAAAGGTGATTTTGTTTTTGCAGAATGCTATAATGAGAGGCCTTGGCCCGCCAAAATCACTCAAGTTTGTCCGGACAAAGTTTATCGAGTTTTATTTATTTCTCATAAATCGATCGCTTATATAAAATAGGAGTTTCTGCAACCTTTTAATGACAAAATAGTTTAAGAACATCTCGCCCTATGTTAAGACCTCAGCGACCCCATCAATAAATCAATATTAAAAGCAATTAAAATGACTAATAGATAAATGAAAAGGAAAACCCTCAAAAAATAGAAATAATTAATTAAATAAAGAAGAGACAATTACTTGGACAATAACCACATATAAATGAAAGATTAAGTTAAAAGCATAGCAGACACAGTCTCAACCAAGCAATAATAATAAAATCCTTTAGAATATAATCGAATGGGATCAGGTAGTCGCAATAGTAATGAAAAACTTTCACAAATTGCTTAAAATGAGTAAATTTTGTAGGATAGTAACAGAATGAGTCGTCAGAAGCCCATTCAAAATAGTTTCAAAGAAATGAATTAATAGAGCAAAAATAAAAAGGAACAATCACCTTCAAAGAAGAAAATAAATATCTAAAAAACAGTCGATTTCAATTTATATGAGTTTATGCATCCATAGATCTCCGAATGCCAAGGTAATATTGTAAATTAAATTTAATCAGCGTAAAATAAAATAATGCTAACCATTCGATGAGATGTGTGAAAACTTATTGAGTGCGTCAAAACTGAGAGTCAATATAAATTAAACTAAGAGCATCGATTTTAATTCATTGTAAATGAATGTAAGTCTTTAACCAAAGTGTTCACTATCAGCTGGGAATATTTTTGCTACATAAAAATAGAATACTATTGAGTCAGGAGGGTGTTTTCCGGAAGAATAATAGAAATAGAAAAGCTAAATTATCAAAGAAGATGCTTATGTATCTGAAATTCACTCGGAAAGTAATCAGCATGATTAAAATCAAGAATTAGTAGTTTATGGTCCTCCCAATATCGATGATCTCTAGACTGCAGAATCTCTTTTTCTTTCCAATAATGGTGAGCACAACAGAGAAGCAAATTAATGGGCATTTGCTTCTTAAGATTAGTTT
>Ga0302185_10001640_pt1 | contig 15450 bp, 16 predicted proteins | sample II_Bog_E1_1_FD_200231 | JGI IMG/M metagenome (GOLD analysis project Ga0302185, IMG submission 200231) | Peat permafrost microbial communities from Stordalen Mire near Abisko, Sweden - II_Bog_E1_2 | ecosystem: Environmental > Terrestrial > Soil > Wetlands > Peat | place: Sweden: Abisko... | reverse complement strand
CAAAGACCGCGCACACCGCGTAAAGTTTTTACAGATATGGGTTTACCCCAACAAAAAGAACGTGGAACCCCGGTATGACCAGATTACCCTGAAGGCCGAAGACCGGCACAACAAGCTGCAGCAGATATTATCGCCAAACCCCAATGATGAAGGTGTATGGATATACCAAAACGCATGGTTCCACCTGGGACAGTTTGATAAAGGTGTGAGCACAACCTATAATTTAAAAGCCAAGGGCAACGGCGTATACGTGTTCGTGCTGAGCGGGGACGTGAAGGTAAATAACCAGTTGCTTAACCCCCGCGACGGTTACGGCATCTGGGATACCGACAGCTTCACCATTACCCCCGAAAGCAACGCGGAGTTTTTGTTGATGGAAGTCCCCATGATTTAAGGTGAAAGCTGAAAGGCAAAAGGTGAAAGGTGCCAGAGTTATTCACGCTCCTAACTTCTAAAAACCTTTTACCTTTCGCCTTTAACCTTTTACCTAAAAACGAAATGTATGAACAAGACCCTAATATTAGCAATTGGCCGCCACCCGGACATATTGCAAACGGTGGTACGGCTGGTAAATAATAACAATGACTGGGAGTGCACCGGCGTGATTACTGACGGGGAAGCCCTGGCAGCGTTTAGCACTAAACTGTTTAAGCTGGTTTTGCTTTGCAATGGTATTTCGCCGGAAAGCGAGAAATTGTTGTGTACTGCGTTTCGGGCGCATAACCCGGCAATTATTATTGTGCAGCATTACGGCGGAGGGAGCGGGCTGCTCGCGGGCGAGATCCGCCAGGCGTTATGGGGTTAGTTCAATTTAGCTGTAAGGGTTGTAACAAGTTGTAAAGGTTTTAACGAGTTGCAGAGGTTGTAAAGGTTGCATTCACTTTTTACAACTCATTACAACCCTTACAACTTCTACAACTATCATTAATTCCCACGCAACATCGTAACGCACATCGCCACTAAAAACAAAGCGGCGCCGGCCATAAAAATATAGGGTAAAAATTCATTTAGCTTTTTCATGTCCGTTAGTTTTAATATTTATCAAATCAGTATACTGTTTCAGCAAATACACCTTTATGACTATGACTCCAGGCAAAGGATTAATGGATACAGGTGAAAAAATTGATTTTGGAGTGAAATATTTTAGGGTTGAGTTGGATCAAGTTAATTAGATTGGGTTTTTGCTGCTGATTGCATTGGAAGTCAATCTCATAGGTCCCAACCACCTAAAATATGCCCGGGTAATCCGGGTCAAACCTGATCATCACCGAAGTGAAAGCCCTTTCCACGTGCCCGTTTTGCCGGCCGGCTATAAAATGCAGTTCCTTAAATGCTTTCATCACTTCAGTGGTAAAAAGCGCATCCGGCGAAAGCGGCACCGTGAGTTTGCTTAGGCTGCCGTCTTTTTCAACAATAAAGCTCACTATCACTTTACCGCCCTTGTGTGCTGCCAGCAAAGCCGGCGGGTAAACCATCTTTTTGCTTAAATAGCGGTGCAGGCTGTCCAGCCCACCGGGAAAAGCGGGGGGATCGGTCATTTTTACAAAAAAGCGTGAGCTATCCGCCGGTACAGGCCCGTTACCATCCGGGTCGGCGCCATGAGCGGGCAATGGCGGGGCTTTGGTGGTATCGGCCGTTTGTGCGCGGGAAGCAGACAACGCACAGCATAAGGTGATCAGCAGCAGCAGTTTTTTCATCGGGTTGAAGGTAGAGAATTTGTTTTACTATGACGGTGAACCAGGAAGAACGAACTAAAAATTACATTTGTAAGAACAAAAGTCCTGTTCAAGCATTTATATTTGTTCCACACTTTCATTAAACTTAAAACTATTCGTTATGGCATTTACACTACCGGCGTTACCATACGCTACCGATGCATTGGAACCGACCATTGATAAACTAACCATGGAAATTCACCATGGCAAACATCACCAGGCTTATGTTACCAATTTAAATAAGGCGCTCGAAGGAAAGCCGGAGGCCGACTGGAGCATTGACGACATTGTAAAAAATATTTCAAAATTCCCGATGGCGGTGCGCAACAATGGCGGCGGCCATTACAACCACAGTTTGTTTTGGACCATTTTAGGCCCGGGCGGCGGCGCTGAACCGACCGGCGCCTTAGGCGATGCGATCAACAGCACCTTTGGCACTTTTGCCGATTTTAAAACCAAAGTTAGCGAAGCAGGTGCCACCCGTTTTGGTTCGGGCTGGGCCTGGCTCATCGTTACACCCGATAAGAAACTGGCGGTAACTTCAACCCCTAACCAGGATAATCCGCTGATGGACATAGCCGAAGTAAAAGGCACCCCAATTTTCGGCATTGACGTTTGGGAACATGCTTATTATCTGAAATATCAAAACCGCCGTCCTGAATATCTAGGCGCCATATGGAATGTGGTGAACTGGAACCACGTTGCGGAGTTGTATAGCAAGGCGTAAAACCTGTAACCCCCTAAAGTGGGAACAAAAAAAAGGCGGTGGTTATTAATGGCCGCCGCTTTTTCATTTTATGGAATCCTGGTTATCCTTAAATCTTATAAATCTTAGTTCAGACAATGAAAGCAATCGTTTTGGAAGCGGCCGACAAGCCATTAGTTTTAAAAGAAGTTGAGAAACCAGCTTTAAAACCCGGCGAAGTTTTGGTGAAAATAAAAGCTGCGGCGTTAAACCGCCGGGATTATTGGATCACCATCGGCAAGTACGCAGGCATAAAATACCCTGTCGTATTAGGCTCCGACGGCGCCGGGATTGTGTATGCGGTTGGTGATGATCAAGACAATTATTTGATCGATAACGAAGTGATCATCAATCCCGGTTACGGGTGGGGCGATGACGAGCACTTCCAAAGCAACGATTTTAAAATACTCGGCCTGCCCGATAACGGCACCTTTGCCGAATATGTAAAGGTTGAAGCAGGCCAGGTCTTCCCGAAACCGGCGCACCTTAACTGGGAACAAGCCGCAGCCGTCCCGCTGGCCGGGTTAACTACTTACCGGGCGCTGTTTACTAAGGGCAAAGCAAAAAAAGGCGATAAAGTGCTGATCACCGGCGTTGGGAGCGGCACCGGCGTTTTTGCATTGCAATGGGCGGTTGCAGCAGGCTGCAAGGTTTTTGTAACCTCGGGTTCAGGGGAGAAAATTGACAGGGCCAGGCAACTCGGTGCGTTGGCGGGCGTAAATTACAAGGCGCAGGATTGGGCCGAACAATTGCAGCACCTGGCAGGTGGATTTGATGTGATCATCGACAGCGCGCTGGGCGATGGTTTTGCCAAACTGCCCGATCTTTGCAATCCCGGCGGCCGCATCGTTATTTTCGGCGGCACGGCCGGCAATATACCACCTTTAAACGGGCGTAAGATATTCTGGCGGCAAATACAAATTATCGGCACCATGATGGGCAGCACGGCTGATTTTAAAGCTATGCTGGATTTTTTGAACAAACACCAGGTGGTTCCCGTCATCGATGAGGTATTTCCCCTTGCTGATGCCGCGAAAGCCATCGCCAAAATGGAGCATTCATCGCAATTTGGTAAATTAGCGCTCAGTTGCTGAATTATGCTGCAGTTGAGGGTCGAAGCCATCAGATGGGAGCTGCCGGATGCGGCGACTTTCTTGTTGACTGAAATATCCGGGAAAAGGATCGGCTACAAAGCCGGGCAGTTTATTACGCTGGTTTTTGACCATCATCACGAAGAGATTCGGCGTTCCTATTCACTGAGTTCGTCCCCCGCCGAGCCGATGCTGTCAATAACCGTAAAACGTATTGCCAACGGCGAGATCTCCCGTTATCTTCTAACAAAAATAAAACCAGGCGATATCCTGGATGCGGTTGAACCGGCGGGCCGCTTCGTCATCACCAGCTTTGAAGAAGAAAAAGACATTTTCCTGTTTGCAGCAGGCAGCGGCATCGTACCTATATTTTCGCAACTTAAACACCTCTTGTCCTACCCCGGCAAAAGCAAACTCACGCTGGTCTACAGCAACCAAAATGACAAATCAATCCTTTTTGCAGATGATTTAAAACGACTCGAAGCGGACCATGCCCGCAGGTTTAAGATTGTTCACCTGTTAAGCAGCGAAGGCAAACGCCTCACTAACCAAATGGTTGAACAGCTGGTAACCGAAAACACCAAATTCAGCACCGGTACCGCAGAGTTTTATACCTGCGGCCCATTTGACTATATGCGGATGATCCGCCTTACTTTATTGTATATGGGGATTGAGGCCGCGCAGATCAGGAAAGAAAACTTTGTGCTGGAAACCATCCCTGTGAGTACCGTGCCCATGAATTATCCGCCAAAAACAGTTAGGATAAATTATAATAAGGAAACCTACGATTTTGTAACCGGCGAAAACCAGTCGATATTGCAGGCGGCGCTGCAAAACAATATCCCGCTGCCATACAGCTGCCGCGTGGGCGATTGTTCCACCTGTTCGGCCCTATGCAAAAGCGGCAAAGTTGAAATGGTTAAAAACAACGTGCTCACCGATGCCGACCTTGCCGCAGGATGGATATTAACCTGCACCGGCCACCCGCTTACCGACGATGTGTTTATAGCATATTAACCGCTACAGCCCGAAAAAATAGTTAACACCGATCACCGTATTTTGCGTGTCCAAAGCAAAATACCCGGCGAGACTAGAAGATTGGGACGTATAATAATCTGCATAGATTTCCAGGTTTCTATATATTCTGAATCCCGCCTTAAACAAAAATGCAGTGTTAGATTTTTGGAAATTAAAGGATTCCTGAGGAAAACCTGCGTTTTGATCAGCCTTGTTTTGCGCCTGGAAATAAGGATTGCTAAAGCTGGAATAGGTTAACGAATAGCCAAACCCAAGATAAAACTTAAAATTTGGCGCGTTATAAAAATTATACATCACCTGAGGCGTAAAGTATATTCCCAATTGGTTGAATGAGGCTTCAGCGGCTGAATATGGAGCCACGTTCAGTTTGTATTTCGCATCCATAGTTGTTGGATTGACTGACACCTCAGCCCTGAGTTCGACGCGTCCACCGTTAGGGTCAGGTACCAGGTCGATACCTAAATCAAACGATGGAAGGGAAGAGGTATGTCCCGTTCCGCCCCCCAGTGAGTAGGATGATTGTGAATCGGAACTTATGCTCGAAATGTTTACGCCGATCCCGGCATATAAGCTAATCTTGCTGTGCCCATTGTATTTTTGTTCAAACTCTGCCTTTGATATATTATTAATCCGACTCACAATTTTTAGCAAATCGCCCTCCCTGTAATATAAGTAGGGATCTTCAAGCGTCTGTGTCATCTTATCGTCCATTGCATTATATTTATTGGCAAGGGCAAATAATTGTTTCTGATAGGTGTTTTCGTTAACAGTATTCCCTGCGACATTTGTGGCCTCCCGGTCAATGTATAGCCGGTACGTTAGCTCGGTAGGCTTATAATCAGGCGCCTCACCAACGTAATAACGTGTTTTCATGTTGTCTGTGTAGCTGTAAAGGGTCACGTTTTTGCCTTGTTGCAACACCTTTAAAAACACCGTATCTATTCTGAAACTGGTATCACGTCCTTCAATAACGTGCCTTTCGTCCGTAATATCCATACTGATCACACAAAGGAATTTTTTATACGCAGCGATCCCCGTAACACTAAAGGATCTCATTCCACCCATCGAAAAAGTCTTTTTCTCCCGGTCAGCCAGCGCCGACTTGAACGAGATGGAAGTTGGGTTGCTATCCCAGGCCTGGTAATCGATAAAACCTTTAACCGTGTCGCCTTTTGAGGTGACAACATAGCCTGCGCGATAATTGCTTTGCGCGGCCGAAAAAAACGGCAGCAAAAGCAGTACGCATAATAGTTTGTGGAGGGGTTTCACAATATGGTTTTATTTAAGGTTGAAAAAATAACTTACTCCCAGCTGTTCAATCTGGTTGGAAAAATAAAAATAATCTCCTGATGTTGTTGACGTTGGCGTAAAATAATTAAAGTAGATTTCCCAGTTACTTCCTATCCGGAAGCCGCCTGTTACCAAAAATGCAACGTTCACCTCGTTAAAATAAAAAGGCTCTTTCGGGAAGTAAGGGTTGGAACTTTGCCCCTGGCTTTCGAAATACTGGTCGCTATAAAAATAGAAATTAACGGAAGCGCCCAGCCCGAGGTAAAACTTAAACGCCGGCGATGAATAGATATTAAAAACTGCGTGCGGGTTAATGTATATGCCGAGTTGGTTATACGTGGCCCTGGCCTGCCCGTAAGGAATTACTTTTAAGGCGTAGACGGTATTGAACCTGCTGGGGTTGATGGATAGATCGAGCCTGAAATCCATTTTCCCGAGGCCGGGATTAGGCTCCGCCATCATGCCGAATACTGCCCCCGGCATTAATGAGCTTGACGAATTTCCTCCGCCGGATGTGTAGCTCGACCCCGACGAAGACGCGGTGGCCGATGCATTGGCTAAAACACCGGCGTAAAAACTAAGTTTGGTGCGTTCCCCATACTTTTCTTCGAATTCAGTGTTTGAAAAACCATTAACAAGGCTTACTATCTTTAGCAAATCTTCCGTTGCGTATTTTAAAAAGGCATCTTCCAAAAGGGCCGTCATTTTTTCATCGAGTGCATTATACTTATTTGCAAGCGCAAATAATTGCTTCTGGTATATATTCTCAGTAACCGTGTTGTCGGCGATAGCTGTGGCCCTGCGGTCAATGTAAATCCTGTATGTAAGCTCGGTGGGCAGGTAATCCGGCGCCTCACCGATATAGAACCTTGTTTTCAGGTTATCTGTATAGTTGTAAAGTGCAAGGTTTTTACCTTTTTGCAACACCTTTAAAAAAACCGAACCTATCCTGAAGCTGGTACCACGCCCTTCAATAACGTGACGGGGGTCGGTAATGTCTGTGCTGATCTTACAAACAAATTTTTTATATGTGGCAATGCCGTCAACACTGAAGAAACTCATATCACCCATCGAAAAGGTTTTTTTCTCCCGGTCAGCCAGCGCCGATTTGAACGAAATTGAAGTTGGGTTGCTATCCCAGGCCTGGTAATCGATAAAACCTTTAACCGTGTCGCCCTTTGAGGTGACAACATAGCCTGCGCGATAATTGCTTTGCGCTATTGAAAAAAGCGGCAGCAAAAAAATGACAGGGATTAATTTGCACGCGATGTTCATTATGTGATCGGTTATTAATTTAAGAAAGGCAATTTGTCAAACCCCTTTATAAGGTTAAGCTTATGCAAAATTTAGTGCCCGTTTTGACCAACGGCAATAAAATCATGTATTACCCAAATTGCTACACCCACGGCGCCTGTAATAATGATGGCGGTGCGCAAAGGGTTGGCTTTACTCTTGTTATTTTTGGTTTCATCCGATGCGGAGATTCCGTTAATAATGCTGGTGATGTGTACAAGATCATCCACCCTATATTCGGATTTTGATATATACGTTTTTAATGACGGCGTCATCACGCCTGCTTTCACCGCCTCATCATAAAGCTGCCCTTTAAAAGCAGTTTCGTAGGTGGTTCTATCCCTCCCGTTTGCTTCCTCGCTGTTCCAATAGATGCGGTAAGTCAGTTCCAGGGGCCGGACAGCAAAACTTTCAGCAATAAAGAAACGCGTTTTCTGCGCATCCGTGTAGGTAAACAGTTTTAGCTTTTTGCCGTCCTGCAAAACCCGCAAAAAAATAGTGTCGATCTTTGTACTGGAGTCCTTAGTAACTGACAAGCGATTGATGTCGGTGTTGTCGGTTGTTATCGGGCCCACATAGCCTTCGAACGCGGCAAGATGGCCAACGGAAACGCTAAAAAACCTTACCTCGTCAGCCCTGAGTTTTTGGGGTGCGCCGGAGGCGTCCGACTTAAAGGTGATACTTTTTGGACTATTTTCCCATTCCGAATAATCGATTGCGCCACGGACCGTGTCGCCTTTTGTATTTACAATTAAAGCCGGCTGATAGTTTGATTGCGCGGTAACAAATGATGGGAAGAACGCGGCCCCTGACACGAGGCAAAGCAGGGTAAATAATCGTGACATTAAAGACATTAGTTAGGTTATTGAATTGTGAAGGTATGTTATTTTCGAAAAAACAAATAATTAATAACAAAAAATAAATTTTATTCGCTTTAAAAAGCCATTAAAATACTGCTACTTTTAAACATGCATCACGAACATCATTTAAAAAGCTCGGATACCATCCGCGATATCGTTATCGGCATGTCCGACGGCCTGACAGTGCCTTTTGCCCTCGCCGCCGGCCTGAGCGGCGCCGGCAGCACTTCCGGAGTTGTGGTAATAGCCGGGATAGCCGAAATCGTAGCAGGTTCCATCGCGATGGGCCTGGGTGGATTTTTGGCGGGCCGCACCGAAGCTGATCACTACAAATCGGAGTTGAGACGTGAATACGAGGAAGTTGAACGGGTGCCTGAACAGGAGAAGGCTGAAGTGAAAGAGGTATTTGCCGAGTTTGGGTTATCGCCCGCTTTACAGGACCAGATTGCCAATGAGATGGCGAAAGACAAAGACAGGTGGGTTGACTTTATGATGCGTTTTGAGCTCGGCCTCGAAAAACCCGAGGCAAACCGCGCAACACAAAGCGCTGTAACCATCGGGATATCCTATATTGTTGGCGGTGTTATACCGCTTTCACCGTATTTTTTTATACACGAGTCGCAAACGGCGCTATATTATTCCTGCGCCATTACCATGGTTTGCCTTTTTGTGTTCGGGTATTTTAAGAACAAAGTAACCGGCCAACCCGTGTTAATGGGCGCACTAAAGGTATTGTTTATTGGCGCATTGGCCGCTGCGGCAGCATTTTTTATGGCGAAACTCATTAACGGTTTTTAGTCCGAAAGTCGGAAAAGTCCGAAGTCCGAAAGAAGGAGGCAAACAGGTTGAATGTTGTATAAGTTATAAACCGTGGAGGATTTTACCGCAAAAAGCTCAAAGGAGAAGACGCAGAGGTCACAAAGCTTTAATAGTTTGTCATTTCTTTCCCTGCGGTCTCCGCGTCTTCTTAGTGATCTCTGTGTTTAAATCAATTTGATTCATTAATGTTTTTGGCCGAAATTTAAGTTGCAGCGTCTTTCGGACTTTTCCGACTTTACTGACTTCGGACTAATCAGTGTAATCATTCCCAATCCCGATAGCTATCGGGACGGTGCAATCAAAAAGAAATAAACTTATCCATTTGCTCATCGGTAAACTCAACAGTGTCCTTTTTGAACAGGTCGCCGTTTTCGTCAAACTCCAGCTTGATATTGGGGATATGTATTTTAAGCGGCATTACATGCAAATTCAAATAATGGCAAACGCCGGTGAAATGGTCAACGCCCCTTATATTGCCATATTTACCTGAAGACAACCCGGTTAGGGCAGCTTTTTTGTCATAAAAACTTTCGGGGAAAGAACAGGCATCGATAAACGTTTTTAACACACCGGGAAAACTGCCGTTATATTCCGGTATGATGAACAGGAATTTTTTAGTATTGGTGATGAGATTTTGTATCGGTCCAAACTCCGGGCTGCGTTTGCCGTAAAGGTCAGTCGCAATCAGGCTGGCCGGCAGTTTATCCAGGGACAACAGTTCTGCCTCAAGGCCTTTTTCCTTCAGCCGTTTTTGATAATATTTAGCCAGTTTCAATGTCCAGCTTCCGGGCCGGTTCGTGCCGGATATAATGGTAGCCATTTTGTCAGTTTTGAATTATTGAGTTTTGAGTTTTGATCGGCTCTTTTGGTTAATTTGCAATGATCTTCAACTACGCGGCAAAATAAGGCATTAAATCGTTATTTCGCCAAATCGCCAACTAAAACAACCAAAACCCATTCAACCACTCCGCAACTCCATAACTCAATAACTCAATAACTCAATAACTTAATAATTCAATAACTCAATAATTCAATAACTCAATAACTCAATAACTGATTTTGTTTGTAAATAGCTAAATCCTGTGGATTTCTTGATGGGATAAATATTCTATCTTTACCGTGGTTAAATACGACATCAAAAAGGGCCTTTTTTGTGCTTAGGATGCGTATGCCAGGAAACCTTTTTATAAGAAAATTTTAATATAAAATGAGTAAAATTATTGCTTTGGCCAACCAAAAGGGTGGTGTCGGCAAAACCACATCGTCCATAAACCTGGCCGCAAGTTTGGCCGTTTTGGAGTTTAAAACCTTGCTGGTTGATGCTGATCCGCAGGCGAACTCTACCTCGGGCATTGGCTTTGATCCGCGCAATATAAAAGATAGCATTTATGAGTGTATCATCAATGATATCGACCCGCGCGATGCCATCCAAAAAACAGATACGCCAAACCTGGACCTGCTGCCGGCACATATCGACCTGGTGGGCGCCGAGATCGAAATGATCAACATGGCCGACCGGGAATATAAAATGAAAGCGGTACTGGATGTGGTAAGAAATAATTATGACTTTATTATCATTGATTGTTCGCCATCGCTTGGCCTCATCACCATCAATGCTTTAACGGCAGCCGATTCGGTGATCATCCCCGTACAGTGCGAGTACTTCGCTTTGGAAGGGTTGGGTAAACTGTTAAATACCATCAAGATCGTTCAATCCCGGTTAAATACCCACCTCCAAATTGAGGGCATATTGCTAACCATGTATGATGTAAGGCTGCGCTTATCCAACCAGGTAGTTGAAGAGGTGCGGACGCATTTTGAGGATATGGTTTTTGAAACCATCATCCAGCGCAACACACGCTTAAGCGAGGCGCCAAGTTTTGGCCTGTCGGTAATTATGCACGATGCCACCAGCAAAGGGGCAATAAATTATTTAAACCTGGCCCGCGAAATTTTAAGGAAAAATGGTTTGGTAAAAACCGAAACTGCGGAAAATACAGTAACCGTATAACCCATGAGTGCAGAAAAAAGAAACGCCTTGGGAAGAGGGCTAAGTGCGCTGCTGAACGATAATGACAATTCATATCAACAAAAACAAAGCGTTTCCAGCCAGGGCGATGCAGCAAACCCCGGTTCGATAAGTGATATAAAGCTGACGGAGATAGAGACCAACCCCTTTCAGCCACGTACCGATTTTGATCAGCAGGCTTTAGCGGAACTTGCCGATTCGATAAAATTACAGGGACTTATCCAACCCATTACCGTTCGGCGTTTGGGCCCGCACAGCTACCAGCTGATATCGGGCGAGCGCCGTTACAGGGCCTCGAAACTGGCGGGCTTAAGTTATATTCCGGCTTATGTACGCTCGGCAAACGACCAGCAGATGCTGGAAATGGCGCTCATCGAGAACATACAGCGCGAAAACCTGAACGCCATCGAGGTAGCGCTGAGCTTTCAGCGGATGATTGAAGAATGTCACCTGAAACAAGAGGAACTGGGCGATCGCGTCAGCAAAAACCGGTCGACGGTGACCAACTATTTGCGCCTGCTAAGGCTGCCGCCGGTAATACAGGCCGCCATACGCGACGAGCAGATCAGCATGGGACATGCCAAGGCTTTGCTGTCTGTTGAAGACCCTGCCAAACAAATATTTTATTACCAGCATATTATTAAACAGGGTTTATCCGTTCGAATGACGGAAGAATTGGTGAGGAATGCCCTGCATGCCGGTGTAAACAAACCGGCAAAACGTTCAGAACCGGTTTCCTTCCAGGTACAAAAGATCCAGGATGACCTGGCATCAAAGTTTAGTACAAGGGTTAAGCTAAAGGTCGACAGCCGCGGAAAGGGTACTATCGAAATACCCTTTTTGTCGCAGGATGATCTTGGCCGGATTCTTGAGATTATGGAATGGTAATAAATGATGGCCGCTGCCAGGCCGAACGAGAAAAATGCACAAATACCTGCTCATTATAGGGTTGATCATCTTCAGCCTGTCAACCGTTTCGGCGCAAACCGCCGATACCACACATAAAGCCGTGCGGCACGTCAACAGCAGAGATACCTTAAAGGGAAAGCGGAGCGATACGATCGCCGGTAAAACGCCAAGGGTAAAAAAGGAAAAAGAATATCACCCGGACAGCACGCACAGCCCGCATACGGCCGTAATACGATCGTTAATTATACCCGGCTGGGGGCAGCTTTACAATCACCAGTGGTATTTTGTACCGGCAATTTACGCGGGCTTAGGCTTGCTGGTTGACGCCATTATATTTAATAATACTTACTATAAAGAATTTTTGCAGCTGGCAAAATACCGCGAATACGGCGTAACGCCCACCCCGGGCATGGCGTATTATGCAGATGCGGTTTTATACTCGCAGCAGCCCGACCAGGCCATATATGATGCTAACGATGGCTACCGGCGTAACCGCGACCTTTGCATACTGGGCTTTGTGGGCGGCTGGGGCATACAATGCATACAAGCCTATATCCAGGCAAAATTTATCCATAGCTATTCCGTCGATAATAACCTTTCTTTCCGTGTGGAACCGGGGGTGATGAACCAACCCTCGCTGTTTGCGCAAACTTCAACAAGTTCACTGATGCCGGGATTAAAAATTACCTTTACATTTGGAAAGTAAAAACCGGGCTTTTACAGGTAAGTAACTGTAGAAGAGAATTTATTAAAAATGAAGATCGCATTATTGGGATACGGTAAAATGGGGCATATTGTTGAAAAGATAGCCACCGACCGTAAACACGAAATCGTATTAACAATAGACCAGGACAACCAGGACGAACTGACGCCTGAAAATCTGGCCAAAGCGGATGTGGCCATAGAATTCAGTACCCCGGCTACCGTTCTGGCCAATATCAGGTGCTGTTTTGATGCGGGGGTCCCGGTGGTAGTAGGCACTACCGGATGGTATAACTGGCTGAATGAGGTAAAGCGACAATGCGAGGAAGAAGAGCAGGCGCTTATATTTGCATCGAATTTTAGCGTTGGCGTAAATGTATTTTTTTACGTAAACAAGGTCCTGGCAAAGCTGATGAACCCTTACCCCTACTACGATGTACAGGTAGAAGAGATACACCATACCCAAAAACTCGATTCGCCCAGCGGTACGGCCATTACACTGGCCGAGGGAATTATCGAAAACCTTGATGCCAAAAATGGTTGGGCAAATGTGCTGACTACTGACGGTGATGAAACCGCGGCAGACAATGTGGCTCCTAACCAGCTATTAATAGAATCGTTCCGCATTGACAGCGTTCCTGGCACCCACACCGTGATCTATGATTCGGAGGTAGATACCATCGAACTGAAACATACCGCACACAACCGCAACGGGTTTGCACTGGGCGCGGTGATTGCAGCAGAATGGATACAGGGCAAAAAGGGATTTTTTGAAGCAAAAGATATGTTTAATTTTAGCATTTAAACTAATAAACGTGAATATTATAGAACTCCTGATTTTATTTGTATTGTTTATCATACTGCCTTATGCGGGCTTATGGAAAATGTTCGAAAAGGCCAAACAGCCGGGCTGGCTGGGGATTGTCCCGATCGTAAATATTTACATCATGATCAAGCTGAGCGGCCGCCCGGCCTGGTGGATAGTGCTTGCGCTGATACCTGTAATTAATATATTGATCCTGATCGGCATCACCATTGATTTTGTAAAATCATTCGGGAAATTTAAGCTGAGCGAGCATGCCGGGGCTGTGCTTCTGCCATTTATCTTTTTATACAAATGGGGATCGGATAAAGAAACCAAATACATCGGCCCTGCAACTTCGCCTGAATTCAAGGAGAAGCATAAAGCGGCGCTACAAAAATCATCGAGCCGGGAATGGACCGAGGCCATCATTTTTGCGGTGATCGCGGCTACCCTTATCCGCACCTTTTTTATCGAGGCTTATGTTATCCCCACGCCGTCAATGGAGCGTTCCCTGCTGGTTGGCGATTTTCTTTTTGTAAGCAAGGTAAACTACGGCGCACGAACGCCGATGACGCCGATCGCCTTTCCGTTTGCGCACCATACCATGCCGGTTACCGGCACAAAAGCTTACTGGGATGGCTGGGAACTGCCTTACTACCGTCTCCCCGGACTGCAAACCATTAAAAGGGGCGATGTAGTGGTATTCAACTATCCTGCCGATACCATAAACAACCGGCCGGTTGACAAAAGGGAAAACTATATCAAACGCTGCCAGGGGATCGCCGGCGATACGCTGAGTGTTGTTAATGCACAAGTGTACGTGAATGGGAAAGCCGCTCCGAACCCTCCAGGTGAAGAGATGGAATACCGCTATACAACCAACGGGCAGGATTTGAACCCGCAGGTACTGGACGAGCTTAACATTACCACCTATGAAGGCCACCAATACCCTGCAATGACGGCAGCCTCGGCAAACGCATTGCGAGGCTATTCAAATGTGAAAGATTTTACGGTTGATATTGCACAGAAAGGTGTTTCAGAGGACGTTTTCCCAAGAGGCGGCACCAGTGTGCTCGACCCGTCCCTTGGCATCCGGGTGCCTGATTATCATTGGAATGTGGACAATTACGGACCGATAATTATCCCCAAAAAAGGCTGGACGGTGAAGCTGGATTCGATGACATTCCCAATATACGAACGGGCAATACAGGTTTACGAACATAACCAACTGGAGATAAAAGACGGCGAATTGTATATAAATGGCATTAAGACGATGTCTTACACCTTTAAAATGAACTATTACTGGATGATGGGGGATAACCGCCACGATTCAGAAGATTCGCGTTACTGGGGCTTTGTGCCCGAGGACCATATTGTCGGCAAAGCCCTGTTTATCTGGATGAGCTGGGATGATAAAGCATCCTCGTTCTTCAGCAAGATCAGGTGGGGCAGGCTGTTCAACGGAATACATTGATTTCGGAATTCGGAATTTCGATTTCGGATTTGTAGGTCCGTATCAATTCATAGCTGGCTGTAGAGACGCAATATTTTGCGTCTCGGACCCGATGTTAAGAATTAAAAGCGAAATGCAGGCATACATTTCGCCGACGAAATCCGTTTCGGAGACGCAAAATATTGCGTCTCTACTGCCATTTTCGACTTTGAATAGGCTCTTAATCCAACCTAATTAATTCAAAATATGAGCATCGCCAGTCTGGTTTTCCTGCTTATCATAGCCTCACCTTTTCTCATCCTGTGCGTTGCGGGTACCTGGAAACTATTTCAAAAGGCCGGCGAAAAGGGATGGAAGGCGCTAATCCCCTACTACTCAAGCTACATCATGCTCAAGATCAGCGGCCGGCCGGGCTGGTGGCTCATTTGGCTTTTCGTTCCGGTAGCCAGTTGGGTGGTCAGCGTGGGCATTGTGATCGACTTCATCAAATGCTACGGCAAATTTTCTGTCCGCCACCGTGCCGCTGCCGTACTGCTGCCGTTTATTTACCTCCCGAAATGGGGATTTGACACCAAAACAGTGTACCTGGGGCATTCGGGTTCCGCGGCTTTCGGGACGGAATTCCCAAAAAGCACAAGGCCCAACATTGCCGTACAATGGGGGCAGGGCTTATTTTTTGCCATATTTACGGCGATGTTTAT
>Ga0302185_10001633_pt1 | contig 15490 bp, 17 predicted proteins | sample II_Bog_E1_1_FD_200231 | JGI IMG/M metagenome (GOLD analysis project Ga0302185, IMG submission 200231) | Peat permafrost microbial communities from Stordalen Mire near Abisko, Sweden - II_Bog_E1_2 | ecosystem: Environmental > Terrestrial > Soil > Wetlands > Peat | place: Sweden: Abisko... | reverse complement strand
GCCCAATTGCAGGAAAATGGGAAAGTTGAAGGACAGGAGTTGACAAAATCAGGCATTTTTGGAAAAGCGTTTGAGCACCAGACACACCATCGCGGACAGTGCACCATTTATCTGCGTTTGAAAGGGGTTGTGCCTCCGGGTGAGAAGTTGTTTTAGGTTTTGGCTTGCATTTATAAGGGTGCATCGTAAACTATAGCATTCTGACGATGTACCTTTACTACAACGGTTGAATCGAAATTTCGTCAATATTCGGGATAAGGTTATTTTTTATCTGGTTAACCTTTAATTGTAAAAGTTCGGCCATTTCGGTAGTGGGATTTGCCTTAAACGGATAGCACTCGTCAATGCTTCCGCCTGATTTTATTTGTTTTATCCAATCTTCCGCTAAGGCTGAATAAAGTTCTAACACTTGTATAGTGGTTTTTGGCCCAAACACATCCAAGTACATAGACGGTATATCTCCTACTATTAGCCAAAGAAGATTATCTTCTTCACTTGAAGCATTAACTATATCAAAAAGAAAAATGCAGAGCACCCAACCAAGATTGGTATATAAACTTGACCCTTTTATTTCTTTACACCAGTAATAACTTTTTATGTATTCGGTAGCATGGCTGTGGCATTTAATTATCTCATCGTAATATTCCATTTTTCGATTAATGCGGTTGAAATTTATAGGGTATTTCATGAGGTAAGGGTTTGAATTGTAAAGATAAGTGATAAACTACCAATTCTCTGTACTTAATCCATCAATTTCATTGAAATGCTTATCCCGTGTAATTAAACTTAGTTCGTATTGCTTAGCTATAGCCGCTATCCAAATATCATTTTCGGGAATTGGTTTCCCCTTGTTAAGTAAGGCAGTTTTGATTAAAGCGTAGTTATTTGCAGTTTCCTCATCGGCAATGAGGACATCACACTTTCTTAAAAAATCGTGTACTTGTTTTATATGCTTTATTGGGTTTGATGACCTGTAGGCCCCGAGATATAGCTCCCCCAAGACAGCAAAAGGTATACTGACAAATTGATGTCTTTCCAGGGAGGCAGTAACAGATGGGTTCCCTTTAAATAATTCAATGACAATATTGGTATCTAACAGGACTTTACTTCCACTCATCGGGATGGATTGTTTCACATGATTCCGCTATAATGCGTTCCATTTCCTCAGCTTCATCTTTCGACCAAATGCCTGAAAATTCCTTGAAACTGCCGCCGTTTGCTACATTTTCATCCTTTATTGACTTCTTCACAAAATTCTCCAAAGCGGCTAAAGTGGCGTCATTGTTTATTTTGAGCACTTCTTCAATTATGTGTAGTTTTTTTGCCTCTGCACCCATGTCGTTAAATTAAAAAATATTCCCGTTATCTTATTTCTTGTGTTACATACAAATATACGAAACTTCTTATTGCATTTTTAGTATCAGCCAACAGTAATAAGATACCTCAACTTTCGGATTCCCCCTTCCGCACTCCGCATTTTTTACCTAACTTCGGCTTCATGAAAATAATAGCTATTGGCCGCAATTATGCCGAACACGCCAAAGAACTGAACAACCCGGTACCTGGTGTCCCGGTGATATTTATGAAGCCGGACACCGCCTTATTGAAAGACAATAAACCCTTTTATCACCCTGAATTTTCGGAAGACATTCACCATGAGATTGAAATTGTACTAAAAATTTGCAAGGAAGGAAAGCATATCAGTGAAAAATTTGCTCAAAATTATTTTGACGAGATTGCTTTAGGGGTAGACTTTACCGCCCGTGATATACAGCAGCGGCATAAGGAAAAAGGCCTGCCCTGGGAATTGGCCAAAGCCTTTGATAATTCGGCCCCTATCAGCGCGTTTTTACCAAAAACTCAATTCGCGGATTTACACAACCTGAATTTTAAGCTTGATGTAAATGGCGAAACAAGGCAGGTTGGAAACACTTCGAACATGCTTTTTTCATTCGAATATATGATTGCATTTGTTTCAAAATATTTCACCCTCAAAAAAGGCGACTTAATATTTACCGGTACTCCGCAAGGCGTTTCAAAGGTAAATATCGGAGATAGGCTCGAAGGTTATATTGAAGATCAGAAATTGCTTGATTTTTACGTTAAGTAAGCATGGTAAAAATATCCGTTGTTACTTTTTCTTTGTTTTTTGGTTTAAGTTTATCTATTTCCGCGCAAAGCAGGATACAAAGCAGGCCATATCCTCAAAATTACTTCCGCTATCCCCTCGACCTCCCGCCGTCTACAGCCGGCTCATTCGGCGAATTGAGGCCCATGCACTTTCATTCGGGGCTCGATTTTAAAACCAATCACCGCACAGGTTACCCGGTACATGCCGTTTTTGATGGGTATGTTTCCCGTTTAAGGGTGCAGTTTGGCGGATTTGGCAACGTGATATATATTACCCACCCTAACGGTTTTACAACAGTTTACGGGCATATAGAAAAGTATAGCTATGCGATGACAAAACTTATCCGCGAGCGGCAATATCAGTTACAAAGTTTTGAAGTTGACATTAATTTGCAGCCCGAACAAATCCCGGTTTGTAAAGATGAAGTGATCGCTTTATCCGGGAACGCCGGCTCGTCCGAAGGGCCCCACCTTCATTTCGAGGTCAGGGATACGCAAACCGAGGAGACCATTAACCCGCAATTATTTGGATTAACCATTCCCGATAAGGTACCGCCTTCTATAACAGCAATAGGGATATATCAACTTGACGGAAACCCCTTCAGTGAAAAAACACCGCGCAAGTTTTTAGCGGTAACCGGGAAAGCTGGAAATTACCGCCTCGTAAAACCTGCTGTTATTAATTTAAGCGGCGCTGTTGGTTTCGGGCTCAGCACCAATGATATGAATAGTGTGAGTGAAAACCATAACGGCGTATATTCCATTGAACTAAAGCTGGATGGTAAAACTGTATACAGCTTCGCTGTGGAGCGGTTTGCATTTGACCAAACCCATGCTATAAACGCTTATATTGATTATCCAGAGTTTTTAAAAACACATCGCTTTATACAAAAGTGCTTTATACTACCGGGAAGTAAAATATCACTTTACCCACAATCGATTAACAGGGGGATCATTAATTTTAACGATAATGAGCTTCACGATTTGGAATACGTAGTTAAAGATGTAGCCGGCAATACATCAATATTAAACATTAAAGTAAAATCGGCCGGTTCCGTTAACAAGGGGCCAGATAAAATAACAGGCACGCTGTTTCATTACGATCAAAAGAATGAATTCAGCAATCAAAAAGTGAAAGTGTTTATTATGCCGGGCAACCTGTACGATGATGTTGACTTTACTTATTCAACCCTGCCAAAACCACCCGGTGCTTTTTCTGAAGTCCATCGTATCCATAATCGCCTTACACCCATACATGATGGTTATGACCTTTGGATAAAACCCGATTCTACAATTGGAAAATATAAAGACAAAGCGGTAATAGTAAATACTGCCGGTGTATGTGACGACGGCACATACCAGGATGGCTATGTTAAAGCGACCGTTCATTCCTTCGGCGATTTTTATGTGAGGGTGGATACCGTCCCCCCTGTTATAACGCCATTAAATATTAAAAACGGTAAAAATTTGTCGGCATCACGCCGCATTTCTTTAAAAATAAGGGATAATTTATCCGGAATAAAGAGTTATAATGGTAAAATTGATGGTAAATGGGTTTTAATGGAATGGGACTATAAAAGTAAAATACTTAGTTATACCTTTAATTCCGATATTGCAACAGGCAAACATAAATTTGAATTAGCAGTTACTGATAATAAAAATAATATTGCAAACTTTGTCGCAGAATTTTACAGATAATATGGCAACACTAAAAGAAGGTGAAAAAGCTCCGGCATTCACCGCGAAAGATCAAAACGGCAAAACTGTTTCCCTATCCGATTTTTTGGGTAAAAATGTTATCCTTTATTTTTATCCGAAAGATGATACACCAGGCTGCACAGCTGAGGCCTGCAGTTTCAGGGATAATTATCAATCCATGCTCGGCAGGGGCTTTGAAGTTATCGGCGTAAGCACAGACGACGAAAAATCGCACAAAAAATTCGAAACAAAATACAGCCTGCCTTTTACGCTTATTGCTGACTCCGATAAAAGTATTGTGGAGGCTTACGGGGTTTGGGTTGAAAAAAACATGTACGGGAAAAAGTATATGGGTACCGCCCGAACTACTTTTGTTATTAATGCTGAAGGCACGATAGATAAAATAATTGAAAAGGTGGATACAAAAAATTCATCGCAGCAAATAATTGACCTTTTAAAATAAAACACAAAGAAATAATACATGCCGGTTGAGGTAGAAGATGCGGAGATTTTAAGCAAGTTCCAGGATGAAAAAACCAGGAATGAGGCCTTTAATATTTTGCTGAAAAAATATCAGCAGAAAATTTACTGGCATATACGGCGGATGGTTATTGACCACGACGATGCCGATGACCTGGTTCAGGATGTTTTTATAAAAGTTTGGAAAAATCTTGCCGGTTTTAGAAGCGACGCCCAGTTATACACATGGATTTACCGTATTGCGACTAATGAGTGTATTACTTTTTTGAACAAGAAAAAGCAAAAAAATAATATCCCGCTGGACGACGTCGCCTATGAACTGGCGGAAACCCTGACCGATTCAACTTATTTTAATGGTGACCATGCACAAAGAAAGCTTCAGGAGGCTTTGCTCACTTTGCCGGAAAAACAACGTTTGGTTTTCAATATGAAATATTTTGACGATTTAAAATATGAGGAAATATCACAGGTACTGGGCACCAGCGTGGGGGCCTTAAAAGCTTCATTTCACCTCGCGGTAAAAAAAATTGAAGCATTCCTGCTGTCGAAAGATTAATTTGAATAAATTTAAACCTTTTTGAAATAGTTCTATCTATAATATGATATGGAGGGCGAAATGGAAAATAGAGATTGGCTTAATGATTACGTAACACTTAAACAGGTTAACCCGGCTAACCCGTTTACTGTGCCTGCTGGTTATTTTGATAGCCTGGATGACCGTATTGTTTCGCTCAGGAATTTATCTGAATTAACAAAAGACGGATCTACGGATGGCTTTAGCGTTCCTGAGAATTACTTTGAAGAACTATCTTTAACTATACAAAGCAGACTTTACATTCAAAATACCACAGAAGGTATTGAAGATACCGGGTTTACGGTTCCTGAGGGATACTTTGATACGCTGGAACAACAAATAAAAAGCCGGATATCAATTGAAGAAGCCGCAGGTGAACCGGCGGAACATTTTTCAGTTCCACCAGGGTATTTTTTTAAACTAAATAATGATATTTTAAATGCAACAGTAAACCTTGCCGGTATCAATCAAAAAGGAATGGTAAGGCGACTGTTTGCTTCAACAGCCTTTAAATATGCTACAGCGGCCTGTTTTGCTGTAGCGATAGGTGGGGGCATACTGCTAACTGAACTTGGTAACCCTGCTGATGAGCACCAGAACTCATTTTTACATAAACAGTTGTCTGCTGTGCCTGCTGATGAGATAAAAAGCTATTTACAGTTAAGTGTTGATCCGGGAGAAACACAACATACTATTGCAACAGAAGGGACACCTGTTGATGATGATAAATTAGTGAATGCCCTGCAAAACTATGTTGATAGCATTCAATAATGTACTGTAATGAATAAATTGCACAAAGTTGTTTTTTGTATATTATTTTTAATCGGCCTGGGGTATAAAGGTTCCTGTCAGGTGCGTGTGCATATGCGTTACGGGCAGCCTATGCCCCCACCGCGGGTTATGCCTATGTACAGGACATACCCGCAACCAAATCCAGGAACAAGAATTGAACTTGTTAAAGAAAATTTTATAAGAAGGCAGTTAAACCTTACAACACAGGAGGCAAGGGCGTTTTTCCCCCTATACAGGCAATACCAGCAGCAGCTTATGGCTGTGCGGATTAAAATAAGGCTAAATAGCACCGAAGCTACAGCAAATGGAACTGAACAGATACAAAGGGAACTGTCTTATCAACAGGAGTTAGTAGATATCCGGAAATATTACCGCGATGCGTTTTTGAGAATACTTACACCCGAGAAGGTAAGCCAGGTTTATAAGAGCGAACGTGAATTTAATGACGAACTCATCAGAACATTAAATGAACGCAATATTAGACCAGGAGATTGATTTTTTGGTTGATTAGGTTTATTGGGTGAATAGTTTCAGTAAATTCTTATTTTATAAATAACCAATCAACCTAATCCAACCTAATCAACTATTCAACTAACTTAGCACCATGCCCACGCTCCGTCAGCTATTTTTAGCAAATAATGCCCAAACAACCGATTTTCCTTTGCTGCTCGAATTCGAGCGCGCCGAAGGCATTTATATCTTTAACAGGCAGGGAAATGCCTATATGGACCTGATCTCCGGTATTGGGGTAAGTAACCTTGGGCATAGTAACCCATATGTTATTAATGCGGTAAAAGAGCAGGTTGATAAATACATGCACCTGATGGTGTATGGTGAATACGTACAAACACCCCAGGTACGCTTTGCCGAAAAACTGATCTCCTTATTGCCTTCGGATTTAGCATCTGTTTATTTTACAAATTCCGGTGCCGAAGCGGTAGAGGGGGCATTAAAACTAGCCAAGCGTTTTACCGGCAGGCAACAAATCGTCGCTTTTAAAAATTCATATCACGGCAGTACCCATGGCGCGTTGAGTGTAATGGGAAACGAAGTTTTTAAACAGTCTTACCGTCCCTTATTACCGGGGGTCCGTTTTATTAATTTTAATAATACGAACGACCTCGATTTTATCAATGAGGAAACCGCCTGTGTGATTGTTGAAACAGTACAGGGTGAGGCTGGTATCAGGGTGCCCGATATTGTTTACATGCAGGCCCTGCGGGCCCGTTGTAATAAAACCGGCACCTTATTAATATTGGATGAAATACAAGCAGCATTTGGCCGTACGGGCAAATTATTCGCTTTTGAACATTTTGGTATTAGGCCCGATATTTTATTATTAGCGAAAGCGTTGGGGGGCGGAATGCCGGTTGGGGCATTTATTGCATCCCATCAAATTATGTCGGCCTTAAAGGAAAACCCTATCCTTGGACACATTACCACTTTTGGCGGTCACCCGGTGTGTTGCGCGGCGGGGCTTGCGGCCCTTGAAGTTTTGATAAATGAAAACTTGCAGGATTTGGTGCCCGAAAAGGAAATGTTATTCCGGAAAAATCTAAATCATCCGGCTATAAAAGAAGTCCGCGGAAAAGGTCTGATGCTTGCCGTTGAATTTGAAAGCTTTGAACTGAATAAAAAAATCATCGACCGGTGCATAGAAAACGGGGTAATTACCGACTGGTTTTTACACTGCAGCAATGCTATGCGCATAGCGCCGCCGCTTATTATTAGTATTGATGAGATTAACAACGCCTGTAAAGTGATTTTGGAGGCGATAGATTTTGCAACTAATTGACCTGCCATAATAATTAGCCTTCGCATTTTTATTTCATCTCAATAATCCATATTTATAGATTTTTAATATCAGATTCTAAAGGTCTGTTCAATCTCTCCTACCTTATTTCATGGGGCCGCTTTCACGCTAAAAACCTTCATTTTAACTATTTTTCAACATTTTTAATTAAATGTCATAAACAATAAACTAATAAAGGCGTTAGTAATATGGAAAAACTTGAGGAAATAAATGAAACTGGCGTATATATCTACCTGCCCGCCACGAGAGTGTGGGATCGCGACATTCAATCAAAATTTGATGCGGGCAATTAGCGCAAATTTTCCAAAAAGAGGGTCATTGTCACAGAGCGGTTTTGTTGTCGCAATAAATGATTCAGAGAATTTGCAGGAATATGAGTATCCTGAAGAGGTTAAATACATCATCAGACAAAATCATCAAAAGGATTATATAAGGGCTGCTAATTATATTAATACCAGTGATGCGGATGTTTGTATAATGGAGCATGAGTTTGGTATTTACGGGGGAGAAAGCGGAATATATATTCTGCCCTTACTTAACCGGATCGAAAAACCATTAATATCCATATTACATACAATCTTAAAAGAACCGAGCTACATTCAACGGATTATTATCCGTGAGATAGCTGAGCAATCATCAAAAATAATAGTAATGAGCCAGCGCGCTGTGGAATTTTTAACTACTATTTATGAAATACCGGTTGAAAAGATACAGCTAATTGAACATGGCGTCCCAGATGTAGATGCCCCGGAAAACAACCCGATTAAGAATTTATCTCAATTTAAAAACCGTAGGGTACTATTAACATTTGGGTTAATAAGCCGTAACAAGGGTTTAGAAACTGTTATTAAAGCCTTGCCGGCAATTGTTGATAAACACCCGGATATAATGTATGTTGTATTGGGCAATACGCACCCTGGCGTATTAAAAAATTCCGGTGAAGAATACCGGGACCATTTAAAAAGCCTGGCAATGCAACTTGGGGTATCGAAGAACCTTAGTTTCATCAACAAGTTTGTATCTGAGGAAGAACTGGTGAGTTATCTTTCGGCGGCAGAGGTCTATGTTACACCCTATCTTAATGAATCACAAATAACAAGCGGCACCTTGTCTTATGCAGTTGGAGCGGGTGCGGCTATTGTTTCTACCCCTTACTGGCATGCTACGGAATTGCTTGCGGAAAACCGCGGCCGTCTTTTTGATTTTAAAAATGCCGGGGAATTAGCTTCAATAATAAATGAATTACTGGATAATAAAAGCCTGATTAACGAATTGAAAGAAAATGCCTACGAATATGGTTTGCATTTGCGCTGGCCGGTTATTGGTGCCGAATTTATTAAAGTTGCCCAGGAAGCTTGCGCCACACATGATTTTCGTGACAAGTTACTAAAAAACAGCATCGTTGACCCTGAAATAATGCCAAAATTTAGTTTAATACACGTATTACGTTTAACGGATGATACAGGCATAGTTCAGCACGCCAAATATGGTATCCCGAATTTAAAGGAGGGCTATTGCCTTGACGACAATGCAAGGGCGTTAATAATGGCCTTAATGGCATACCAGCGAAATAAAAGTAAAGAAGCATTCGAGCTTTTACCAGTATACCTGAGCTATATTCATTATATGCAAACGGATGATGGAAATTTCCGTAATTTTTTAAGCTTCAACAGGCAATATCTTGATGAGGTTGGGTCCGAAGATTCATTTGGACGTACAATTTGGGCTTTAGGCCATTTAATTGGGTGCGCGGCAAGCAACTCCTACAAAGAGTTTGCACTTGAAATATTTGAAAAATCGTTCCCGCATTTTAAGTCGCTAATACATTTAAGAGGAATGGCCAACACCATTATTGGTATAAGTTTATACCTGCGTGTTTTGCCTGGTGATGAAGGTATGGTTAATGAACTTACAAGGCTTACACAGCCGTTAATTGATGCCTATGACCATAATCAGGGCGAAGACTGGCAATGGTTTGAAGAAAAAATGACTTATGACAATGGGATTCTTCCTTTAGCGCTGCTGCATTCCTGCGAAATAACCGGAAATGAAAATGTTAAAAAAGTTGCTTTGAAAACAATGGCTTTTTTAGACAGGTTAACGTTATCCGGCGGGTATTTGAGTCCTGTTGGTAACGACGGCTGGTATTACCGGGGCGGAATGTTCCCGACTTTCGACCAGCAAGCTATTGAAACCATGGCTATGGTGCTGATGCATTTCCAGGCTTATCAAATTTTTCGCAAAGCCCAGTACATCGAAAAAATGTTTTTATGTTACCGGTGGTTTTTAGGCGAAAACACGTTACGGGCCCCTTTATATGACCATGAAACAAAGGGTTGCTGCGATGGCCTGTTGCCAACCGGCATAAACCGTAACCAGGGCGCCGAAAGTACATTGGCATACCTCATATCTCACTTAACCGTTTTAAAAGCGTTTGAACTGGAATACGAGTATAACAAAATGTTGCAGGCACATGTTATAACCTGTTAAATGAAGGTAGCTGTATTGTCACCTGTTGCCTGGCGCACCCCACCCAGGCATTATGGGCCATGGGAGCAGGTGGCCTCTAATATCGCGGAGGGCCTGATTAAACTTGGCGTTGATGTAACACTATTTGCAACCGGTGATTCTATAACGGCAGGTAAACTTGACGCTATATGCAGTACCGGTTACGAAGAAGACCGTGAACAGGATGCGAAGGTGTTGGAGTGTTTTCATATCAGCAACCTGATGGAAAAGGCTGCCGGTTTTGATATTATCCATAATAATTTTGATTTTTTGCCGCTAACTTATTCCGGTTTAATAAAAACCCCGGTTATAACTACTATACATGGTTTTTCGTCGCCAAAAATAATACCGGTTTTTAAGAAGTATAATGCGATTGGTCATTACGTATCTATAAGCAATGCAGATCGCAGCCCCGAACTGAATTACCTGGCAACGGTTTATAATGGTTTGGATACCACAGATTTTATATTTAACGACACACCTGAAGATTACCTGTTATATTTAGGCAGGATACACCCGGATAAGGGAACTGCCGAAGCGATAGAAATTGCAAAAAAAAGCAAAAGGAAACTGTTGATAGCCGGTATTATACAGGATGAAAATTATTTCAAAGAAAAAATTAAGCCGAAATTAGGGCCACAAATAACATATATCGGCCCGGCCGGTCCCGAAAAAAGGAATACGCTTCTAGGAAATGCCCTCGCGTTACTGCACCCTATTAATTTTAACGAGCCATTTGGTATGAGCGTAGCCGAAGCGATGCTTTGCGGAACCCCTGTTATAGCATTTAACAGAGGCGCTATGCCCGAGTTAATAAAGCACGAACAAACCGGTTTTTTAGTAAATACTGTTGATGAGGCCATTGAGGCGGTTAATCAACTACATTCCATAAGCAGACAGGCTTGTTACCATTGGGCGAAGGAGCAATTTTCCATGGAGAAAATGGCGGGTGATTATTATGGGCTTTATAAAAGGATATTAACACAATAAAGCCTCTTTCTCTTTTTCCAGGGCAGGCTCGGTTTTATCCTCTATAAGTTTATTGATCAGTTCTATGAGGTCAACTTCGGCAAAAGCGGTCGAAGAATCCGAAACGCCATAGGGAATAATCAGCTTGCCATTATGAACTATTGACCCGCAGGAGTAAAGTACATTTGGCACATAGCCTTCGCGTTCGTCGTTGTTGGGTATCAGTAAGGGCTCTTTTAACCTTCCAATTTCAACGGTGGGGTCATCAAGTTTTAGCAAACTGGCGCCCAATACATACCGGCGCATGGGCCCAACACCGTGGGTTATTACTATCCACCCTTTTTCTGTTTCAATGGGCGAACCGCAATTGCCTATCTGAATAAATTCCCAGGTAAACTTAGGCTGTTGCAACAGTACCGGTTTTTCCCATATATTTATTTTGTCGGAGTACATGATATAATTATTACAGCCGTCAATACGGGAAATCATCACAAACTTGCCATTTACTTTACGCGGAAACAATGCCAGGTTTTTATTTTGGGCGCCCGCGCCATACAAGGGCATTATTTTAAAAGTAATAAAATCGTTGGTCTGCAACAGTTTGGGCATTATAAGCACCCCGTCGTAAGCAGTGTAAGTAGCGTAATAAACACATTCGCCGTCGTCATCCTTAAATTCTACAAACCTGGCATCCTCAATACCTTTGCGTTCATATTCAGATATGGGAAATATAACCCTGTCGGATATATCGGTATCTAAAGAAAAAACAATTTCGTAGTATGAATCTGCCAGCCACAATACTTTATCATATTCCAGCTTCTTCAAATCACTTTCATGCCCTTTCTGCGAGTCCAATATTATACGGCGCAGGTTTGAATATTCAAAATGATGATCGAGTTTTTCTTCCAGCTCTTTTAAAACACTGATATCAATTTGGGTCACGGCGGCTTTTTCAAAAAACAATTTCTTATTATAAACCGCATTTCTAACTATTTCAGCTTCGTCAATATAACTGCCGGCAGGGAGTACTGTAATGCTGTTATCCTGGTCAATCAAAGCCCTTCTAAAAGTTATGGATGAAATATGGCCTTCGCCTACAGCCCTGAAGCTAATAATTACGCGCTTTTGGCATTCCTGCAATTCAGTTTGGTCAGGGTCTTCAATAATCGACGGGTTAAAAAAGGCAGCAGATTCAATCGAATATTCATGTGTAAAATAAGAACCTATGAGCAGTCTCCGGTATACTGTTAAAGTATCATAGTCAATATTCAGGTCTGCAAAAAGAGGCTTCAAATTACTGCAATGACGGTTTAGTGCCCGCGTGATATTTCTATGCCTTTTCGAATACTCCTGCAATAAAGGTGAAACAATTCCAAATGCGGATTCTTCACTGATCGTCATCACCCGTTGTATTACTTCTTTGGCGCGATCGTTCCCATTAAAAAAGAACCTGGCAATAACCCGTTTCGGATCGGGGTTAATTCTGATGGGTTTACGTTCAATTGAAAGTCTCATATATAAATAAGCATTTATTAAATTAGTTGATTAAGTAAATGGTTGATTAGGTGAGTGGTTGATTAAGGGCTGTTGTTTTCAACTACTTAACCTAATTAACTTTATTCAACTAAATCAATCAATTAGTGAATGGTTGATGGGGTTGATTAGGTGAGTTGCGGCTTTTTCGAAATTTCAACCTAATCAACTTAATCTAACTCAATCAACCAATTAACGAATCCTCACACCATTTTGTTTCTTTTAATCAAAAACGATTTCAATACATGGTTATATCCGTCTTCAATATAGGCGTCAACGAGGTCTATCTGGTATTGGGCGCATTTTAGTTCAAGCATGTGATGGTATTCTTTCGATAATGAAAGATAAGAGTTCCTAATTTTATTGGGATGCACCTTAATTTGTTCACCGTTTTCCATATCGATAAAATGATAGGGGCGATTGTCAAAATTAAAATCAAGCTCTTTTTGTTTGTCGTTCACATTAAAAATGATCACTTCGTGCTTGTTGTATTTTAAATGCTGAATGGCAGCGAACAGCAATTGCAGCTTTTCGGGGTTCAAACTATTTTCCAGCATATCACTAAACAGCACCACCAGTGAACGCTGATGTATTTGGCCTGCCACCTGGTGTAATACCTGGGTAATATTAGTGGTAGTTTTTACCTGAGGATGGTTATATGCCTTTTCAAGTTCGGCATATAAGTAAAACAGGTGGGACGACGTTGATTTTACAGCGCTCAGCCAATCAATTTTTTCAGAAAAAAGACATAGGCCAAAAGCGTCACGCTGCTTTTTGAAAAGATACATCAGCGAGGCAATTGCATAAATAGAAAATTGAAGCTTATTTATCCCCGTTTCGGGAAAATTCATGGACGATGATGTGTCGAGCAAAAGGTAACAGCGAAGGTTGGTTTCTTCTTCAAACTGTTTTACAAAAAGTTTATCGGTGCGTGCAAGTAATTTCCAGTCGATATTTTTTACCGACTCGCCATTATTGTATAACCGGTGTTCCGCAAATTCTACTGAAAATCCATGAAAAGGGCTTTGGTGCAAACCGGTTATAAACCCCTCTACAACCTGGCGGGCCAGCAACTCTAGATTGGCGAGGTGCCTTATTTCCTGTTCATCCTTTAATTGTTTCATAGGAAAGTGATTTCACTGATTCCAATAACATGATTTCACTGATTCTAATAAACGATTACACCGATTATTTACAGTAACAACGATGAAACCATAAAAATAATCGGTGTAATCAAAATTAAATCGGTGTAATCCAATTTAAATAATCGGTGTAATCTTTTTTAAGCTAATTGTTTAACCAACTTTTCAGTTAATATTGATTTTGGAACAGCGCCGATTTGTTTGTCAACAATTTCGCCGTTCTTAAAGAATAATAAAGCGGGGATATTACGGATACCAAATTTCATTGATATGCCAGGATTGTTGTCGACGTTTACTTTACCTACAACTGCCTTGCCATCATATTCTTTTGCAATTTCTTCCACTACAGGGCCAACCATTCTACAAGGTCCGCACCATTCTGCCCAAAAATCAACGAGTACCGGTTTGTCAGATTTAAGGACGAGTTCGTCAAAGTTTGCATCAGTTATTTCTAAAGCCATGATTTTAATTTTTTAAATTTTTGTATTACAAATATATACTATTCAAATAGCTTGCCACTATAGGGGCATGACAATATGACAATTGTTATATAATTTCGGATTTCGGATGTTCGATTTTGGATTTGTTGATATTGCATATTTTGGGGACTACAAATTCCGAAATCTCAAGTGAAAAACAATTCCGAAATCGAAATTCCGAAATCCGAAATTTCTCCACGCTCATCTCATATCTATCCCTTACTTTTACGGCATGAGCATCGTCGTTGAATCATTAACAAAAGTTTACGGGACACAAAAAGCAGTCGACAACATAACTTTTGCTGCAAAGCCTGGTGTATTGGGGTTTTTAGGGCCAAACGGTGCCGGAAAATCAACCACCATGAAAATACTCACCTGTTTTATACCTCAAACCGGCGGCAAAGCCACGGTATGCGGTTATGATGTTGAAAAACATCCGCTGGAGGTTAAACGCAGGATAGGCTACCTTCCGGAAAGTAACCCCCTTTACCTGGATATGTATGTAAAGGAGTCGCTTGCCTTTATTGCAGGCATACATCAACTGCGCTCGCCCCAAAAGCGCATTGCCGAAGTTATTGAACAAACCGGCCTCGGCCCCGAGCAGCATAAAAAAATCGGGCAATTATCAAAGGGCTACCGCCAGCGTGTCGGCCTCGCACAGGCTATCTTGCACGACCCGGAAGCGCTCCTATTAGACGAACCGACTTCGGGGCTCGACCCAAACCAACTCATCGGCATCCGCCAACTGATACTTGATTTGGGAAAAACGAAAACCGTGGTGCTGTCTACGCACATTATGCAGGAAGTTGAGGCAGTATGCGACCATGTGATTATTATTAACAAAGGTAAAATTGTAGCTGATGATAGTTTGACGGGCTTACGGGAAAAGAACAACGAAAAAACGCTTGAAAATATTTTTATAAAGCTGACGAATGGGTAGGAATTATTGGTGGGTTGAAGCATGCCGCCGGGCCCATCACGAAGACTAAGCTGATTTGGTCAGTCCGGTAAGGCTTCACTGTCCGTCCGTTTTTAGATTCGACGATATATGGACAGTTTCGGACAGCGTCAAATTATACTCTACCTTTAACTCTCCCAAACACACCGCGCACATACACCATTCATAATTCTCACTGATATACCCCGCCCTTGTTGGTGTTTTCACCAACAAGTACCGGGTGTCCTTATTTGTGGTATGCCCCTTGCTGCCGCCCTTGTTGGTGTTTTCACCAACAAGTACCGGGTGTCCTTATTTGTAGTATGCCCCTTGATGCCGCCCTTGTTGGTGTTTTCACCAACAAGTACCGGGTGTCCTTATTTGTGGTATGCCCCTTGCTGCCGCCCTTGTTGGTGTTTTCACCAACAAGTACCG
>Ga0302185_10001631_pt1 | contig 15508 bp, 17 predicted proteins | sample II_Bog_E1_1_FD_200231 | JGI IMG/M metagenome (GOLD analysis project Ga0302185, IMG submission 200231) | Peat permafrost microbial communities from Stordalen Mire near Abisko, Sweden - II_Bog_E1_2 | ecosystem: Environmental > Terrestrial > Soil > Wetlands > Peat | place: Sweden: Abisko... | reverse complement strand
AAGGAAATAAAAAATCCTTCGTCTAATTTTTAAATAAAAAAAAAATGAAGAAATCAATTTTAATGTTGCTTGTACTAAGTACTTTAATTGCGTTTGGTTGTCAGCAAAGCAAAGGTCAAATAAAGCAATATGACCCAAAACGGAAAATGAGTAAGGCGCCTGCAGAATGGAAAAAAATTCTAACGCCGAATGAGTATTATATAATGGTTGAAAGCGGAACAGAACCCCCCTTTCAAAATGCCTTTTTTAATAATCATGAAAAAGGCGTTTACGTAAGTGCCGCTACCGGTGAAGTTCTGTTTACTTCGGATGATAAATATGACAGCGGAACCGGCTGGCCCAGTTTTGTAAAACCGGTTGATCCTAAGAAAATAGAAATAGTGCTGGATAACAGCTTTGGCGAGACACGCGATGAAGTTATCGAAAAAAGCACCGGTTTACATCTAGGCCATGTTTTTGATGATGGCCCGGCAGACCGGGGCGGTAAAAGATATTGCATGAATTCAGGTGCTTTAAAATTCATTAAAAAGTAAGCGCTTTTTTAAATGAATTAATAGACGGGCGGATTTGTGGCCTTACACGTACCCCGCTTTCATAATTTAATCCAATGGTCAGATCTATCCAGTCAGGATTTACAGGTCTGATCATTTTTTCTTTTTGTGGCCTGGTGTAGGTGCTTACTGTTTTAAAACGCTCCATTGCCTGTTCTTCAGTATTTATCTCTTCAAAATAAACCAAACGGTTTAGCTGTTGTGCGCTGTCAAAAAACAAAGTGGGCATCTGGCGATAAAAATCAAGTGTTTTTAAAAGATCTGAACACAAGCCAACATGCAGATTTTTACGGTTCCGGTCTGTGATAATATAAATAAAGCGTTTCATTTGATAATAAATTTTGCTGTTTAAAAAATAATTACTAATTTTATGAGCATAAAAATACTAATATTTTTAGTAATTCCAAATTTTATGTCAAATATTCCATCAAATATTAAATTTTTAAGAAAAAAGAAAGGCCTGACTCAACAGCAATTTGCTGACGAAATAGGCATAAAACGTTCATTAGTTGGCGCTTACGAAGAAGAACGTGCTGACCCGAAATATGAATTGCTAACAAAAATAGCATTGTATTTTGATGTATCTATTGATGATTTTATTAACGATATCATTGATGAAAAGTGGTTACCAAAGCCAAAAAGTAACCAATCCAATATTCGTGTGCTAAGCATTTCTGTTGATAAAGAAGATAATGAGAATATCGAGCTGGTACCTTTGAAAGCCAGCGCAGGATATTTAAATGGGTACGCCGATCCTGAATATGTTGCCAAGCTGCCAAAGTTTTATTTACCAATGTTTAAACAGGGAACTTACAGAGCGTTCGAAATTAAGGGGGACTCCATGATACCGCTGGTATCAGGCACCATAATTATAGCCGAATATGTTGAAAACTGGGCTGATGTTAAGCCCGGAGAAACCTATGTGATCATTTCAAAAAGCGACGGAGTAGTTTACAAGCGAGTTGGAAACAAATTCAAAGAAAATAAAAAGTTAAAATTGATTTCCGATAACCCGGTATATGAGCCTTACGATTTAAATGGTGAAGATATATTGGAAATTTGGAAGGCCAAGGGTTATATTTCAACCCATTTACCTGCTCCCGCCCCGGAGCCCACTTTAGAAAGCTTAACCAGCATGATGGCCCAAATGCAACGCTCAATAGCTAATCTTTCGAAGAATAATTAGTTAATTGGTTGAGTGGTTGATTAAGTGAGTAGTAAAAATGTTTTAAGAATTTAATCGACTACTTAATCAACCACTCACCAAATTAACTCAATCAACTAACTCAAAGAAAAGCAACAATTAAGTTACATCGCCGTTATTAAACTATTACAGTTTATCTTTATCAAACAATTAAAAAACTAAGAAAATGAAAAAAATTTTGTTAATGTGCTGTTTCCTTATAGGGATTTCAGCAGTTAGCCGTGCACAAGGTGGCGGCCAGAGAATGAGTCCTGCTGATCGGGCTAAACAATTGCAAACACAGCTTACCCTAACTGATGACCAGACTGCTAAAATAACTGCTATTTATCAAACACAAGCGACAAAAATGGATAGTATCAGAACTGCTGCCAACGGAGATAGGGATGCTATGATGCAAGGTATGCGTCCATTAATGATGGCTACAAATGATAAAATTAAAGCTATTTTAACACCAGATCAGGCTACAGCTTATCAAAAAATACAAGACGAAAGGCGTGCCAGGATGCAACAAGGCGGCGGCGGCGGCAATAATTAACGCTACCACGAAAAACTATTTTTTTAATGAAAGCGCTCCTATAAACCGGGGCGCTTTCTTATTTTTGTAGAAATATAAAATTTGAAGTCGTCAGAAATATTTATCAAAGAAAAATTACTCAAACGTCATAATACAGCCACATACCGGGAGCTAAAACCTGAAAGTACGCTAATTGATTTTTGCTCAAATGATTACCTTGGCTTTGCCAGGTCTCCCGGATTAAAAAATAAAATTAATGAAGAATTAAATCGTTATCGATACGTTTCAAACGGATCGACCGGTTCAAGGTTGTTATCAGGCAATTCAGATTATGCCGAAAATTTAGAAAAATACCTGGCAGCTTTACATCATAACGAAGCCGGTTTAATATTCAACTCGGGGTATGATGCAAACCTGGGTCTGTTTTCATCTTTACCCCAACGGGGCGATACCATAATAACTGATGAACTGATACACGCGTCAATTATTGACGGGGCGCGATTAAGTTTTGCCAATCGTTTTAGTTTTAAGCATAATGATTTACAAAATCTTCAAGAAAAATTAAAACATGCAAAAGGAAATTGCTATGTTGCGATTGAAAGCGTTTACTCGATGAACGGCGATAAACCTCCCATAAAAAAGATTTTAGAATTAACAGATAAATACGGAGCTCATCTTATTGTGGATGAGGCTCATGCTATTGGCTTATATGGTCTGGGCCTTGTAGATGGGCCTCTGCAATCCAGCGTTTTTGCAAGGATAATTACTTTTGGAAAAGCTTTGGGCTGCCATGGTGCTATAGTATTGGGCAGTAATTTGTTAAAAGAGTACCTCGTAAATTTTGCAAGATCTTTTATCTATACTACAGCGCCTTCCTTTCAACAGCTGGCGTCAGTAAAAATGGCTTATAGTCAACTACTACAGTCGGCGGCAGAAGTTCGTTCCTTAAAAAACAATATAACCCTGTTCAGGCAAAATATACAACCTGCTAACGATGCAATTTTAATTGACAGTGAAAGCGCGATCCAATGCATTGTATTTAAGAGCAGTGAAAAAGTAAAGGAGGTGGCCCTGAAGTTGCAAAATGAAGGTTTGGATGTTCGGCCGATCCTTAGTCCCACAGTACAGGTAGGCACTGAAAGGATACGGATTTGTTTGCATTCTTTTAACACAAGCGAGGAAATTCTTTTATTAACAAACACCATAAATAAATTTATTGATGCTCAATAAACCCATATTTGTTACCGGAATAGGTACCGGAATAGGTAAAACTTTAATATCTGCGATCTTAGTCGAAAAATTAAAGGCTGATTATTGGAAACCGGTACAGTCAGGCGGCCTTTACGAGAGCGATACCATGAAGGTACAAAGCCTCATCTCTAATAAAAAAACAATATTTTACCCCGAATCATATAGGTTTTCTCAATTCTACTCCCCGCATAAATCGGCCGCTATAGATGGAATAACTATCGATCCAGAAAACATTAAGCTTCCTGAAACCAGTAATTCCTTAATAATTGAAGGCGCAGGCGGCCTAATGGTGCCCTTAAATAATAATTTCTTAATCATAGATTTAATCAGGAAGTTGCAGGCATCCGTTGTACTTGTTTCCCAAAACTATCTCGGGAGCATTAACCATACATTATTGTCTGTCAATGTATTAAAACAATATCAAATTCCGGTTTTAGGTATCATTTTCAATGGGGTTAAGGATATTTACACCAAAGAGTTTATACTGAACTATACAAACGTTGAATTGCTTGGACATATCCCTGAATTCAATAAAATAGATAAAAACACTATTATTAATGCGGGGAATTATATAACCCTATAATTAACCTACATCATTTTGTAAAATAAAAGAATTTGCTTCAATTAGTGCTTTATAGTCTTTTATGATAAAAAATATCAGCGTAATTGGTTCCGGTACTATGGGTAACGGGATAGCCCATACCTTTGCCCAATACGGATTTGACGTAGCCTTGATTGATGTTAACATTGTAGCTTTAAATAAAGCGATACAAACCATAACAGCCAATCTTGACAGGCAGGTTAAAAAGGGCGTAATCGACGAACGGCTGAAAACAGCTTCGCTAAATAATATAACAATCTTTACCGATCTGGAAACAGCAGTTTCAAATTCGGATCTTGTAGTTGAGGCTGCCACTGAAAACCAGGCGATTAAATTAAATCTATTTAAGCAATTAAGTGAATTTTGTAAAGAAGGAGTTATCCTTGCATCTAATACTTCTTCTATTTCTATTACTCAAATAGCTTCAGTAACAAAAAACCCCGGAAACGTTATCGGTATGCATTTCATGAACCCTGTGCCGTTAATGAAACTGGTTGAAGTAATAAAAGGCTATACCACAACAAAAGAAGTTACAAACACAATAATGGACCTTGCCAGGCAACTGAATAAAGTGCCTGTTGAGGTTAATGACTATCCGGGTTTTGTTGCTAACCGCATTTTAATGCCAATGATAAACGAGGCCATTTATACTTTATATGAAGGGGTAGCAGGTGTCGTAGAAATTGATACGGTAATGAAGTTGGGCATGGCACACCCGATGGGGCCCTTACAACTTGCTGATTTCATTGGGCTGGACGTATGCCTGGCAATATTAAATGTGTTGCATATCGGCTTTGGCAACCAAAAATACGCGCCTTGTCCTTTGCTTGTAAATATGACCACGGCCGGCCAATTAGGCGTTAAAACCGGAACTGGATTTTATAAATATATTGCCGGAAGTAAAGACTTAATTGTGGCTGACAAATTTAAAAAGCAATATTTTTAAACTTTTATTGAGAATATTTGTCATTATATGTGATTTTCTTTATTACTAAAACAATTACAGATGAAAACATTATCAAAATTAGGATTGCTGATTGCTTTAGCAGTTTCCTTATTCCTGTCATCATGTGCAGGAACTTATTATGTTAGCGCGCAGCCTGTTGAGCCTGTTTACGAACAGGGGGGTGCACCATATCCCGATGCTGTTTGGATTGGCGGAGAATGGGCCTGGAGCGGAGGAAACTACGTTTATATAAAAGGTCATTGGGATCACGGAAGAATGGGGCATACATACGTGCGCGGTTATTGGGAACATGCTGCCCACGGTTACAGGTGGCATAGAGGGCACTGGGGATAAATAGTCAGCAGTGGGCAGTTTGCAGTCGGCAGTTTTTAAATACTACCTACTGCAAACAGCCGGCTGAAAGCTGCTCAACGATTACATTAATTCTTAACTGCAAACAGCTTACTGTCAACTGCAAACTACATTCTTTCTGGTACTTCAATTCCAAGCAGCTTCATTGCTCTATTGATCACCTTGCCTGATGCGGCCGAAAGCTCAAGCCTGAATTGTTTTGTGATTTCATCTTCCGCTTGTAATATGGGGCTTTCGTGGTAAAACTTATTATAGTTTTTAGCCAGCTCATATACATAATTGGCTATTAAAGCAGGGCTGTAAGCTTCGGCGGCTTGCCTGATATTCTCGGGGAATTGGGTTAAGGAAACAATCAGGTCGCGTTCTACAGGTGCTAACGTCTTATATTCTCTCACCTTCTCCCGTTCTGTATCACTTGCTTTTTTTAAAACAGACCTGATACGCGCATGTGTATATTGAATAAAAGGCCCGGTATGCCCTTCTAATTCTACCGACTCGTTAGGATCGAACAAAAGCCGTTTCTTTGGATCGACTTTTAACAAAAAATACTTTAAAGCGCCCATACCGATAATATGATATAGATGCAATTTCTCCTGCTCGCTGAAACTGTCGGTTTTGCCCTTTGCCAGTGCCTGCTCCTTCGCGGTTTGTTCCATTTCATCCATTAGGTCATCCGCGTCGACAACAGTACCTTCGCGGGATTTCATTTTGCCTGAGGGCAGGTCAACCATTCCATAAGACAAGTGAAATAATCCGTCGGCACCCTCTTTTCCTAACTTTTTGAGGATGGTAAACAATACCTTAAAATGATAATCCTGTTCATTGCCTACCACATAGATAGACTTATCCATGTGAAAATCATCGTATTTGAGCTGGGCAGTTCCCAAATCCTGAGTCATATAGACGGAAGTGCCATCCGAGCGAAGCAAAAGCTTTTGGTCGAGCCCTTCATCAGTAAGATCAATCCAAACAGAATTATCTTCTTTTTTAAAGAAAACACCTTTCTCAAGCCCTTCTTCAATAATATCTTTACCTAATAAATACGTGCCAGATTCGTAGTAGAATTTGTCGAAGCTTACCCCAAGTTTTTTATAAGTTTCAGCAAAACCGGCATAAACCCAGCTGTTCATAGTCTGCCAAAGGCCGATCACCTCCAAATCGCCGGCTTCCCATTTTAGGAGCATTTCTTGCGCTTCCTTTATTAGGGGCGCATTTTTTTTCGCTTCGTCTTCTTTTTCCCCATTTACTATTAATACTTCTATCTGTTTCTTATATTCTTTATCAAACAGTACATAATACTTCCCAACCAAATGATCGCCCTTTAAGCCAGATGATTGAGGCGTTTCTCCGTTACCAAATTTTTGCCAGGCCAGCATGGATTTGCAAATGTGAATGCCCCGATCGTTCACCAGGTTGGTTTTTATAACTTCATACCCTGCTGCGGCCAATATTTCAGCTACGGAGAACCCCAGCAAATTATTCCGGATATGCCCCAAATGCAGTGGTTTATTGGTGTTGGGCGATGAATATTCAACCATTACCTTTTTGCCGGCCGGTTTAAAAACAGCAAAATCGTCCAGCAAAATATCTGTGTAAAGCTTGTCTATCCAATGGTCATCAGCTATTGAAATATTAAGGAAGCCTTTAATAACATTAAATGCAGAAACCACTTTCAATTCATTTAAAAGGTACGCCCCTATTTCGTTCCCGGTTTGCTCCGGCGATTTTTTCGAAAATTTGGTAAACGGAAAAGTAACCAGCGTAACCTGCCCTTCAAATTCTTTGCGGGTTTCCTGTAAATTTATATCGCCCGCGGCAATATCAATATTATATAGGTATTTAACTGCTTTCCGGGTTGTTTCAATAATAAAATCCATCGGGCAAAATTAGTTAAATTGTCTGAACCGGGATTAAACAGATTCAACTGATTTCCATGAAACCAGTCCTAAAAAATAAGTAAACAAAAAACCATCAGCTAAAAACCGATGGTTTTTTATAAACGACAAGGAAAAGCTAAAGGCCAACGGCTAACAGCTATCAGCCAAAGCTACTTTTTTTTCGGCTGAGGTAACGTTTGCTGTTTCTGGCGCATCATTTCTTCCATACGTGCCTGGAAACCGCCGGTTTTCTTTTTTACTTCGGGTTTCTTTTTATTTTCCTGTATCTGGGCATGGATCTTTTTATCGTCGACCATTAAACGGATAATGTACTGTTGTAAAAAGGTCATCATATTGGCCAGGAAGTAATAATAGTTCAAACCTGCAGGATAACTGTTCAAGGCTCCCAAAAATATTACAGGCGTGATATAGCCGATGTATTTCATTTGCCCGGTTGCTCCTGATATCTGGTTATTAAAGTAAGTGTAAATCAGGGTCGAAATAGTCATCAACACACACATTAAACTTAAGTGATTACCAATAAAAGGAAGATTGGGTAAGGTTAGAATGGAGTCATAAGTAGAAAGGTCATGCATCCATAAAAAACTTTGCCCGCGCAATTCAAACAAACTCGGGAAAAAGCGGAAAAACGCGATTACTATCGGCATTTGTATCAAAAGCGGCAAACACCCGCCTAAGGGGTTTACACCTGCTTTTTTATAGAGTTTTAGGTATTCCTGCTGCAGCAATGTAGGGTTATCTTCACCAACTTTGGTTTTAATTTCGTCCATTTCCGGTTTTAATACCCGCATTTTAGCCATGGAAAGGTACGACTTATAGGTAAGCGGCGATAAAAACAGTTTAAGAGCGATGGTTAATACAAATATGATTATCCCATAATTCCAGCCAAATTGCTTTAGGAAATTAAATACAGGCAATACGGCGAACTGGTTTATATATTTTAAAGGGCCCCAGCCCATACTGATCTGTGTTTGCAGGTCATATCCCTGTGCTTTAAGTATTTGGTACTCATTCGGGCCAAAATAAAACAACAAAGGGAAAGTATTGTCAGGGCTGCGGGTAAGTCTCAGACCTGCAGTCATGCGGGTAATATCTACATGATCGCTTGTATCAGTAGTTACAGCCAGTTGCGCTTTTCCAAAACCATTGTTACTGATAAGTACGCTTGAGAAGAAATGCTGTTTAAACGATATCCATTTGGTTTTCACATTTGGAAAATCTTTAGTGTCGTCTTTTCGGTCACCAACGTCATTATTATCACCGTCTTCATTATAATAATAAATTGAAGAATACTGGCGTTCCTGTTGCATACTCATTTCCTGCTTGCGCACATTCGCTGTCCAGAAAAGGTCAAGGGTACCGCTGTTGGAAATAACTTCATCAAGGCCGGTTGGCTTTACTGTTAAACCAAGTTTATAGCCTGTCCCCTTTAATGAATAAATGTAATCGATATATTGGGTTGGGCTATAGCTTAACCGCATTGTAACCGACGACGAATCGTTTCCGCTTATATTAAGCGCGTTTGCAGATGACGTAAAATACAGCTTATCGGTATTTATGCTGTTATTGCCTGCGGTAAAATTAAAACCAAATTGATTCTTATCACCTTCAAAAAGGATCAGGGGCTTCTTATCAAAGGTTTTGAAGTTTTTTAGCTCAACAGAATATACTTTCCCGCCCAGGGTGGAAAGTTTCACAATAATATCCTTATTTTGAAGGACGATCAGTTTTTCGCTCCCAGCGGTTGCAGCTCCGAAAGGGCTTTTTAAGACCGCTGAATCAACCGGTTTATTTACCGCAGCTTTTGAAGTGGCAGTATCAACAAATTTTGAGGGTGTAATTGCCCCCTTAGTTGTTTTGCCGGTTTTTATTGAGTCTAAATGCTGTTGTAATTTTTCTTTTTTTAAGTCAGCGTCAGATGGCTTCATAAAATAAAATGAAGCCGCCATTATCACCATAATCAGGAATAACCCTGTAAACGTATTTTTATCCATTTTTCTGTATCGTACAATTACCTATTTTTTCCGGGCGTATGCCATAGAAGCGGCGACAAAGTTAATAAAAAGAGGGTGCGGATTTGCAACAGTTGATTTTAATTCGGGATGAAATTGTGAACCGACGAAAAAAGGGTGGTTTTTAAGCTCAACTATCTCAACCAGGTTATTTTCAGGGTTTATACCTGTAGGTACTAAGCCGGCGTTTTCGTATTGTTTTAAATACTCATTATTAAATTCATACCTGTGCCGGTGCCGTTCCGATATCCGTATTTTTCCGTAGTAATTAGCTGCTTTACTACCTTTTTTAAGGTCACAGGTATAAGCACCCAGGCGCATAGTGCCGCCTTTATTTACAACTTTCTTTTGCTCTTCCATCATATCTATCACGGGGAAAGGCGTGTTTGGGTCCATTTCGGTGCTGCTCGCCGCTTTTAGGCCCAAAACGTTACGGCCAAATTCAACAACGGCGCATTGCATACCAAGGCAAATACCAAAAAACGGTATATTATTTTCCCTTACATAGCGGATAGCTTCAATTTTCCCTTCAAAACCACGTTCACCAAAGCCGGGCGCTACCAGCACCCCATGAAGGCCTTTTAACTTTTCGATCGCGTTGCCAGGAGTTAATTGCTCAGAAGGTATATATTCAACCCTCACCTTACATTCATTTCTTGCCCCGGCATGTATAAATGATTCGCTTATTGATTTATAAGCATCGGGCAATTCAACATATTTACCAACCAGGCCTATCCTTACGTCAAAAGTCGGGTTCTTTAAACGGCCTAAAAATTCTTTCCAGTTTTCCAGGTCGGGGTCATTTTTATGTGGCAGTTTCAATTTTGCCAGCACCGTTTTATCAAGTTGTTCCTTAAGCATTAATAAAGGCACATCGTAAATAGTCGATGCGTCTATTGATTCGATTACCGCATTCACGTTTACGTTACAAAACAAAGCGATTTTTTTTCTGATATCTGTGTTCAGCGGGTGTTCCGTGCGGCAAACCAGCACGTCCGGCTGGATACCATATTCAAGCAGCATCTTAACGGAGTGTTGGGTGGGCTTTGTCTTTAACTCCCCGGCAGCTGCAAGAAATGGGATAAGGGTTAAATGAATAACCAACGAATTGCCCGAACCGACTTCCCACCTGAACTGCCGCACCGCCTCAATATAGGGCAGCGATTCAATATCACCGACAGTTCCACCTAATTCTGTTATTACAATGTCGTATTCGCCGTTCTCACCAAGAATACGGATATTTCGTTTGATCTCATCTGTAATATGCGGGACCACCTGCACAGTTTTACCAAGAAACACCCCCTCCCGTTCCATATTGATCACATTTTGATAGATGCGGCCCGTAGTAATGTTGTTTGCTTTTGACGTCGGCGTGTTTAAAAAACGCTCATAATGGCCCAGATCCAGGTCGGTTTCGGCGCCGTCTTCCGTAACATAACATTCGCCATGTTCGTAAGGGTTCAGTGTTCCCGGGTCGATATTAATATAGGGATCAAATTTTTGAATGGTTACCCGGTAACCGCGCGACTGCAACAACTTGGCCAGCGAAGCAGAAATAATACCTTTTCCTAACGACGAGGTAACGCCGCCCGTAACAAATATATATTTAGTCATGAATTTTTCTTAAAAGGCCACCGGTAAAGCCGGAACCAAATGTTTGTGTACGGGATACAAAAGTAAGAAAAAAATTCAATTTGAAGATTCGAAAATGAGGTAATTTGAAGATGATAAAATTTAAAAATGGGATTGAGTAATTTTCAAATTCTAAAATCAAATGATTTTCAAATTATTTAACCCGACCTGCTAAGCATTCCTTGGCCGAAATTCCTATAGCTATCGGGTCGAAAAGCTTGTTAGAAAGACGTAGCCGGGCATAAAAACATGTTAATAAGCAAAACCGGGTTTACACAGGGTTTACACTTTTTTAGACTATTATAGTTCATATAATTAATAATCAAATACTTAGCAAAATGTTGGGTTTACATAAAAAAGCAATTGTCTTTACTAAAAAATTAATACAATGCTTCCCCACAAACACGCGCTTTGTTGGTGAAAACACACAACAAAGGCAGAGGTTTAACCTAATTATTTGTAACTAACTTATTTGCCAGGTCTTCAGAAAATTTATTCGCCCCTATTTCGTTTAAATGCAGATCGCTGCTGAATAGCGCAGGTCCGTTAAAAGCGGTGTCATTCTCATAGTTGAAAAACCGGAAGTTTTTATTTTTGTGAAGCAATTCTTTTATTACCGGGACCATGGGATCTTCTCCCGTAAATGTGTAATAAGAAGGTGAAATTACAAGCGTTACCAATATATGGCGCTGGGTTAAGTTGTTCACAAGATCATCTAAAATTTTTACCCGGCTATAAATAATTTTCTTTTTATTGAAAGCATTCTTTGGGTGAAAGGCCATCTTGTTGATGAGTTTAACATACCCTTTATCGTCAGTTAAACCTAGTTCGCCATGTGATAAATGCGCTGAAAGGATTGTATTGAACGTTGAGTTATAAGCATACATTCCTGATATTAGTTTATATTTTTCGAATTTACCGTAGTAAGTAATATAGCGATAAATAACCGGGTTATCCCGATAAGGAAGCAGTGGCAACAACGCGTCTTGTTCATTATCGGATAATTCATTTAGGTTGATATCAATAATAACATATTTAGGGATAACCCTTTTCAATATGGCCGAGATAATTGCCGCGTTATAAATTAAACCACAATGGTCCCTTCCGCAAGTATAAAAAGTGGTATGTAATTTATTTTCAAATATAGCAGGCACATAATGACGATAGGCTCTGGAGGACCCCAAAACTAAAAGGTTAGCCTTTGTACTGTCTATAGCAAACGTGGTACGATAAAGGTACCCGGTTTTTTGGGTAAAATAAAAATGTTTAAATATCCCGCCGATTAACAAATCGAGTATTACAAGTGTTAAAAGTACCTGAACAGATTTTTTAAGGAACTTTTTAAGATCATTATTCTTTCGGTCCTGCATTTTTAGAATTGAAAATAAATGAACTGGTTCTGATCAAACACACCAAATAGTAGAATAATAATAACCAGTGAGTAATAGGTTAGGTGCCTTATTATTGCGTATTTATTATTATAAAGGCTGAATTTGTTGAAAAACTTATTTTCCTGAACAAATTCTGTTACCAGTAATACGGGTATGAAACAATAGGCATATCGTAAATCCCTTTGATCGGCTACAAATAATTTTCCTCTTTGAAACAGTATTTTATCAATTATACCAAAAGCCTGATGAAAGGACCCTGCCTTAAAAAAAATAAATGAGAACGTAATGAACAAAAAGGTAAAAACGATTGATGTACATTTATACAATACGACAGGAATAGCTTTGGATAATGTTTTCCGGATTTTTTTGTCAAAAAATCGTAAACAAAAGCTATTCCGTTTAATACCCCAAAAGTTATAAAGGTCCACCCGGCGCCATGCCATAAGCCGCTGATGAAAAAAGTGGCCATTATTGCAAAGACCACGGCGAATTTGCCCCATTCCCTAAAAGTGAGAACGAGTGGGGTAAAAAGATAATCATTAAACCACGAAGACAATGAAATGTGCCACCTTCGCCAAAACTCGGCTACACTTTTACTGAAGTAAGGCCGGTTAAAATTGGCCATAAGTTCAAAACCCATTACGCGGGCGCTCCCGATTGCTATGTCGGAATAGCCCGAAAAATCACAATATATCTGGAATGAAAAGAACACCGCCGCTACGAATAAGCTTGTCCCGTTATGGTATTCATAGTTATTGTATACTGTATTTACATACATGGAAAGGCGGTCAGCAATAACTACCTTTTTAAAAAAGCCCCAAAGCATTTGTTGTAAACCGGAAACAACATTGTCATAGTCAAAATGGTGGACTTCATAAAACTGATGAAGCAAATTTTGCGGGCGCTCAATTGGCCCGGCAACCAACTGGGGGTAAAACATTACATACAGCGCGTAAATGCCAAAATGGTGTTCAGGTTTTTGGTTGCCACGGTAAACTTCAATAACATAACTCAAGCTTTGAAAGGTATGAAAAGAAAGGCCTATCGGAAGTATTATTTTTAACGCAGGAATTGGATAATTCCAATGCACAAAGCCAGCTAATGCCTTAAAATTATTGTTAAAAAAATCAAAATATTTAAATACAAATAAAACGAGACAGGTAGAAATAACGCTAATCACCAAATAGCGTTTTTTTCTTTTTTTATCTTCGGTTTTACTAATGTATATAGCGGCAAAATAATCTATTAGTATGGTGGCCAGTAAAATAAAAATATATACCGGAACAAAAAACATATAAAAAAAACAACTGGCCAATAACAGTAAAGCCCACCTGAATTTATGAGGGACTAAAAAATATAAGGTAGTGATTATTGGGAAAAATAGTAAAAAATCAAAAGAATTAAATAACATACAGAATAATTATATCAGTAGTCCAATTTGTATTTGTCCTTTTGCAATAACCTTTAATGCTTTGTTTTTAAATGTAAACTTAAACTCAATTGCTTTAACTGATTCGTAAATACCTGTAGTTGTAGCTTCGAAATGTAATTCATCATTTAAATAAACTTGATTTTTGAATTGAATTTCCTGAGCGTGAATAATGACCTGTTTTTGAGGTAAACATTGGCCGACAAAATAGGAAAGAAACCCGTTTAATATATTACCGTGCATTACTTTGCCCTTAAAACCATTTTGCTTTGCAAATTTTTCATCGGTGTGTAAAGCATTGGTATCCTTAAAAGTCTCCATAAACCCTTCATAAACTGTATCGCTGACGATAAAGGTTTTTTCAAATTTATCATTGAGTTTAAAAATCATGGGATTTTAAATATTAAACATTCAAGCATCTCGCCTAAGTTGTTCCAGCTCAGGATTTCCTGAGAGGTAAACCGGGCTTTGAATTCTTTTTCAATAGCAACTATCAATTGAATATGGTTCAGGGAGTCCCAATCTTCAATGTCACAGGCTGTAGTTGCATACGTTAACACTACATCTTCATTTTCAAGTATATCAATAAATATATTATTCACTTTTTTCAAAAGCGTACTTATTTTCATATGTTAATTTATATTCATCAATAAAATCTTTCTTGTTTTCGAAATTGATCCCTTTCAGTAACCATTAATCAAGTTTATATTCAAGTCCAAACCATTAACTCATAATTTAACTTACATGATTGTAATAAAAGCGGCCGGTCCGTTTTGTTAGCATAATTACCAAATACAGAATCGCCTATTTCTGAATAGTTATAATAAATAATTTTTAATTTACCCCTAATCCCTGGATGTAAATTATCAATTGTTTTAAGTTGATTTCATAAAACTCTGAATCAGGATCAAATATTTGCCGCTCAGTTTGATTGAAATCAGCATCCCAAATTGCAAGCCGAAACCGTAATCGAAACCTATACCGCGCAAGGCACGTTTTAAAAACTGTGTTGAAGTATCGCCCAATGAAGCGATTTTAATAGAACATAAACTTGAATAGTCGTTTTTCAAATTTTTCTTTAATTGAGAAAAAGGTTCCATAACATTCATTATCCTATTTATTTTACTAAATTACGATAAAAATATTGTAATTTTTATACGTAAATATACGTAATGTTAAAATTAATGTAATTAATCAAAAGTTAATAATTTGAATTGATAAAATTTATATTTATCAATAATCATTGAATATTTTCTTAATAAAGATGTATAATACTTTTTTAACAGGTCAAATTCTTCGGGATTATCCTGATTTCTGATAAACCGGACAGTTGGTTTGGAGCCACTACCTGCCAACCCCGTCGTTATCGGGCCAGGTACCCCGTAAACGCCGGCGATAAGTATCATGAGGGGATTGTTCCATTTAACAAAGTGCCGGGGCCGGACAGTTGTTTCGGGGGCAATATAAAAAAAGGTAAATAACCCAGTTAACAGTCGGGATTTGCACACATGAATTGCCCTTTTTTAAGGTTTGATGTAAGGTCCTCCCGTGTTATAGAGATGCACCAGGTTCTGTATCTCGTCGAACCCGAATTTATCTTCGGCTATGTATTTGTCGTAAACCGCTTTATTGTCCGCGAGGAGGTCTGCAAATTCATTTTTCCTTTTCTGTCTGCCAAACAAGGCCCCTTTTAAAAGGATAGCAGTG
>Ga0302185_10001630_pt1 | contig 15518 bp, 9 predicted proteins | sample II_Bog_E1_1_FD_200231 | JGI IMG/M metagenome (GOLD analysis project Ga0302185, IMG submission 200231) | Peat permafrost microbial communities from Stordalen Mire near Abisko, Sweden - II_Bog_E1_2 | ecosystem: Environmental > Terrestrial > Soil > Wetlands > Peat | place: Sweden: Abisko, Stordalen... | reverse complement strand
TTATCGTCGCTGCGGTACGTCAATTCGCCGCCCATTTCCTGGGTCATCAATTTTGCTATTGAAAGCCCCAGACCCAGCCTGTTCTCCACATGGCTTGCCGCCTCGTTAAGGGTTTTTAATTTTCCAAACATGTCATCGAGTTCGTAGCGCCCGATGGGAATTCCTTCGTCTATTATTTCAAACACAAACCGGTAGCCCTGTAAGCTGGTCACAACACGTATGCTGTTATTGGTTTGCGAAAATTTGATGGCATTTGAAAGCAGGTTTTGAAATACCTGCCCTGCGAAGACTTTATCCAGCCGCACTTCCATCGGGTGCCGCGAGATATTATCAACCAGGTGAATATTTTTTATTTGTGCTGTTTCAACAAGGCCCTTGAAAACATGCAAAACCTCGGTATTGATGTCAAATATTTCCGGGTTGAATTTCAACTCCTGCGATGTTTCAATTTCCCTTACATCCATCAGCTTGTTGAGCAGGTATTGCATTTTTTCGGCCGATTGCGCTATATAGCCGGATAGTTCCAACTGTTCGGGGCTCAAGCGGTAATCTTCGTCCTTAAGCAGGTTATTGCTCATGATGATCGAGCCGACTAAGTTTTTAAGGTCGTGGCCGGCAATATTAATAAAGTTGTTCTTTTGTGCGTCCAGCCGGCGTAACTGCTCGTACTGCGTATCGATGATGGAGTTTTTGCTGTTTATATCAGAAAACTGATCTTTTAACTGGTCGTTTGATTTCGATATCAATAGCTGCGAGCGTACGTCCCTTACAATTACTTTATAACGTGCGCCGGGCACCAGGCAGGAGATGACCGCTATAATAAAGAATACGGTGCCTCCGTTTGCTATTACGATGTCCAGTGAATACACACTAAACAACTTAAAAAAAATGGCGAGCAGTATCAGCGCTATCGCAGCCTCGACAACTGAATTGATGGCCTCCCAAAATACCTGGAGATTAAAATACAGGAAAATAGCAGAAAACATCAGGTAATAAATGTTCAATACCCCGATGTCGACGAGGTTACAAAGCAAGGCAGAGGTTACCGAAAGAATAAGTAACGTGACATGGAGCAATACCCGGTAATTATATCCTTTACGTTGAAACAGGCTGTAAAACGCCAAAATTACCAGGTCGGTGATGATACGGACAATAAAAAATTGAAGCCAGATATCCGGTGCAAAGATAAAATCGATAATACTGAACAGCGGATAAATAAAAATGATGGTCCAGATAATATTGTTGGTCTGGTACCAGGCCTTTTTATTAATCTCACGTAAAAACTCCTGTTTTGTTATTTGAACAAACATTATTCAGTATATGAAATTATGATAATATCAGTTGTCTGTAAAGTAATTCGCATAAAGTAAATGAAAAATCAAAAAACACTTCACACATACTTATGCACATTTAAACATCATTGTTTTACCAACCGAAAGGCAAATCTTATAACGATCAGCCTTTTCTGCGGGATTATGCTGTCACTTTGCGTAGCAGCGCATCCAGTTATAGCAAAAAGCAATCCAACAATACCGCCGACCCGTTTAACGGCCTTTAACCGGGCCAAAAGCCTGGACAATGGCGTAAGCGTTTCATGGCTCGAACAAACCTGGAATAAGGATGCATTAGCCGAAAACCGATTAACTGATACCGATCTGGCGCTTTTAAAGAAGCTTGGATTCAAGAGTATCAGGTTGCCTGTCGCTTTTGAATATTATGAAAATGAGCATATTGCAGATGAGCAAATATTTTCCCATATTGATAATATTGTTAAACAGTGCCGTTTATACGGGTTTAAGCTGATAATAGATTACCATAATGGTAATTTTAATGAAAATAATTTTCTCGATGAGACAAAAACGATCGTAAACCTATGGTTGAAGCTGGTAAAACGCTATAAAAATGTAAGCGATGAGGACCTTTTTTTCGAGCTATACAACGAGCCGCCCCATATGGACCCGCCAATATGGAAAGACGCGGCTTATAATATTGTAACCGCAATAAGAAAGATAGATGTTAACCGTACACTTATTGTGGGCGCATCAAACTATAACAGTGTCTACGAACTAAGTCGGTTTGTACGGCTGGCAGACGAGAACATTATTTACACTTTTCACTTCTACGAACCGTTTTTATTTACTCACCAGGGGGCCGAATGGGCGGGCGACCAGGAATCAACCGTTGGGGTACCATTTCCTTACAATGCGGAAAAATTTCCAATTATTAACCCAAAGGCAAAAAATACGGATGGAGAGAAGAATTATAACGAATACCCAATTGACGGCAACGAACAATCGGTGCGGGACAAGCTTCAGATCGCAAAAAGCTGGGCCGACAAATACGATGTTCCCCTTATTTGCGGCGAATATGGCGTGTATAATAAATATGCCGACCCCGACAGCCGCTGCAGGTATATCAGTACCGTTAGGCAGGCATTAAAAACATTAAACATTCCCGGTTTGTTATGGGATTATAATGGTAATTTCTCCATTTTTGACGGGGAACCTTCAATAGGGAACCTGCCATATTGCATGAAGGAGGCTATTGGGTATATAAAGCCCAAATGATAAACTCATTATGATTATTATTACCTACCTTTGCACCCTATTTGTATGTTATGAAATTCTTTGAGGAAAAGAGACGGGAAGTGATGGTGCACATCGAAAAATTCATGCTTGAAAAAAAGAATGAATATTTGAAGCCCATCGATACAATCTGGCAGCCGTCCGATTTTTTGCCCGATTCGTCCCGTGACACTTTTTTCAACGAGATCAAAGAATTGCAGGAAAGCGCCCAGGGTTTGTCGTACGACCTGGTAGCGGTTTTAGTAGGCGATACAATTACCGAAGAAGCGCTGCCGACCTATGAGTCGTGGCTTTCAATGGTTAAAGGCGTATCCACTGACGAATGCGACGGCTGGATGCAATGGACCAGGCATTGGACGGGTGAGGAAAACCGCCATGGCGACCTGTTGAATAAATACCTGTACCTGTCAGGCCGCGTTAATATGCGCATGATGGAAGTATCCACCCAATACCTCATCTCGGATGGGTTTGACATCGGCACCGGCCGCGATCCCTATCGTAATTTTATCTATACTTCTTTCCAGGAACTGGCTACCAACGTGTCGCACCGCCGTGTTGCATCGCAGGCCAAACGTGACGGTGATACATTGCTATCCAAAATGTGCGGCGTAATTGCCGGGGATGAAGCGCGCCATGCAAGGGCTTACAAATATTTTATCAGTAAAATATTTGAGGTCGACGCTAACGAGGCGATGCTGGCTTTTGAAGATATGATGCGCAAAAAAATAGTGATGCCTGCGCACTTTTTACGCGAGGTGGGCCTGATGATCGGCCAAACCTTCGGCCATTTTACAGACGCGGCGCAACGCCTCGGAATTTATACTGCTGTTGATTATGTAGACATATTAAAGGAACTTATTGAAGACTGGCACATCGAAAGTATGAGCGAGCTGACCGAATCCGGCGAAAAGGCCCGTGATTATATCATGAATTTACCCGCCCGTTTGCTCCGCGTTGCCGAGCGTATGAAAAACCCCATGCTGGAGTATAAGTTTAGCTGGATAAACGGGTAGGTGAGTCCGAAAGTCCGAAAAGTCAGTAGAGTCCGAAAGATTAAAAACGTTTTTTTGAAGCTGCCCTTGCTTTTAGATGTAACCAGTTACCCCTCTAATATAAGTGTCACTTTGCCGTCGTCAGTAAGGTCAGCAAAAATTCCGTTTAAAATGGATTCTACTGTCAGGGAGTTTACGTCATCTACATAATGCTCTGAACGGGTAATGTGCAGCTCCTCACCTTTTATTTCAATCCGGAACAAAAAGCCTTCGTAAAGATCGGGTTGAGCAATCTCAACCGCGCCCCCGTTGATCTCGCTTGTGAAATAGATATCCGTTTGTTTTTGTTCGTTAAAACGCCGGTTGAGCTTCAGTTCGATCAATGATAGCAACTGATCGGCTGTTACTGTTTTATGGATATTAATTATTTTCATTTGCTATAGCTTGTTCAATAAATACAAACAGCGTGCAAGTATTGTTTCCAAACGCAAGCTTTAAATCCTGTTCATTCCCCTTCAACAAACCCCAGGTTTGATTTCACCTTTCACCTTTCACCTTTCACCTTTCACCTTTCACCTTTCCTCCCTATCTTTAAACATGAAAGCAAGGGTACAAATTGAAAATCTCTTCCTTATTGTTTTAGGGATATTTTCGGCAGGCATGGGCATCAAGGGGTTTTTGATGTCGACAAGGTTTATCGACGGCGGTGTTACCGGCATTTCCATGCTGTTGGCTAAAATCACGGGGATGCCCATCTCTATCCTCATCTTTATCATCAACATACCTTTTGTTATTGTTGGCTACCGGGCCTTGGGCCGTGGGTTTGCCGCGCGAAGCGCCTTAGCTATCGCAGGCCTGGCGGTTTGCCTGGCCTTTGTCAACTTCCCGGACGTTACGCACGATAAGCTGCTCAGCGCAGTTTTCGGCGGCATATTTTTGGGTATTGGCGTGGGGCTGGCCATTCGCGGCAGCGCGGTGCTGGATGGTACCGAGATCGCCGCCCTGCTGCTCAGCAAAAAGCTGGAGCTGTTAAAAGTAAATGACATTATTTTGGTGTTCAACGTGGTCATCTTTTCTGCGGCCCTGTTTTTCCTGGGGGTGGAGTCGGCGCTTTATTCTATCCTCACCTATATCTCCGCATCAAAAATGATCGACTTCATCTTAAACGGTCTTGAGCAATACACCAGCATCACCGTAGTATCCACACAAGGCGAAGCCATCCGCAGGGCCATCACTGCCCGCGGCCGCGGTGTAACGGTTTACGAAGGTAAAGGCGGCTATGGAAAGGACGGCCACATTAACAGCCCGCGCGACATTGTGTTTACGGTAGCAACCCGTTTAGAGATACCATCGATAAAGCAGGAGATTTTAGGTATCGACCCGTCTGCCTTTATCGTTCAGCAGAGTATTGAAGATACGACCGGCGGATTGATGAAAAAGAAGCGGCATCATTAAGTGAAGTTCACGGTTCTTAGTTGATAGTTCATAGTCGAAAATTAAGAAGGGTGAAATTTAAAAATTACCAGGCTGCAGACATCGTTTTGCAGTAAATTAGTCGACATTTACGTTTCTGTCTCAGTTCTTGATTCCTGGCTCTTGATTCTTAAAAAAGTAGCATATGAAATACAAATTACTCGGCCGCTCGGGCCTTAAAGTTTCCGAACTCTGCCTGGGCACCATGGGCTTTGGCACCGAAGCGGGCTGGGGCGCCGATAAGGAAACCAGCTTTGCCATTATAGACGCTTTTGCCAATGCGGGCGGTAATTTCATTGATACCGCAAATATGTATAAGCTCGGCACCAGCGAAAAGATCATTGGCGAATACCTGCATAACCACGACCGCGATTATTTTGTGGTAGCCACCAAATATTCCTTAAAAGATAACCTCACCAACCCCAACGCATCCGGTAACAACCGCAAAAACATGATGCGCAGCGTGGAAGACAGTTTGCGGCGGCTGAAAACTGACTTTATAGATTTGTTCTACCTGCACATCTGGGATGACCTGACGCCCATTGACGAGGTACTGCGCGGGCTGGACGACCTGGTGCGGCAGGGTAAAATAAACTACGCCGCCATCAGCGATACGGCGGCCTGGGTGGTATCAAAAGGCAATACCATGGCCGAGCTGATGGGCTGGAGCCAGTTTGTGGCGCTGCAAATAGAGTACAGCCTGATTGCCCGTACACCCGAACGGGAGCTGATCCCCATGGCAAAACATTATGGCATGACCGTTACGCCCTGGGCGCCGCTTGGCGGAGGCGTATTGACCGGCAAATACCTGCGGGGCGAGCAGGGACGCATCAAGCCAGAAAGCAAACGACGCAACGAACAGGCCGAGGCCATCACCAAAGCGGTTGTAGAGGTTGCCGAAGAGATCGGCGCAACACCCGGAAATGTGGCGCTGAAATGGACCATGCAGCAGGGTTTTTCATCTATCCCTATTGTCGGCGCAACCAAACTGAACCAGTTGCAGGATAATTTGAAAACCATTCACATCAACCTCACCGATGGGCAGCTAAAAAAGTTAAACGATGCCAGCGCCATCGAATTGGGCTTCCCCGGCGACTTTTTTAAGGAAGAAGGGATAAAAATGAACCTTTTTGGCGGGTTTTATGATAGGGTGGAGAAGAGGGGATGATGTACGTAGAGACTCGATGCATCGCGTCTCCCGCTGACAGGTAGCGGATTTTGTTTGTCCGGATACCTGAAGCGTCGTGTCTCCTACTGACAGGCAGCCGATCGTTCCTTCAATTTTATTACAAATCCAATCTTTTAGTCAAAAACGCGATGCATCGCGTCTCTGCCATGAATCATTTCAAACACTTTCTTGGCCATGTTCGCTAATTTGCCTTTATATTTATTAAATACTACATTAGGACAGTTATAAACCCAATGGCAGCCTTTACCCATTTAACCGATGATGAATTGGTAACCTTGCTAAAAAAAGGCGACGAGCGGGCTTTTGCCGAAATTTACAAAAGATTTGCGGCAAAGCTGGCCGGGTTTGCCGGCGCCAAATTATACAGCCTTGATGATGCCCGCGATATTTTGCACGATATTTTTGTAAAACTTTGGGAGGGCCGCGAGCAACTGCGCATTACTTCGAATTTGCAGTCGTACCTGTTTGCGGTGATCAGGCACAGGATAGTGGATAAGATCAGGAAAAACATTACGCGCGAGGATTATGCGTCGGCGGTGCAGTCTTTTGCTGCTACTTATAGTGAGGATAGCGAAAAACAACTCGAAGCGAAAGAATTGCGGCAAACCATTGAACATTCGCTCAACCAGCTGTCGCCGCGGATAAAAGAGATTTACAAATTGAGCAGGGAAGAAGGGATGAGCAACCGGGAGATCGCTGAAAAGCTGAGTTTATCGGAGCAAACTGTGAAGAACCAGCTATCGGCTGCTTTGAAACATTTGCGGAAGACTTTGGGTAGTATTTACCTGTTAACGTTTATTTTTTTGTGGTTGAAATGATACGCCGTTTCTTCATTTCTGAAAGCGAACTATGAATAAGAAAAGTACCCGTCGATGCGTGTTTTTTATTTTCCTTAGCGTCGTGGCTTCTTGTATCCTGGCTACTACCATAAATTTAGACAAATATGAACTCGGTGCAGTTTACAACATTTTTTTGCCGCCGATAATCGGACTTTTGACACTTGGGCTATTTGCGATCATAAATTCGATTACGAAAAGTGGCAAAACTAAATGGTCAGCCTGGTTATTTGTTGTTTGATTAACTTATGTACTGGGTCGATTTTTCATTTTGAGCTAAGCAGCTTGCCCTTTGGAAGACAAATTGGTTTGATGGTAAAATAAAAATCTTTTTGATAGTACTATTTACACACATAAACGACAACTAACAAAATATTGCTGTTATGAGCCGGATTGATATGGAAGAATTGTTTGATCGCTATTTAAAGGGGGAGGCTACGCCTGCCGAGACAGAACGGGTGGAGGCCTGGCTGGAGCATTACCAGCATCCGCAGGCCGAATGGCAGCAAATGGATAAAACAAGCCGGGAAAAATGGCTGGAAGGTTTGTTTGAAGACGTGGAGGAAAGTATCGGCGATCAAAAAATAGTACCCATCCGGCCTCGCCGGGGTCTATGGCGCACTATCGCAGCCGTAGCGGCGATGCTGTTATTGGCGCTGGGCATTTTATACCTCGAACGGCCAAGGCAGGCGCAACTCATCTCGTTAAATGTGTCGCTGAACCAAAAAAGCCAGGTTGTTTTGGCCGACGGCAGCAAGGTATGGGTAAATTCACGGTCGACCTTAAAATACCCGAAAGAATTTGACGGCAAAACCCGCGAAGTTTACCTGTCGGGCGAAGCCTTTTTCGATATTCAGCACGATGCCGCCAAACCGTTTATTATACATACGGGTAACATTGTCACTACCGTGCTGGGAACTGCCTTTAATATTAAGGAAGACAAGGGCACGCACACGGTTGTAGTTACTGTAACCCGGGGCAAAGTAAGCGTTTCAAACGGCAGCCATTTATTGGGTGTGATCACGCCAAACCAGCAGATCAGCGTCAATACTTTAAACCACGTACAAACGGAGCAAAATGTTGATGTCGGCGAGGCGGTAGCCTGGCAGCAAAATGCCATTAGCTTTAACGATATCACTTTTGCCGATGCGGCGGCACAGTTGCAGCAGCGTTTTAATGTAAAGATCAGTTTTGCGAATGATAAAGTAAAAAATTGCCGCTTTACCGGTTCGGCACTGAAAGAAGAGAAACTGGACCAGATATTAAAAGTAATTTGTAATTTTAACAATGCCACTTATCAAACCAAAGCCGATGGCAGTATAGTTATCGACGGCCCCGGCTGTAATTGATGGTATAGAGAGTGAAGAACCAAGAGTCAAGAACCAAGAGTCAAGAGCCAGGAATCAAGAAACAAGTGCATTTTTTTATCTTGACTCTTGATTCTTGTTTCTTGACTCTAAATTATAAAGCCTGATAAATTTTAATGCGACAATGCGCAAACACCGGCTCGCATCGGTTTTAGTATTTCTGGCGTTTCAATTTCTTTTATTAGCGGCAAAGGCCCAGGACATTAATACGGATAAAGTAACTCTGGGACTGAAAGACGAAAGCCTTGAAAACGCTATAAAAAAAATAGAGCAGCAGTCGGCATTTCGTTTTTTTTACCGCGAAGCGGACGTGGAAACGATAACGCATCTCAACCTAAACGCCGACACGCGCACCATTACGCAAACCCTGGGCATTTTACTTCAAAACACAGCCTTATGTTTCAGGCAAATGGACAACCATATCTTACTGGAGCATAAAGAAGCATTAACCTCCTGCCAGGTAAAAGGAACGGTTACAACGGCCATCGACAAGATACCCATAGAGAATGCCAGCGTGTTCCTGAGCAATGCCACTATCGGCGCCAGAACCAGCAGCGACGGAACCTTTTTATTGCAAAATGTAAAGCCGGGAAAGTATGAGCTGATCGTATCAGATGTTGGTTACGACACTTATACACAGTTGATCGTGGCGGATAGCCGGGAGGTGGACGTGCCCGCCATTGCTATTTCGCCAAAAACCATCATGCTAACCGAGGTAAAGGTAGATTCCAGGGCCGATCCCGACCGGGAAAAGAATTATACCTTATTTAAAAAAGAATTTTTAGGATCATCTGCGCTCGCAGCGGAATGTAAAATATTGAACCCGGAGCTGCTTGATCTTGACTATAACTATTCGTCTGATATTTTAACCGCGTCCTCGGAAGATTTCCTTGGGATTGAAAATAATGCGCTGGGTTATAAAATCAAATACCTGCTCACGAATTTTATAAAGAATGTGGGGAATGGCAAGTTGAACGATGTTCAGTTTGGGGGCCCGGCTTTATTTCAGGAAATGCGGGGCACTCCGGCCCAGGAAAAGAGGTGGGAAAAACGCAGGGCAGAAGCTTACGATGGTTCCACGATGCATTTCCTGAGATGCCTTTTAAATAACAGTTATGAGGCGGAAGGTTTCAAGGTGCTGCGCATAGCGCACCTGCCCAATCCCAACCGCCCCCCGGATACGCTGATCAACCGGGAAATTAAATACTATCAAAACTTAAAACATAAAGCGCGCGTTTACAAAGATTCGCTGGCTTACTGGCAAAGCAAACGACTATTGCCCCTAACCATTGACAAACTGGAACCCGATCCCCTGAAACAGGAAGACCTGGTGCATATTACCAACCAAAAAGGGTTATTTGCGCTGGCGGGGGATAAGTGCTCGCTTTACATTTTATACAGTAAATCGCACCATTATCCTTCAAAGATCCGCACGGATGACCTTGATGAAGCCAGTAATGACAACCGCACCATCGTCAACTTCGATGCGCCTTATGTTTTGTTTGATAAGAATGGTTGCCTGATGGATCCCAGCTGTCTTTCGTTTGAGGGGGCCTGGGGCAAATGCAGGGTCGCTGACCTGTTACCTGTTGACTATGATCCGGCCTGGATTAATGTACAAGCTGAGAGCCGAACACTACCCAGCGCAAAGGAAATGATGGCTGTACCGGTCGACCAGCAGGACCTGAAGCCGGAATTGATCAAACTTAAGACTTATTCGGATAGCGTAGCTGCCGCTCGCTCGTCTGAAAAACCTTACCTCCAATTGGACAAACCAGGGTACTTGCAGGGCGACACCATTTGGTTTAAAGCGTACGTGTCAGATGCCGCCTCATTAATGCCATCCAACAGGAGTGGGATTATGTACGTCGATATTGCAAATGACAGCGCCCGGATTGTGAAAAATTATAGCTTCCCGGTAGCCGGTGGTATCACCTGGGGAAATATAGACCTTGATGAAAGGGATTTCCCCGCCGGAACTTACACTCTTAGGGCCTATACCAACTGGATGCTAAATTCAGGCGCCGATTTTTTTTTACCAGATCGTTTTATATAACCGGGGCAACACAAAATACCTGGCTGGTGACCAGGCAAGTAACGCCCGCCAGCGGCAGGGCTCAAATAAGCCTGCAATTTAGCGACTTATCGCGGGCGCCTGAGGCGAATATTCCGGTTAGCATCCAGGTTTTTGATGGCGATAAACGATTGTTTAAGCAGGTAATTCAAAGCGATAAAGATGGGGCAATAAATTTCAGCACGCCGGAATTACCTAAGACATCGGCGCTGAAAATTGTTGCACAGGATAACAAGGGCGATAAAAAGGTCGTCGTTCCGGTGCCGCTGAACCGTTATGCAAACACCGACGTCCAATTTTTGCCTGAAGGCGGTGCTTTGGTGTCGGGCCTTCCTGCCCGTATCGGCGTAAAAGCGCTGGGCGAAGACGGAAAAGGCGTTGACATTTCAGGGGTGATTTTCGACAGCGACCAAAACCAGGTGGCCGCATTCAAAACGCTGCATGATGGAATGGGCAGCTTTAGCCTGATGGTAGAAGGTGAGGGGACCTACACTGCAAAAGTTGAACTGCCGGATGGGAGCAGCAAACAATTTGCCCTGCCTATAGTGAAAAGTTCGGGGACGGTGCTGCTGGTAAAAACTTTACCCGGAAACGATTCGATCGACCTATCGGTAGGCGCGACAAATGATATTGTCCGATCGGGGCAAAAGTATTACCTGATTGCAAGGGCGCGCGGCGTGATTTGTTATGCCTCGCTGATCAGTTTTGAAAATAACGGATTTATCAGGGGCCGGGTAGCAAAAAATTTATTTCCAACCGGAATAGTGCACTTTACCTTGATGACTGCTGAGCGAAGGCCGGTAAACGAGCGGGCAGTTTTTGTGGATCGTCATGACCAGGTCAATGTAGCCTTGATGACCGATAAAACATCGTATCTGCCCCAAGACAGCATCGTAATAAAAGTAAAAGTTACAGATAGTAAGCGAAACCCGTTGAGAGGTAATTTTTCCATGGCCGTTACGGACGACCATGCAGTTAACCCCCAATCGCTGAATGAGGACGATATCAGCGCACATATGTTATTAACTTCCGATTTAACCGGGTACATACAACATCCCGGCTATTATTTTTCGCCCGGAAACCCCGACAGGTATGCCGCCCTTGATAATTTACTGCTGACGCAGGGCTGGGTAGGCAATAATTGGGACCAGGTTTTTAACCCGCCGCCCATAAAGTATCCTGCTGAAAAAGAGCTTGCAATAACAGGGAAGGTACAAACAGCTTTTAACAAGCCGATTAAAGGCACGCATGTAACGCTATTTTCCAAATCGCCGCTGATATTTATGGACACCCTAACCAATAACGAGGGCAAATTTGTCTTTAATGGGTTCCCACGGGTAGACACGCCTTTGTTTTTGATTAAAGCAGTTAACAAAAATGGGAAGAGTTTTAATGTTGGTGTGACGGTAGACGAGAGAATAACGCCCGCTTTTACTGCACCGCAACATTCCAACATGGACCCATGGAACGTAAATGCCGACTCGATACTGATCAAACAAGTTATCAGTAATAATTTATCGCGGCAAACGGCCAACGTCAACACTGCAGGGCATGTGCTGAAGGAAGTTAAAATAACGGCTACCAAAGTGATCAAGGGCTCGGAAAACCTGAACGGGTCAGGCAACGCCGATGTTGTGCTGGATGAAAAAGATATGGAAAACGCCGGCAAGAAGACATTTTTACAATTGCTGGAAGAGCGTGTAAAAGGTTTCCATGAGCAATATATCCCTAGAACATCGATAGAGCGATATTATATTAATGATAAGATCGTTGTTTTTCTCGTTGACGGGGTCAGGCTTTCTGCAATTTATCCAACGCTTACTTTTATCGACCTGAAAGATTACCTAGAGTCGCATACTGCCGAAGACCTAAAGGGAATAGAAGTAATGCACTCGTCCGGCTATGCCTGGACTTACGCCGCACATTTGTATCCCATGGGCGACCCGGAGATGTTTGCTTTCGTTGAAATTACTACCCGCGGCGGGCATGGACCGGTGATAAGCAATACTCCAGGTATGTACCTCTACAAGCCGCTGCCGCTCAGTTGGCCGAAGCAGTTTTATAAGCCGAAATATACAGCAACAGATACTACGAAAAACCGGCAGCCAGATTTTCGTTACACCATCGATTGGGAGCCAAATATCGATACGGACGGGAAAGGCGAGGCAAGGGTTTCGTTTTTCGCGGGTAACCGACCTGCAAGCTATACCTGTATTATAGAAGGGACAGATAGAAACGGCAATTTTGGTTACTGGAGGGGGCGGATCACCATCGGTGACCCGCAGAAAGCAGCCGGCCTTACTTCTTCCAGCAAATAAGCAGCGTTTATTTCAGACTTCTATTCAGCTTAAGTTATTTTTCACTCCAACCTTGTTTGAAGCTTCTTTCGGACTTTACTGACTTTTCAGACTTTGGGACTAAAAGACAAAAGCCCCGGCTTTTCACAAACCGGGGCTTCAATATGAGTAATGCAGTTTTTTATTTCTGCTCTTCCTCTTCAGGTTTTTTGCTTTTCCTGGCAACGATCCTTATTTCGTTGTTTTCGGTATCGAAATCAATTTCCATGGTATCGCCTTCGCCAAGTTCGCCTTTCAGTATTTCCTCGGCGATTGGTTCCTCCAGGTATTTTTGGATAGCGCGTTTCAAAGGACGGGCGCCAAACTGGCTGTCGTAACCTTTATCAGCAATAAACTCTTTTGCAGGCAGTGTAAGTTCGATTTTGAAGCCAAGCTGGTTAACCCTGTTGAACAGGTAAGCCAGTTCGATGTCGATGATCTTGAATATCTCTTCTTTGCCTAGTGAGTTAAACACGATCACATCGTCAATACGGTTCAAAAACTCCGGAGCGAACGCACGTTTTAGAGCATTTTCAATCACGCCGCGCGAATGGGTATCGGCCTGTAAAGTTTTAGCACTGGTGGTAAAACCTACGCCCTGGCCAAAATCTTTCAGCTGGCGTGCGCCGATGTTGGAGGTCATAATAATGATCGTATTCCGGAAATCAACCTTGCGGCCTAAGGAGTCGGTCAGCTGACCTTCATCCAGCACCTGCAACAGGATGTTGAATACATCCGGGTGTGCTTTTTCAATTTCGTCCAGCAGCACTACTGCATATGGCTTGCGGCGTACTTTTTCAGTCAGCTGCCCGCCTTCTTCGTAACCTACATAACCCGGAGGCGCACCCACCAAACGTGATACGGCGAATTTTTCCATGTATTCGCTCATGTCTATTTGTATCAGGGCGTCTTCGGTGTCAAACATAAAACGCGAAAGCTCTTTAGCCAGTTCGGTTTTACCAACCCCGGTAGGGCCGAGGAAAATAAACGAACCAATCGGCTTTTTAGGATCTTTCAACCCGGCGCGGGTGCGCTGTATGGCGCGGGTCAGCTTTTTGATCGCTTCTTCCTGCCCGATCACCCTGCTGCCGATCTCGTCCGCCATGTTCAATAGCTTGTGACTATCGGCCTGGCCTACGCGCTGAACCGGTATGCCGGTCATCATGCTCACCACCTCGGCAACATTATCTTCAGTAACGGTATAGCGTCTTGATTTGGTATCAGCTTCCCAGATGGCTTTAGCCTGCTCCAACTCTTCCAGCAAATGCTTTTCGGTATCACGCAGTTTGGCAGCTTCCTCGTATTTCTGGCTGCGCACCACCTTGTTCTTTTCGATCTTAATCTGTTCGATCTTTTGCTCAATATCCAGTATGTTTTGTGGCACATGGATATTGGTCAGGTGCACACGCGAACCCGATTCGTCCAAGGCATCGATGGCCTTATCTGGCAAAAACCTGTCGGTGATATACCGGGTAGTTAAACTAACGCAGGCGTTAATAGCTTCGTTTGTATAGGTAACCCCATGATGTTCTTCGTATTTTTCCTTAATGCGATTAAGAATTTCAATGGTTTCATCCGGTGTTGCCGGTTCAACCATTACTTTCTGGAAACGGCGGTCCAAAGCGCCGTCTTTTTCGATGTACTGGCGGTATTCATCCAGCGTAGTTGCGCCGATGCATTGTATTTCGCCCCTGGCCAAAGCCGGTTTGAACATATTTGAAGCATCCAGCGAGCCTGAAGCGCCGCCTGCGCCAACGATGGTGTGTATTTCGTCGATGAATAAAATTACATCGGGCGATTTTTCCAGCTCGTTCATTACCGCCTTCATGCGTTCTTCAAATTGCCCGCGATACTTGGTCCCGGCAACAAGCGAGGCGAGATCTAAGGTAACTACACGTTTATTGAATAACACGCGCGATACTTTGCGCTGAACGATCCTTAAGGCTAAACCTTCGGCGATGGCAGATTTACCAACGCCCGGTTCACCGATCAGGATCGGGTTGTTTTTCTTACGGCGGGAAAGGATCTGTGAAACCCTTTCAATTTCTTTTTCGCGGCCAACGATAGGGTCAAGGCGGCCGTCTTCGGCGGCTTTGGTTAAATCGCGGCCGAAATTATCAAGTACAGGTGTTTTTGATTTAATATCCGATACCTTTTTGGGCTGGCTGAAGGATTCTTCTTCTTTAAAGTCATCATCGCCGCCGGTAGGGGAGCCGGGCATTTCGTCGGTTACATCGTTTTTATGCGATTCCACTTCGCCTTTAAATATCTCGTAGTTTACATGAAACTGTACCAGTATCTGCGAAGCGATGTTATCTTCATCACGCAAAATGGACAGTAGTAAATGCTCCGTACCGATCACATCGCTCTTAAAAATCTTTGCTTCCAGGTAGGTGATCTTTAAAACCTTTTCGGCTTGCTTGGTTAGCGGGATACTCCCGATGTGTACGTTTGTCCCCACTGTTCCCTTAACAGCATCTTCCACAGAGCGGCGAAGTTTTGCTGTGTCCACGTTCAGCTCTTTTAATAGTTTAATTGCCACGCCGTCACCGTCCCTGATCAAGCCCAGCAGAAGGTGCTCAGTACCAATATAATCATGGCCAAGGCGTAACGCCTCCTCCCTGCTATACTGGATAACATCCTTAACTCGTGGCGAAAATTTAGCT
>Ga0302185_10001626_pt1 | contig 15543 bp, 18 predicted proteins | sample II_Bog_E1_1_FD_200231 | JGI IMG/M metagenome (GOLD analysis project Ga0302185, IMG submission 200231) | Peat permafrost microbial communities from Stordalen Mire near Abisko, Sweden - II_Bog_E1_2 | ecosystem: Environmental > Terrestrial > Soil > Wetlands > Peat | place: Sweden: Abisko... | reverse complement strand
GTCAAAGAATACGGTAAAATTGACAAAGATTTTTTAAAGGCCAGCACTGAAAAAATTTGTAAACGCCTCGGTCCGGAACAAACAAAAAACGCGGTTTTGGCAATTGAGGAGGATAGAATGGCCGACTTTATCCGGATAGTTTTGGTGTATTATGATAAAACTTACCGTTTAGGTTTAAGCAAACGAAGAACGGAAAGCATTACCGAAATTGAATGTGCCAATACCAATGCAGGCGATAACGCGAAATTAATCGTATCCCACTATAATAAACTTTTTTCACCCGGGGTTATTTCATCCTATTAATCATGGATTTAACAGATATAAAATTAACGCAATACTCTCATGGCGCCGGCTGCGGTTGCAAAATAAGTCCGGCAATATTAGATAAGATTTTACACAGCCCGGTAAAACATTTGCCCGACCACCGTTTACTGGTTGGCAATGACACCCGCGACGATGCCGCGGTGCTTGACCTGGGAAATGAAACTGCCTTGATATCCACCACCGATTTTTTTATGCCGATTGTGGACGATCCCTATGATTTTGGCCGTATAGCATCTGCAAATGCCATCAGCGATGTGTATGCCATGGGTGGCAAGCCTGTTTTGGCTATCGCGATATTGGGTTGGCCTATTGATAAAATACCTGCGGAAGCCGCGCAAAAAGTTTTGGAAGGAGCACGCGCTGTTTGTGCTGAAGCAGGCATTACCCTGGCCGGCGGCCATAGCATTGATTGTCCCGAACCTGTGTTCGGGCTTGCTGTTAATGGTATCGTTGCTATTCCAAATCTCAAAAAAAACTCAACTGCAAAAGCAGGGTGCAAATTATACCTCAGCAAAGCTTTAGGCGTGGGCATATTAAGCACCGCCCAAAAAAAAGGTGTTTTAAAGCCCGGACACGCGGCATTGGCTTTACAAAGCATGTGCAAACTCAATAAAATTGGCGAAGTGCTGGGCCACCGTAAATCGGTAAAGGCAATGACCGATGTTACAGGCTTTGGCTTACTGGGCCATCTCGCCGAAATGTGTGAAGGCAGTAACCTGCAGGCGGTTATTGAATTTGATAAAGTCCCGAAAATTGAAGGCATTATTGAATATCTCAACCAGGGCTGCATTCCCGGCGGTACGCACCGCAACTGGGCGAGTTATGGCCATAAGATTAGCCAGCTTACCGAATTGCAAAAATATATCCTCGCCGATCCGCAAACCAGCGGGGGTCTACTGGTTGCCGTTTGCCAGGATGACCTGCTGACTTTTGAAGCTATTTTAAGGGACTATGAGATTGATGAGGATTGTGTGGTGGCGATTGGATGGCTGGAGGAACAGGGCGATGGGGTGGTGATTAGGGTGGTGTAAATATTGACCGGTTCCTAATTATTTTTTCAATTTTCGATGCTTTTTTAGGAAAAAATATGAAAGTAACTAAATTCAAACCCCCATGCATTCTCCCCTAATCACCCATATCCGCAAATTTGTCTCTTTAACTGATGAAGAAGCAACTCTGCTTTCCTCAAAGCTTACACAACTAAAACTCAGGAAAAAAGCATTTGTACTCACGCCTGGGAAACGGTGCACGGCCAATTATTTTGTGGTTAAGGGTTGTATGCGCCTTTACTTTATAACTGATAAGGATGTGGAACAAATAACGCAATTCGGCATCGAAGACTGGTGGATCACGGATTACGACAGCCTCGACCGGCAGCAACCTTCTCATTTCTATATACAGGCTGTAGAAGATTGCGAAGTGATGGTTTTGGAGCAAAAGGTGCAAGAGGAATTGTTTAAGCAAATACCGGTATTAGAGCGTTATTTCAGGTTGATTTTGCAAAAAGCCTATACTGCAGCACAGCGTCGCATGGAATATATTTTCACTATGACTGAAGAGGAAAGGTATCGCTCGTTCAGTACGCGCTTCCCTGCATTTAACCAGCGGGTGCCGCAATATATGGTGGCATCTTATTTGGGTGTAACGCCACAATTTATTAGTCGCGTGAGGGCAAAAAAGGCCCGTATTTCTTAACTGCAGTTCATTTTTTTAGCCCTTGCTTTTGCTCAAATTTGTAATTCAAAACAAACATTATGAGCAACAGGATCAGTATTAAAAATTTAGAACCGGCAGCCTATAAGGCCATGCTGCAATTGGAAACTTACCTTGAAGGTACTGTTATAAGCCCCCTGCACCAGGAAATGATAAGGGTACGCGCCTCTCAAATCAATGGCTGCGCCTACTGTGTAGACGCCCATACCCAGGATGCCCGCAAGGCCGGTGAAACCGAACGGCGTGTTTACGCGCTCAGCGTATGGCGCGAAACACCTTTTTTTACCGAAGAAGAAAGGGCGATACTAGAATTGACCGAGGCCGTAACCGTCATAAACAAGGGCGTTCCGGATGAAGTTTATCAGCTGGCGGCCAAAGTGCTGGATGAACATTACCTTGCACAGGTAATTATGGCCATCATTACCATAAATGCCTGGAACCGGATAGGGATCAGCACCGGGATGCAGCCGGAAATCTGAGGTTTAGCCAAATGTTAGCGTGCGAATTAATATCGAACACTGAATAACGAATAATGTCCGCCAGCTGGCGGATGAAGTTAAACTTCGGTGTTCGACATTCGAAATTCATTATTCGATATTTTCTTAATTTTCTCCTTATTTTACTGCACACAAAGCCACCCGAAACCCCCGCCATGCGCTGTCTTCATTTGGCGGGTTTTTGGCGCGGTTGGCCGACCGTTCGTCATAGATGCCGCTGCCCCAGCTTCCGCCCCGGTTTACACGATAGGCTCCCGTATCAGGGCCAACAGGGTCTGTAACATTTCCGCCGGGATAGGGTCCGTACCAGTCGCGACACCATTCCCATAAATTACCAAGCATGTCTTGCAAGCCGAGTTTATTGGGCAATTTGCCACCAGAATCCCTCGGCCCGGCAGGAGGGTTTCCAAGCACCCGGCCTTTATACCCAATACCGCTGTCTTTAACATACCAGGCAATTTTACTCAGGTTGCTGTCGTTATCGTCAAGCGGTAAATAAATTGGGCCGGTAGTCCCCGCGCGACAGGCATATTCCCATTGCGCTTCCGTCGGCAGGGTATATTCGTAACCGGCCGGCAGCCTTCCGGCTGCACCCTCCTGTAGCGTAAGTTTCTTACAAAAAGCCATCGCCTGGTTCCAACTTACAAAATACATGGGTAAGACATCGTCGTCATTTGCCATAATTTTATCAGGCAGGTTTTTATCAAAGCCCATAAAATCCCGCTCTTTCAGTTTCTTTCCGTCAAAGTCGTATATAGTCTCGTCACTTAGCAGTTCAAGCACTTTATCATGCAAACGCTGGCCGGTCACCGTTTTCCACTGGCTTATGGTTACTTCAGTTTTTCCTAACCAATAACCTTTTGTTAAAGTTACCGAGGTTTGCGGGCTTTCATCTGGTTTACGTCCCTTTTCCGTTTCGGGGCTGCCCATTATAAATGTTCCGGGCGCAATCCAGGCCATGGGCAAAAAGGTGCCACCTGGCAATGGTAAATCCCATGGGTTTCCGGCAACCGGGACCGCTTCACTGTTTTGCTTACCCTTGTAGAAGCAGCAACATACAAAAATAACCAGGAATGAAAGCACAACCTGCGTTACTGTACGGCGAATTATTCTTAAAGAATTCATCTGCAGGGGCTTCTCAAAAAAAGACTTTAATTAGGGCAGCGTTAAGATTGTATGTAACTCTTCAAATGCTCAATGGTTTCCTCATGAGAAAGAATAGTTTCAGTAACCACGTCGCTTATAGATATGATCCCGCAAAGGTGGTCGTCTTTAAAAACGGGCAGGTAGCGGATATTGCTTTCGCTCATAATGTGCATACATGTTTCCACCGAGTTATCAGGGAGAATACGTGGCAGCCCGGTACTCATAATTTCCCTTACCTGTGTTTCCAATGACGATTTTCCGTGCAAAATTACTTTCCGCGCATAATCACGCTCAGTAAGCAGACCTGCATAATAGCCGTCTTCTGTAATAATTACTGAGCCAATATTTTTTTCTGCCATAAGCTTTAATGCATCTAAAACGGTAGTACTGCCATCAATAACAGTAACAGTGCTCCCCTTACGGGCAAGGATATTGGAAACTTTTTTCATAGCGGTTTGGCAATTGGTTAGCGCCTTATCCAAATATACAATGAATATTAAATTTTGAAGCTTAATTTAGAAAATATTTATTGGGCGCAGGTTCCATCGATACTAAAGCAATCACCACACAAAAAAACTAAAGCCGGCGCTTAACCGTATGTGCTATAAATTTAACTGACAGGATATTTTAATCATGGGTTAGATTTCGGCAGCGCTAATGGATATCTTTAAAACAATCACCCGCAACATTTTTTTCTTTTTGATTTACCTGCTTTTCCCGGGCTATTTATTTGCACAGTATCATTCATCGTCAAGCGTGGATACTTCATCAAAACTGACTGATTCAGCTAAAACCAGGCAATACAGGATCACCAACAAAAATTTCAACGGGATTTATAACCAAAACCTGCAACTTACCAATTTCGGTAATGAATATTTCGATCCCCACAAAACACTTCTGGTAAATGACCTTGTAGCCAATTTTGTTATTTTAAATACGCCTAAATTACCAATATACTTTGTTTTTACCCCGCAGGTTAACCTGCGCTTGTTTGCGGCCTTCGGGTCTCCGGTAAAATCTCCGAGCTATATGCCTGGTGGTACATTATATTTCAGACTAAACAATGATATGTACAGGCCCAGCTTTTTCACCGTTGCTTATACTCACCACTCAAACGGGATAGAAGGCCCAACCGCCAACCACAATGGCACCATCAACACTGATAGCGGCAAATTCACGACCAATTTTTATACATTCACTTACCATACCGGCAGGCGTACGGATTATAGAGATATTATTATTAACCGGTACGATGCCTTAGGCCTGGAGCTTCATGCTGCATTGGTAGGATTGGGGTACGCGCATGCCTTAGCCGGAAAATATGGCTTCGTGCGTGTTAATGGCAACTGGATGTACAATATTGACCATTCTTATCACGATGCAATTGATAAAGATAAAAAGGTTTTTAAAAACTGGCAGCGCGTACAGCTTGACTTTGAATATATTGCCGATAAATATGATGATTATAATAACCTGGATCTTAAGAAGAGGCTCAATATTAATTTGAAATATTATTACCAGTTTCCTTTTATGCAAAATGTTTCGTTTTTAGTTGGGGCTGGCTATCGTGGGCAGGATAATTATAACATATTTTTTCAGGATAGTTACCCTTACCTATTGCTTGGCTTTGCATCGGGCCTGTCTTTTGATTTTCGCAAATAAGTTGATTTATTTTCAACCAGGTTTGAGCCTCAAAACGATGGATTTCGTACATGTACGCTGATGTAACAGCATTGATACATTTTGGATGTTGTTTATTAGAACAAAACTTTCGCAAATTTAGAAAAGATTTATGCTTGTAGTTAAGGTTCTAAATTCCTGATAAAATCATGAATTTTAGCACCAAAGTATTTTGGAAACAAATACCTGAAACAGGCCAATTCTCCAATTATTAAACCTGCCCTGATTTATACTATTGTAAAACTGTTGAAACAAGTAGGAATTATTTAATTTATTTCCGTCAAAATTGTTCTTATTTACAAATAAATTACAATTATGGAAAAACCCATCCTAAGATGTAAAAAGTGTTTAACCGAATTTCATTTCCAAAAAAATAGGAATTGGTTTGGTCGTACTTTTTTATCATTCTTGCCGGTCCGGGTTTATTTTTGCGCCAAATGTTTAAAAAACAGGTATCTCTTCATCACTAAAAAGCAAGCAGCTAAATATAAGAGAATATGGTAAACGCGAAGCAAGAATCAAGAACCAAGAGTCAAGGAAACAGCGGCGGGGTGAAGAATTCCAATAAAAAGAAATGACGTTAATTAGACCATGTTGGCAAACTGTATTAGGTGACCTGATTTTTTTGTCTTGGTTCTTGGTTCTATTGTCTTGACTCTTGATTTAATGCTATCTTTATAAAAATCAGTGTAATATTATTGATATTATCCCGCAGCGTTTATTCAAACGGAAATTAATACTATTTTTACTCGCCATTGTAAAAACACCAGGCTGAAGCAACTTTTCTTTAATATATAATATATGACCATGAAAAAAATCCTGTTAAGTATTTTGGCGGTTGCCGCCATTCATTTTTCACTTTCAGCGCAAACAACAACTTTGTTTGACGGTAAAACCACCAATGGCTGGCATAGCTACCTAAAAAAAGGCCCGGGCGCCTGGAAGGTTGTTGATGGCATAATACAGCTTGATCCAAAAGCCGAAGGTCAGGGTGACTTACTTACTGATAAAGAATATGAAAACTACGAACTTTCATTAGAATGGAGAATTGCCGAAGGCGGTAACAGCGGAATAATTATTGGCGTGCACGAAGACCCGCAGTTTGACGCTACCTACCTCACAGGTATAGAAATGCAGATATTAGACGACCAGAAAGCGGAAGACAATAAATTAGCGACCCATCTGGCTGGAGCTTTATACGACATGAAGGCCCCTTCGCATCCGGCCAAACCCTCGGGTGAATGGAATAAAGTAAAAATACGTAAATTAAACGGGCACCTTACTTTTTGGCTAAACGGCGCGAAAGTTATTGATACCCAGATTGGCAGCCCTGAATGGAACGCGATGCTTGATAAAAGCAAATTTAAAACCTGGAAAGGTTTTGCCGCATACCCTAAGGGCCACATTGCTTTGCAGGACCACGGCGCTGTAGTTTCATTCAAGGATATTAAAATAAAAGAACTTTAATTTGAGTCTAAAGTCTAAAGTCTAAAGTCAAAAGCCTGAATTAAACAGGCATATTTGACTTAAGACTCTGGATTTCAGACTTTTGACTTAACGCAATGAACGATATACAAATTAAAAAATCTACTACCGTTTATGATGCGGTAATTGTTGGATCGGGCGCAGGTGGTGGTATGGCCGGTTATGTTTTAGCCCACGCAGGTTTAAAAGTACTGATGTTAGAAGCCGGGCCCTTTTTTGATCCCAAAACTGACTCGATGCAACTTAAATGGCCGTACGAATCACCACGCAGAGGTGCCAGTACCCCGTCCAGAAATTTTGGTGATTTCGATGGCGCCTATGGCGGATGGAACCTAGACGGCGAACCCTATACCACTAAAGATAACACGGAATTTTACTGGTTCAGGTCGAGAATGCTCGGCGGCCGCACCAACCACTGGGGACGCATATCGCTTCGTATGGGTCCCGATGATTTTAAAAGCCATCACCTCGACGGCTTAACAGATGACTGGCCGATTACTTACGATGAAGTTAAACCCTTTTACGACAGGGTTGACAGGATGATTGGTGTTTACGGAACAGTGGAAGGCTTGCCGAACGAGCCTGACGGTATTTTTCTTCCGCCGCCAAAACCAAGACTAAACGAGCTATACATAAAAAAGGGCGCCGCGAAAGCAGGCGTAAAAGTAATCGCCGGAAGGGGGTCCGTATTAACACAGGCGCTACCTGGTAATAATGATAGAGGCGCCTGTTTCTTCTGCGGACAATGCGGCCGCAGCTGTAAAATTTACGGGGATTTTTCTGCTTCCTCCTGCCTCGTGATCCCGGCAATGAAAACCGGGAATTTGAAAGTGATCGCAAATGCCATGGTACGTGAAGTTTTAACCGGACCAGATGGCCAGGCAACCGGGGTATCCTATGTTAACAAAGAGGATATGCAGGAATACCAGGTAAAGGCCGGCATCGTTATATTAGGTGCAAGTGCAGGCGAATCGGCGCGGTTACTGCTTAATTCAAAATCATCTGCACATCCGGCTGGCCTGGCTAACAGCAGCGGCGTTGTTGGCAAATACCTGCACGATTCTACCGGCTCAAGCGCCGGTGGATGGCTCCCCCAGCTAATCGATCGCAAACGTTATAATGAAGACGGAACCGGCAGTATACATATTTATGGGCCGTGGGTGTATGATAATAAAAAGCTCAAATTTCCGCGTGGATACCATATCGAGTTTGGCGGTGGTATGGATATGCCGGGCTATGGATTTGGTTTTGGTATGGAGGGTATGAACGGCGCTGTGCTGGGCCGCGACGGGAAAAAGAAAGATGCTGGCGGCTTTGGCGCATCGTTAAAAGACGATTACCGCCGCTTTTTTGGTGTGGGTTTTGGAATGGCCGGGCGTGGTACCGCGATTGCGCGTGCTGATAACTATTGCGAAATTGATCCGGATGTGGTTGATAAATTTGGAATCCCGGTACTGCGTTTCCATTATAAATGGAGCGACTACGAAATACAACAGGCGAAACATATGCAGGATACTTTCCAGAATATTATGCACGAAATGGGTGCGTTATACGGCCCGCCTGCGGGACCGGAAACAAATTATGGTTTGGAAGCCCCCGGACGCATTATTCACGAGGTTGGTACTGTTCGCATGGGCGATGACCCTAAAAAGTCGGCCTTAAATAAATGGTGCCAGGCACATGATTGCAAAAACTTATTTGTGGTTGATGCAGCACCTTTTGTACAGCAGGGAGACAAAAATGCTACCTGGACTATCCTTGCGTTATCTATGCGTACCGCAGAATATATATTGGAGCAAAGGAAAAAAATAAACGTTTAACCGCTTTTTTAACTATCGATACATGAACAGACGTGAATCACTAAAAGCTATAGGCATAGGCACCCTTTCTACAGCGGCGCTACTGGAATCGTGCAAACCAGGTAATAAAAAGTTAGCCGAAGATACTAACGATAAACCGGCAGAAGATGAAGCAGGGCGGCTCCCGGAAGAAATTGAGCGGAACAAGAAATTAAACGCGGAAAAGTTTTTTAACGGGCATGAAATGGCAACCATAACCGTTCTCGGTGATATAATCATCCCAAAGGACGCCCGTTCGGGAAGTGCCTCGGATGCGAAGGTGCCCGAATTTATAGAATTTATTGTTAAGGATATGCCGCATCACCAAACGCCTTTGCGGGGCGGCCTGCGCTGGCTCGACCTGCAATGCCTAAACCGTTATGATAAAACCTTTATCGATGCAAGTGAGGCACAACGGATTGAAATGGTTACAGAAATTGCCTATCCTGGAAAAGCAAAACCCGAAATGCACCAGGGCGTCGCGTTTTTTAACCGCATGCGCGACCTTACCGCTACAGGTTTCTTTACTACAAAGATGGGTATAGAGGACCTGGGCTACGTTGGTAATGCCCCCAACAAATGGGAAGGCGTACCCGCAGATGTGCTGAAACAATATGGAATGGAGAATGTGTAACGTATTATTAGCTTTGTCAACTTTTAAAAAGTTGACAAAGCTAATAATCTTTAAAAAGTATATTTCAAACCTAAACCTGGCGCTATATCGACAAATGGCCCGGAGGTGATTTCAACGCGCGGGTTAAGATCAAGGCTAATGGCAACCGGGGATTTTGGTACTACATATTCTAAACCCATCACGCCGTCAATACCCAATAATATTTCGCTCTTATTATAGGTTTCGTTGTTACTATAAAAATTTTGATAAACTCCGCTACCTACGGCGCCAATATGCGCTCCGCCACCGTAATAAAATCTTAATCCGGAAACACCGAAAGCCTGGGTATGTATTTCATATAACCCGGTAATTACGGCACCGTGGTCCCTGAAACCTAAGACACCCTCGAGCGCCACGTCATCCAGCGTGAAATATTTTATCGAAAGGCCATTTTCATACCCTCCAAATTTTAACCCCACAGCAGTTTTGTAATCCTGGGCGTTCGACCGTTTACAGATCATCAAAAAAGAAATTGAAAGAAATAAGCAGATGAAATTTTTTTTCATAAAAATGTTTTAGCAAAAAAACGGCCGAAATGAAGTTTTATGTTTATTTTAATTAAAAAAGCTTCCAGGTTCATTGAAGCCCTGCAAGACCGCCCTGGAAGGCAATTCGTTATTGAATTTTTATATCCTGTAATAAAACCATAATTTACAGGCCTTAATAGTTTAATTTAGACAAATTTTTTAAGAACTAATGAACCATCAATTAACATCAGGTCGAAATTTCGTAATAATATTCCCGCATTTGGATTTAGCACGCGCTTACCGGAGGGCAGTTATTTTATCAGCTGTGTTTTTCCTTTTTATTGGAAATACCTCCGCACAACCCGTCGAAAGCAATGATGTTACATATCATAAAGGGATGGTTGTTTGTGCGACTCCGGAAGCTTCACAGGTGGGGCTTGATATTTTAAAAAAGGGGGGCAACGCAGTCGATGCCGCTGTCGCTGTGCAGTTTGCCCTGGAAGTAAGCCATCCTGAAGCAGGGAATATAGGTGGGGGCGGATTTATGGTCTACCGTTCCGCAAAAGGTAAAAACACCACCCTTGATTTCCGTGAAAAAGCTCCGGCAGCTGCCAGTGCAAATATGTACCTTGACAGCGTTGGAAACGTGATACCCGAAATGAGCATTGGAACGCACCAGGCTTCGGGCGTGCCCGGATCGGTTGACGGTATGGTTGAAGCCCATAATAAATACGGAAAATTAAAATGGGCAGACCTCGTTCAACCAGCTATCGACCTGGCCCGCAATGGATTTAAAGTTTCTAAACGGCTGGCTGCCGACCTTAACCGCGCCCGAAACGAATTTGTAAAGCGGAATGATGACAAGACTTATTTATTAAAGGACAGAGGATGGAATGAAGGCGATTTGCTGGTACAGGAAGATCTTGCCAAAACATTGGAATTGATAAGGGACAAGGGGCGGGATGGTTTTTATACTGGTGTAGTTGCCGATGAAATAGTTGATGAAATGAATAAGGGTAAGGGTCTTGTAACAAAAACGGACCTGGAAAATTACCATTCCGTTTGGCGTAAAGCTATTACCGGCGATTATAAAGGCTATAAAATTATTACTATGCCGCCTCCTTCAAGCGGCGGGGTGGCTTTGTTGCAATTATTGCAGTCGGTAGAAAAATTTCCCTTGCACCGTTGGGGCCATAACCAGGACTCAACAATACAGGTAGTGGTTGAAGCTGAGCGTCGCGTATACGCCGACCGTTCAAAATTTTTGGGCGACCCCGATTTTTTTAAGGTGCCGGTGGATAGCTTGCTGAACCCTGCATATAATGAAGCAAGAATGGCAAGTTTTAACTGGAATGCTGCCACACCAAGCTCCAGCATTAAACCCGGAACTATAGTTGGTTACGAAAGTGACCAAACTACCCATTACTCTATTGTAGACAGTGAAGGGAACGCGGTTTCCATCACCACAACGCTCAATGATTCTTTCGGCTCTAAGATATTTGTTAAGGGCGCCGGTTTTTTACTGAACGATGAAATGGATGATTTCAGCGCTAAGCCAGGTGTGCCTAATATGTTTGGGCTCGTTGGCGGCAAAGCCAACAGTATACAACCCGGCAAGCGGATGCTATCGTCTATGACACCAACAATTATTGAAAAAGATGGTAAATTATTCATGATAGTTGGTACGCCGGGTGGCTCAACTATCATAACTTCTGTGTTTCAAACAATTCTGAACGTGATAGCGTTTGACATGGATATGCAGCAGGCAGTCGACGCTAAACGTTTTCATCATCAATGGCTTCCGGATGAGATCTATTTGGAAAAGGACGCTATCGACAATAAAACAAGAAGTATATTACTGCAAAAAGGCTACAAATTAGTTGATCGGGGCCCGAGTGGAAGAGTTGACGCCATTTTAGTAAAAAATGACGGCAGTTATGAGGGCGGGGCCGATCCCCGAGGCGATGATACTAAAATGGGGTGGTGAAATTACCGTCATTGGTAATTGGGTCATTAGTCATTTGGAAAAGTTCAATATACTAATGACTTAATGACCAATGAACCAATGACTTAATGACCAATGACAAAAAGCAGCGTAAAACACCAGGAAACAATTGATTATTTTTTAAAGATAGTATGGCAAACTGTGGCCAACCGGTATAACCAGTTGGTTACTGAATTTGGCATAACCCAGGCAATAGGTTATTTACTCATCAATATTGATGAAAATGAGGGTACAACCGTATCGCAGGCGGCGGCGTTGCTGGGCCTTAAATCAACCAGTCTTTCGCGTATGCTCAGGCAATTAGAAAAAATGGGGCTCATATACAGGGAATCTAATGAAGGTGATAAACGCTCGGTCAAAATATATTTAACAGCTTTGGGCAAAGAAAAGCGGCATCTTGCCCGCGGGTTGGTAAAACAATTTAATAATTACCTCAATGCCCATATCGGTGAAAACGATAAGGAATATTTGATAAAGACACTAAAAAAAATAAACCAGTTAACACTCAATTTTAAACCTGATAGTGAGTAGTCATTGGGTCATTAGTCATTATGTCATTGGAAATTTCTCAGCCGATGCTTTTACCAATGACTAATGACTTAATGACTAATGACTTAATGACCCCTCACCAAAAAGAATTGTTAAATAATGTTAAGCTGCTGTTTTTGAATTTTAAAAGAATAAATTTGCTTTTTGAAAAGGTATACCTTTTAATGAGCAATAAAGGAGAACTTTAAGGCGCTGATTTTCGGTAAATATGAACGTTAAACATAGTGGGACAGTAAATTGTAAGTTGGGATGAGGAGGGGATTGTTAATAGTAATGCTTTTTTCTGCTTGCTTAAGTGCCTGTACCAAATCTACAGGCATTACCAGCCCGGCTGCGGTAGACGCTCAGGCTGTTATAGACGATAACTCAATTACACAATATTTAAAAAACAAGGGCCTTACTGCAACCAGGATTGATACTACCGGCGTACGGTATATAATAGACACAGCAGGCACTGTTAACGTTTTATACACTAGTTCGACCCAGGTAACGGTTGGCTATACAGGTATTTTAATGACAACCGGGACTGTATTTGCGCAAACGGAAAAATTTCATCCCTCTTTTGTTTTAGGGCAGGTAATAAGGGGATGGCAGCTAGGTATACCGCAAGTTCAACAAGGTGGTACTATTACATTATTTGTGCCTTCGAGGTACGCTTATGGGCCTTATGCACAACAAGATATTGGATTACCCGCAAATGCTGTGCTTATTTTTAATATTAAAGTTTATAATGTAACGAATTAAATAAAAGAACCTGGTAATTTTAAATATATAAAAGGCAATTAAAACGCGATATAGGGCGCTACAAAGCTGTTAAAAACAAACAATTAAAAATGAAACAAACAATTTTTACTTTTTTACTACTTTCTGTTTTAAGTTTTACATCCTGCAAGAAAGATAAGGTTTATCCCAATATTAAACAAGTCGACCAACAACAGATACTGAACTATATCTCTGCTCATAATTTAACAGGTTTTGTACGCGATACCGTTGGCGGTGACACCACCGGTATCTATTATAAAATAATTGCTCCCGGGTCCGGGCCTGCTTTAACTTATTCCACTCAAATAGCAATGGTATATACCGTGCAAACATTTGACGGCACTTATACATCCGGAGACACTATTTCTAACCATTATTACGACTATCTTGGACATGTCTACCTGGCACATTTACCCTTGGGCTTACAAACCGCAATAATAAACGATTTAAAAAACAATGGGGGCAGGATGCGTGTACTGATCCCATCGCACCTTGCATATGGGCTTGCTGGTACAGGCTCCGGCAGCAGCCAGGTTGCTAATAACAGGATAGCTGGAAATGAGTGTCTCGATTATTATGTAAACCTGGTAAATAATTTTCCGGTGTATGATGATATGGTTATTCAAAACTATATGAAGGATAGTAGTTTAACCGGCTATACCAAAGTGCAGAGTCAACTATATCCGGGTAACTATTACTATTATAAAATATTAACGCCCGGTACCGGCACCGACTACATAACTATAAACAGCACGGTGACTACTACTTATACCGGTCAGTTATTTGACGCGAATCAGTTCGGTCAATACAACGTAGCAGGAGGCACTGCCGAAAATATAGCCGATTTAGTACCTGGTGTACAGGAGGGTTTAGAAAGATTTGCGCTAATGAACACTAAAATTTCGCTGCTGCTGCCATCAACCTTAGGTTATGGATTTACGCCACCATCTACTGTTTTGCCGTTTAGCTGTTTAAGGTTTACATTTATAATAGATGCTGTCACGCCGTAGTTATTTGCCAAATGCTTCTTTAAAGACTTTCAGGCACCTGTCGCGTGCGAAAGCGTGATCAATAATGGGTCGTGGATATTTGCTGAAATAGGCATATTCCGGGATCCATTTTTTTATGTAGTTTAATTGGGCGTCAAACTTTTTAAGCTGTATATCGGGGTTAAATATCCTGAAGTAAGGTGCCGCATCGGTGCCGCTGCCAGCCGCCCATTGCCAGCCACCTACGTTGCTGGCCATTTCATAGTCCAGCAGTTTACGTGCAAAATAATGCTCACCCCAGCGCCAGTCTGTTAAAAGGTGCTTCGTTAAAAAACTTGCAGCGACCATCCGGACCCGGTTGTGCATATAACCAGTGGCATTTAACTCGCGCATGCCTGCGTCAACAAGCGGAAAACCAGTTTCGCCATTGCACCAGGCCTCGAAATGATCTTCGTTGTTTACCCACTTTATCCGGTCGTATTCAGGTTTAAATGATTGATTTGCTGTATGCGGAAAATGATATAAGATCATCATATAAAATTCACGCCATATCAATTCATTCAGCCAGGTTTTTTCCTGGTAGTTGTAAGCTGTTCCTGCCAGTTCCCTTATACTAACCGTACCAAACCTCAGGTGCAGCCCGATGCGCGTAGTGCCTTCAATAGCTGGAAAGTCTCTGCGCTCAGCATATTCAGCAATAAAATCCCGGAAATTGATATCTGGAAATATTATATCGTTTTTTTCAAACCCTATTTGTTTTAATGTTGGGATTTGAAATAGGATGCCCTTTAAAAAATTGGAGAAATACTTATTAGTTGGGTAGGCTGTCAAATAAAAAGTGGTTAATGTTTGGTACCATTTACGCTGGTAGGGTGTATAAACAGTATATGGACCGCCGTCATCCTTTGTCACTTCATTCTTTTCGAATATAACCTGGTCTTTATAGGTATAAAACTTAATGCCTTTGCCGCTTAGTAAGTTGCCTATTGCCTCATCTCTCGTTTTGGCATAAGGTTCATAGTCATGATTGGTATAAACGGCTCTAATATCATACTCATCCAACAGTTTACGCCAGGCATCTGATGGTTTATCGAATAAAACCATTAAGCTGCTTTCCTGTTTTTGCAACTCTCGATCAAGATTTACGATAGTTTGCCAGATGAAGGTGATGCGGGCATCATTCTTGTCATGCAATTGATCAAGAATATCTTTATCAAAGATAAAAACCGGCAAAACCGGATATCCACTTTTTAAAGCATGGAATAAACCGGCATTGTCGTCCAAACGGAGGTCGCGTCGGAACCAGAAAATAGAAACCGGAATTTTATCCATAAATCTCCTTTAGCGCGGCTGTGAGTTCAGGATATTTGAATTGGTATCCGGCCTCTTCAATTTTTTGAGAAGATACTTTGGTG
>Ga0302185_10001620_pt1 | contig 15603 bp, 16 predicted proteins | sample II_Bog_E1_1_FD_200231 | JGI IMG/M metagenome (GOLD analysis project Ga0302185, IMG submission 200231) | Peat permafrost microbial communities from Stordalen Mire near Abisko, Sweden - II_Bog_E1_2 | ecosystem: Environmental > Terrestrial > Soil > Wetlands > Peat | place: Sweden: Abisko... | reverse complement strand
CCAACCCCATATATTTTAATAGAAAAATATTTGGACAAATGTAATATTTATATGAACTCGAATATATCAGACCAACAATTGATATCCCACTTTCAGCTGCTTTCTTAGAAGCAGGAGGCACCCCACTTCGCTTACGAGTAGAACACTAAGCTAAATCAACATTCGAACTCTACTTATTTACATTTAAACCTCTATATATCTCATCTATTCGCTAGTCCATCGCAATTGTTTATTCAAACTGCTCTGCTGAGTTTTCACCAACTTTTCTACTTGCTCAAATCTCTGTTGTATTTCTTAAAATTATTATCCATTCTTCTACTTATTTTCATTATCTTCCTTTTATTTCAATTCATAGTTTAGGAAAACTCTCAATTGAGTAATCTCTGCTCTAAACCTAAGTTTAAATAGAGACTCAAGTTCGTGCTTTTACAAGATAAAAACCCCTAACTTTTGTCCCATGAATTTTTTTATTATTTTACCATTTTCTTCTGCTTCAACATACAACCCTTCGCCTGATTTATCGTCAGAGGATGTTTAAACATAAAAAATGCCTCTGAGTTGTACGTGCTTTAGCTGAAGTGGAAAGATATAGGTTATCTCTTCACCTATATCAAGATCGAAAGAGAAATTTTAGGTTGTTATGAAATCACTCATTTACTCAGCAAACAGTTGAATCTAATTTATTTACTATCCTTAAATGCTGGACTGACAGACACATTTTTGCATGGAATAGGTAAGGACTAGTAGCCAAATACACGAAATATATAGCATGACTATTATAAATATTTAATTTTGAATTCAGCACACTGTGAATGAACGAAAGAATAGCTAATTTTAAATATCTACAAGTACGATATGATGATAATTTTGAGCCTTATTTATCCTATTGGATGATTAAACTCACTCTTCGAGAAAAATATTATATTTTCATCTTCTTAGATAATGCTTTATCAATTTTGGAATATAATAAATAGTCATGTCAAAAGTACTATTTATATCAGCTCTGATCTCACTTGCTCTTTGCAATATCTACCTAAATATCAAGTACAAAAGCTTTATTGATGGAGATACATCGTTTAATTTGGTGATAGCCAAGAAAATATACAGTGACTACTATTCTCCATATACAGTCAAGTCAGATGGCCGCTTCAAGATATTTATAGCCACTCTTATATAGATTAGAAATCATAACACTGGCAATCAGACCTGGAAACAGGGAATTAATGATTTTTCAGACATGGCTTTTGAAGAATTCATGGAGTAAAGACTTATGCTTCCGCAAAAATGCTTCGGCAGAAATACTTTCTCTAAAAAGAAAGTTTAACCAAATCCTTTGCCGGATTCTTATGAGTGGACTAAATATGGATTTGTTACTCCTTTAAAAAATCAAGGGTCTTGTGCAGCCCCCTATGCTTACTCAGCAATTGGAGCAATGGAGTCTCATTGGAACATTCTTGGGAAAGGCAAAAATTTCACTTTCTCATAGCAACAGCTCATCGATTGCGCCGGCGACTTTCAAATTGATGGTTGTGGGGGAGGACTGCCTTTATCAACCTTCTAATACATAAGATACGCTGGTGGATTAGAGACAAGCGCAACTTATTCCTATAATACGAAGGAAGGAGTGTGTGTATTTAACAAATCCAAAGCTGTGGGGTATATAAAATATGGTAGTTTTAACATTTCCCAGGGGGATGAGGTTTAACTTGCAGAAAAGGTATATAACGCGGGCCCAGTTTCTGTTTCTTTCCAAGTCATAAGTGGCTTCAAAAATTATGTGAGCGGAGTTTACCAATCACAAAATTGTGGATCCTCTATGGAGGATGTTAATCACGCTGTCCTGGTCACTGGATTTGGATTTGAAGGAGAAACTCCTTTCTGGAATGCAAAAAATTCATGGGGAGCAGCGTGGAGGAACGCTGGATACTTTAAAATCATTCGTGGCAGGAGCATGTGCGGTATTGCTCAATGCAATTCCTACCCCCTTATAGACAGTGACAAATTGATGAGTACAAATTCTAAGTGATTGAAAATTTCCAACTCATAAATTTCTCCATAACAGCACTAATTAAATGAATATATGCCTGTTGGATATGGTCCATATTCTTCAATCTGATGCCTGACTGTGTTTAATTTATCTATCCTGCTTCTGCTTTAACTTTAAATGAATAAATTAAGGCGATAATATTTATCTCACCAATATCTTGATCAATTATTACTTAATATTTGGTATTTCTAATAATAATATCACCATCATCATGTCATTCTCCTACATGTTTAAGTTTATCATCATCGGCGATACCGGTAACAACTAGTATATCAAGGTGTTGGAAAGTCCTGCCTCCTTCTTCAGTTCATCGATCATCGCTTTAGGCAGAAGCATGAGGTAACCATCGGAGTTGAGTTCGGAGCAAAGATGATCACTGTTGGCGAAAAGACGATCAAACTGCAGATTTGGGATACTGTAGTTACTCTACTACTTAGGCTGGTCAATAGTCATTCAAATCAATCACCAGAGGTTACTATCGTTCAGCAGCGGGAGCCATTTTGGTTTACGACATAACAAACCGATAGTCCTTCACCAATGTGTCGAGGTGGTTGGAGTAAGCAAAGATAAACGGCAACGCTGAGATGTGCTTTGTGGTTGTGGGCAACAAATGCGATATGGAATCATAGTATTAATAAACTAAGTTAGACGCAAGGTTACTTACGAGGAAGGTGCCAAATTTGCCAAAGAAAATGGCCTTATTTTCTTGTAAGTGTCAGCAAAGACAGCATATCAGGTGGAGGACTCTTTCAAAAAGAATGCAGAACTGCTACTCGACAAAATCTAGAAGGGCGCCATCAACTTAGATAACGATGTAACATTGAAAACATGCAGCCACCAGGCATCAAGCGGGGCAATTTGGTCGAATCCAAGTTAAAACTATAGTCCATCAGCGAAACGGCAAACCCTCAAAATAAAAAAAAGTGTTGTTGATATCATACAGGTAATGCTTTCGAATCAGGTTTATAACCATTAAATTGTTATTGAATTTATAAGCGATTACTTCTATTTGAGTTGCGAGATTAGACCATTATTGGACAATATATTAAGGCCGAAGGGCTTTATTCATAATTGCAAATTATTAAAGAGTTTTCATATCAAAAAGCTATCACTCTTCAGGTTCCACCAAGTTATCATCCACGAACACACCCTTTACCACGCTGCCGTCATTGCCTCGGTACGTCCCCTGTCCATTCATTTTATCACGCTTCCAATCTCCCTCATAGAAACTACCATCAGTCCATGCATATTTACCTTTGCCAAATCGATTTCCATCAGCAAATTCACCCTCGTAGAAGTCTTAGTTGGCAAAAGTGTATCTCCCCCTACCATGCTTCTTACCATTTCGCCACTATCCGTTATAAATATCACCTGTATCCATCTACAAAGTTCCTCTCCCCTCCTTCTTGTCTCTTGCCCAGCTCCCTCTGTAGTTATCTCCATTATTGTATCGGTAGTTTCCTTCTCCTTCACGCAATCCGCCTTTCCATCCACCATTGTACTCATCTTGATTGGAATATTGCATGAGTCCAAGACCGTTCTTTTCATCTGCTTCCCAGTTGCCATTGTAAACTCCTTCGGGAGAAGTCATTCTACCACTGCCACTTTTTACTCCATTTTTATAGTTTCCTTAATATATGGTCGCTGGATTAAAACGCATGAGTCCATGTCCATTGGGTCTGTCATCACTAAATCTCCCCTTAAAGTAGGCTCCATTTCCATAGTATATTTCCCCTTCACCTTATTTGACTCCATTCCTAAAACTTCCAACAAATCGATCTCCATTACCATGTATAACTTCTGCTGGCCCATTGAGTGTGCCTCTCTCCCAAGTGCCCTTTATCTTGACTTACCCTGACATGATATAATACATTCCTTTACCATGCCAAAGATCGTTTTGCCATTAGCCATCATATACTTCTCCTGTGCCTGCATAGTTATATACTCCTAGACCGTGTTTCATTTGGTTCATGAAAGATCCTTTAAACCTGTCTCCATTAACGTAGGAGTAAATGCCAGAGTGTAGAGAGCTAGGACCAAGCATCTGTCCCTCAAAGCGATCTCCATTATTCAATTGGCAGACAGTTGGCTGCTGTAGCATGATATTAGTCTCAATAATTTAAATTATAGCCAAAACTAATCAAACCATCTATCATAACAACCCACTAACTATCAAATTTATTCTCTTATCAAAACAGATAATTAGCAAATATGTCGAGCATAGTCTAATAAAGATTCATTTGTTATCTCTAGACGAGTGTCGGTGGGAAATTGGCTTTAAAGATGACTGTTCAGGGTTCTACCTATCTGATACTTGACTAGACATCTTCCGCTCTCTGCTCCTCTTATCAATGATGCTGTTGAGATAGTGCTGCATCTTTTTTTGTGCTGGTTCAGCCTAAAATCTCATCATTCTCTCCTTAATGCACTGTAAATACTGATGCTATTTCTCGAATTGAGAAGCATGATAAGTCACCACACTATATTAGTTTAATAATACGGATTTACTATCTTTTGAGCGAGGCGAAGATTTTATCTGTTTCGTTCCAGCAAGGTCGACTTAGTTACTGGACTTTGCCGATGATTTTTTAGTAGTAAATAATTTTTATCTGAATGTTTCGGGCTTATGATCTCAAGTTATAGGTGTCTTTGGTTCACCTTTCGCTGTAGCTCTTCCAAAGATTAACTTTTTTCAAAGTGATAAAAAGAAAGCTTTGAGAGGATCATCGAGTTGTTATTGCCTATTTCTTTGCTATGTTAAAGTTGGGTATGATTGAATGATTGACTCTTTCTATTTTTGAGTTATTTTAAAAGTTTTGATCGACTTGTAAACTCGTTATTGGTCTTATGCATGATTTGGTCGACTGAAGCCAGGTGCTGACGATAGGTGCTAAGTTATAGATAGTCTACTTCCGATCGTGAAGGAGATCAGTAAGTTTGGTGGATGGGTAGCGCATGCTGGGTAACATGTGTCAATAAAATTATTATATGCATAAACAGACTAAACCTCATGTCTTGATTTACATTTTATAATCCACTTCACTCATCCACTATGCTGTTAAACTTTAATGATTTCCAAAGCACATTGATGTTAGTATTATAATAATATGAAGATATTTAGTTTGACTTGTCGATCAATATGGGTCAAGCACAATCCAGCCATAAAACTAGCGAATACCTTTAAACACAACTTTATAACGTCAATTCGTATTGGCTGTGGCTTCAGCAGCAGTAAGATAGGAATTATTGCATCCATGACTGAAGTGCAGCAGGCAGTTCATTTCTACGAACAGAAGAACATTACCTCCGCCTTGTAATTATTTGAGAGGGCAAATTCTATTCTCCCCTCGTACATAGAAGGAAATGACGACTATAATTCAGAGCATGTCACTCTCATTGAACAGTAAATTAACATTAATATAGCTTAATAAAATGCTATGCTTGGAAAGGGGATGTTGCCAAAATAGAAAAAATATCCATCCAAGCTAACAAATAGTCAATAACAGAATCCAGAAAATCCATCTCTGATATTGCCAACGTGCTCAACGGATCGTTGATATAATCGAGTACAAAGTTGCAATAAATCGGATTTAACTACTCAAAAATTAGATAGAGATATGCTAGCAACAAAATTCTTATACAGAATGAGTTGGTAAAATCCACAAAAGTCACTTAGCTTAACGCTGAGAATCTATAAAGCTGGATGCATGCAGACTTGCGACAAACTGTCACCTTCATAATCACATCCCTCCTCGCTAAAGAACAATTCTACTCCAATCCCTCTTACAACAAAGTTTGTAGTACCCTCCTCAAAAACACTGAGCGATCCTCGCAAAAAAATATAATTAAAGCCTTGTTGTTAATGATAACAAATTTACTGCGAACTGATCAATTTATCCAAGCCTAAGGCATGCTTCAGTATTGTCTGGATCGTAAAAGATAGAATCTGAGCGCATCTCTGCTAAAAACAAACCAATAGTATATTTTGTTGAATTTGCTCCTGAGCAAAAGTTTTGAGTTAGTAAATCGTAATGATGAAAGCAGTCGACTGCTGTAATAATATAGCCCGACCTTCAATCTGCACAAATTGCTGCTGCAGATATTCCTGTTGGATTCGATTTGAAATGATGATGATTATTTAAATACCTCTACCAGTTATGAATCTAATAATATACATACCATACATAATATCATTCATGATTAATCTACTAATTATTAATTAAACAAATGAAGCACGCTATCACCCTGCTTCTTCTAGTCACGCTCACACTCACCTTTAAGGAAAAGGTTAAATTCATGAATTAACCCGTGTAGCATCCAGAACAGGAACTTGTGTTCGATCAAAAGGAGTTTTGGTTCTCACAGATAGTCGATCACTACGACTATAAAAGCACTGCTGTCTGGAATCAAAGATACTTTGTCATTGATAGCTACTTCAATCCTAACGTCGGACCAGTCTTCCTCTTCATTTGTGGTGAATATACATGCAACGGAGTACCTGCAGCCAGGCAATGGGTTGTTACCATGGCACAAAGATTGCAAGGGCTTATCTTAATCCTTTAACACAGATTTTACGGCAAATCCCTTCCATTTGGAAATAATTCCTATTCTCTCTAAAACATGAGACTTCTAAATTCCGAGCAGGCCCTCAAGGATCTTGCCCACTTTACTTCCACTATAATCGCACAAAAATTGTACAAAGTAGCCAATAATCCATGGATTCCAATTGGAGGTTCCTATCCTGGCGCTCTTTCGGCTTGGTATCGCTATAAATACCCACATTTGAGTATTGGAGCTATTGCTTCCAGCGCGGTTATTACGGCCTTGGCTGATTTCAAGGAATTCGATTAGCAGATGTTCCTTTCAGCCAACAAAAGTGGTGATTTCTGCTACAAAGCCATTAATGAAAGCAGCAATCGAGTGGAGGCATTACTTAAAACTGATCAAAAAGAAGCCTTCAAGGCGCAATTCACTGGAGGTGACAAACTGAAGGATATTGAGTTTCTCTTCTACTGGACAGACTCGATTGTCGGGTAGATCCAATACGGTAATAGATCAAAGTTGTGCGCCTCCCTAAAAGGCAAATCCTCTGATGATCAGTTCGCCATCTTCACGAATATAGTGAAAGGCAATGACGTGCATGAGTACGGTTCATATTATCTAAAAGACGCCGCTTATTATATGTACGTCTCTGTTAATTAAGTGATCATTTAGATTCCTCTCGCGCTTGGATGTTCCAGTGCTGCACAGAGTATGGCTGGTGGCAATCCTTTTCCGACGTGCATGCGATGCGTTCTAAGCAGATTGACATCAACTTCTACAGACAGTTTTGCCTTGAATCATTCGGAGTTCCGCTTTGGCCTGATACAGATCGCAAGAACAATGAGTATGGGGGATATGATCTCAAAGCATTCAACCTGCTGATGAGCAATGGCGATGAGGGTAATGTTAATTTTATGCAGATCCATGGAAATGGGTGAGTCTTAGACAATCAAAAGGCAACATAATTTCTCGAGTAGCTAATTGTACGGATTGCGGTCACTGTGTCGATCTATATACCCCTTCCACAAGTGATTCTTCGTAGCTAAAGAAGATAAGGGATGAGCAATTCTTAACAATTTCGTAATGGATCTAAACCTATTGGCAGTAATCAAGAAAAGGAAAGACCATCTTTGACTTCGCTGAAACCCTAAAATCTTTGCTACTAGGATAGGAGTGATCCCATTATCATTAATCCTAATATGAAGGCATATCAATTTGTATTGTTGCTGTTTCATGCTGATAAATAATCTTGCCACAATAAGATGTTTTTTCGATAATGATTTAAATCCTGAGTAAGCATATAATAATAATTCGAAAACGGCAATGGACACTATTTTAGAATAAAAACGGAAGGGAGAAAAAATATTTAGAGGCAAGATCGATGATTTCTTGTCCAGTACTCAATTCGTTACTCAGAATCACCCTTCACTCGCGAGAACGATCAGCTCACTCCACAAATTATACAATAACTACTCAGTTCCCCCAATTTCGATGGGATTTGCACCAACGGAAAAATCAACCTCGAAAAGTTCTGCGAAAAGATAAGCGTGACTGAAGGTCAGTACAATGCCAAGGAGCTGATGCGCATTCTCGGCAACAGAAAGGAGATGAAGATCAGTGAATTCCATCAACTACTCAAGGGATTCGAACTTACTTAGTTTGACCTTGAGGAGGAAATCGTAAAATATTTTTTTGAAGGAAACAATTTTTCGCTTCAGAAAATGGAGTCCGTGATGATCAGTCTTGGCCTAAATCCCCTCAACGCCAAAGACAAGGAGATCTTGATCGAGTGCTTCGATTATGATCGTAATAAAGTGGTGACTCGCAGCGATATTCAAACAATGGTGAGTACCTGCATCTAACTACGCCAGAAATAGGTCAATAAAAAATAATAGCAATTACGCAGCAGTCAAAGTCACAGTAAATGTTGATTCGCATGATGTATAAGTTTGATTTTGATGAGATATAATTTGGATTCGATGGTACAGATCATGATTTGCACAATATAATCATAGACAGTGAATAATAACTGAATAGAGTGATAGCATATTGGATATATAAGTATTTATTTTTATTTTGCAGATTAGGTTGTCAGTGTTCATCCTCTGTGATATTTGAAGCAGTAATAATGGGTAATTCAAGATAATGATCACTCAACATTCTCCACCTTTAACTTCTTGCTATTATTGATTTGCTGCTCAGAAATTTATAACACTTCCTCTTTGGCGTCCATGACTTACTGCTGCGCCATTTATGTCTCTTTTCCTGCTTTCTCCGTCATTTATTCCACGTATTTCTGACCTTCAGGGGTATGGTTTTCCCAGATAATTCGAAACACCTTATCAGCATCATCAGGAGTGATGGATGGGCGTGTCTTGCGCCCCTTAAGAACAATCTCAATAAATTTTGTTTTGTTTTTACGGTTGGAGTCTAACGGAAACCAATTGTTGAGATACTTTCCGCAGAGGCCCCAGCGATGGTCAACCCCTTCCGAACTATTGAGAGTCACTCTCTCGATTTCTGAGAAGAGGATGGTCTTGGAAGTGGCCAGAGGAAAATAGTACTTGCTAATGACTATCAGCTCCTTGTAAACCGTCACTTGACTGTCATGGTAAAGAATTTCACTCATTCAAATTTTAAAATCACAATTATAGCATTTCATTATCCAACATTACAATTAATACGGAACCAAGTTTCTTCCAAAGGAGAAGAGCCTTTAACGAGTTGAGAACTCAAAAAGGGTTTAAATGGATTTGATTGGAAATTTAAAGCTGCCAAGGATGTAAGCTTTACAAATGACGTCATAAGAAAATTGATAAATATCATTCTTGCTTGTGTTCAGCTGGAGTGATCTTCGCTAATAGATAGAAAACCACTCCCAAGACAACTGCACACCTTTTCCAAGGCAGACAATACTTTTTTGCAACCAAAGCTGTCATAATAGCCATTGCTATTGAAAAGAGAAGTTACAGTGTGGATTTGCTCGGTTCTTGCCTCTTGACTTCCTCTACTTCATCATCGGAGTCAAGAGAACAAACTTAATGTATCGATAGTTGCGTTTCTTCCAAACTACTTTCCCGATGTTCCTTATTCATATGGATTAAATGGTAAGTAAGAGGATAAAGTATAGACATTTAAATATGTTAATTAAGGTTAATTATATATAAGAGCTTACATCGGTTTTATGGAATTCCGACAAGATATGGGGATTTTATTTGGCTTACTTTTTTGATTTATATGGGTCCATAATGCAGACTCGTAATAATATAATTATGAACCCCACTACAGCTATTCTTGATCGCAAAATATACTCAAATTCGCTCAAGAAGTTAGTTAGCATGAAATTACTCGGATCGGTCATCTAATCTCCGAGGACTAAGAGACTTAAAGACTAAATGAAGCAGCAATACACTGAAAGAAAGAAAAAGGTTCATCAAGCCATCAATAAGTTAGTCGAGAGCAAACATAAATACGAATATTAGATTGATGCCGTGATCAAACAGTTTGTAGAGGAGAAACAGCTCAAAGTAGAAATGTAAAGCTTCAGAAAGAGGCATACTTTTAGAAACTATAGAATCAAAACCGAAAGAGAAGGTCATCACGATGAATAAAATTAAGAAGAACAATATGATAGGCCAGAAATACAAAATAGTTCGTAAAGATTAATAGCCAAACAAGGAAACAAGCAAACCGAGAGAAACTATCTGCCTTCCATAAACTTGACTAAAAGGGTCAGGTCGGAGCCGAATTAATTAGAACGGGAAGTTGAGAGAGATAGTTTGTTGAAAGTCGCCAAGCATATCCGCGTCACCTCTTTCAAAAAGGGGTAGCTGCGTTTGGACCTATAAAGGCTGAAAAATCCTCAAAGTATAAAATGTAAAACTGCTCTGCAGCCCCAAACCGAAATAATCTGCCTGCGCAGTAAAGGTATTCCCATTTCTCTAAAATGATCACTAATAAAATTTGTTTCCTCCAATTATACGATAATTGAAGAGATTTATAAAGATTATTGAAGTTTAGAGTGGTATTTAATTATAATTTGGCGCAGATGCACAGGCAGGTCGAGAAAACTTATAAGCGAGTCACACAGATAGAGCATATACTCATGCGCCCTGATATGTACATTGGTCCAATCGTTGAGAACGAGGAGGAGATGATTGTCATCGAGGAAGATGAGTTCGCTCTTAAAAGTATCAAGTACATACCTGGGCTATACAAAATTTTTGATGAGATACTGGTTAACGCAGCTGACAACTATCAAAGGGATCGCAAGATGACCAAAATAGAGGTGACTATCACTCCCAAAGAGCTGACAGTAATAAACGATGGCAAGTGCATTCCAGTTCAAATGCATAAAGTTGAAAAGATATACGTTCCAGAAATGATTTTTGGTCATCTATTGACTTCCTCCAACTATGAGGATGACGAGAAGAAAGTGACTGGTGGTCGAAATGGTTATGGGGCTAAACTGGCAAACATATTCTCGACTTAGTTCTACATCGAAATTGCTGACTCAGTTAATAACAAAATTCTGAAGATCACGTGGCACAATAACATGATCACGATGGGTGAGCCTATCATTGAACCATATGAGGGCAAGGATTATACCAAAGTTACCTTTAAACCCGATTTCAAACGTTTTAATAGCAATAAGCTGAGTGCTGACATGATTAGTCTGATGAAGAGAAGGGTTTATGACATGGCAGGACTACTAAAGGTAAAAGTGTACCTTAACAATAAACTCATACAAATATCCAATTTCAAATAGTATGTGAAGATGCATCTGCCCAACTAATAGCTCGTGCTAGCAGAGATGACGAACCCCAAATCCCGCTGGCAAGTGTATGCCTGTCCATCTGATGGTCATTTCTAGCAAATTTCGTTCGTGAATAGTATCTGCACTAGCAAAGGAGGAACGCATATTAATTATTTGGTTGACCAAATTGTTCAAAAGCTCATTGCAGCAGTCTCAAAGAAAAACACTCCGACCATTAAGCCCTTCCAAGTGAAGGCGCATCTACGCTTATTCGTGAATTGTCTAATCGATAATCCATGTTTCGATTCGCAGATTAAATAGAATTTGACCACTCACGCTTCTCAGTTCGGGTCAGTGTGCTAAATTTCAAACGAGTTCATCAAGTAACTCTTGAAGGCAGGCATTGTCGATTCAGTATTAAACGAACTGAAGGCCAAGTAAAAAAATAAGATTGATCGGGAGCTGAAAAAGGTAAAAAGAAATCGGCTGATAATTCCCAAATTGGAGGATGCCAATTAAGTTGGGAAATCCAATCAGTGCTGTCTCATTCTCACTGAGGGAGATTCGGCGAAAGCACTTGCCCTATGTGGAATGTAAGAGATCGGTAGAGATTACTACGGGGTCTATCCTTTGAAAGGCAAGACTGTCAATGTCAAAGATTTAACTCCCAAACAAGTTATGGAGAACATTTAGCTTTCTAATCTCGTCAAGATCATTGGACTCACCTTTGAACGGCAATACCGGAATACTGATGAGTTGAGATATAGCTCGGTTATGATAATGGCTGACCAGGACAACGATGGATCGCATATCAAAGGATTAGTCCTCAACTTCTTTGAGACATTTTGGCCATCCCTTTGCAAAATCGAGGGCTTTCTTAAGGAGTTCATCACTCCAATCATAAAATGCAAGAAGGGCAACAACGTGATAAATTTCTACTCTCAAGTGGATTATCAGCGATGGAAATCGAATGAGTAAAGTGGCTGGACTATAAAATATTATAAAGGACTGGGTACATCTACAGGCCGAGAGGCTAAGTAATACTTCAGCGATCTCTAAAAGCACGTGCTCTATTTCATCTACTCTGACGAGTAAGACAAAAGATCAATGGAGCTTGGCTTTTCTAAAAAGAACGCTGACGTGAGAAAGGAATGGCTACAAAACTATAATCCTAACCTGTGTCTTGATCATAACAACAAACAGATCAAAGTGAGTGATTTCATCAATAAGGAGTTAATTCATTTTTCTAATTCAGATAACATTCGGTCAATTCCTTCAGTCATGGATGGACTTAAACCTTCACAGAGAAAAATACTATATGCGTGTTTCAAAAGAAATTTAACCACGGAAATTAAAGTTGCTCAACTGGCTGGATATGTGGCTGAACACTCCGCTTATCATCATGGAGAAATGTCACTGTGTTCAACCATCGTGGCGATGGCTCAAAATTATGTTGGTGCAAATAATTTCAACATCCTCGAGCCGCTTGGTCAATTTGGCACCCGGCATTTAAATGGCAAAGATGCTGCTTCGGCCAGGTACATCTATACAAAATTAAATAACTTGACCAGATATCTCTTCAATGAGGCTGATGACCATATTGTAGAATATTGTTAGGAGGAGGATCAGATTGTTTAGCCTAAATACTATCTGCCAATACTTCCACTTATTTTGATTAATGGCAGTGAGGGTATCGGTACTGGGTGGAGCACAGTTGTCCTTCCTCATAAGATAGAAGACGTTATCGCGTTTACCAAGAGCAAAATTGAAGGATCAGTTGGCAGCATTTCCATTGGTTGGTAAAACTTTCAAGGCTCGATTGAGCTAGATCGCAACGGTGGTTATCTAGTTAAGGGATCATACTAAAAGATTGACGATAATATAATTATCTCTTAAATTCCTCTGAACAAGTGCATTAGAGATTACAAATCCTTCCTTGAAGAAAAGCTTGCATCTTTGTCAAACCAAGACCCAGACCTGGAAGATCTGAAGGAGTACCATAGAGGCAACCAAATTGAGTTTATTGTTAAATTCATTCCCTAAAAATAACCAGCCGAGAACGAGTTGTAAAAGTATTTGAAATTGACTTCGACTTATCAATAGAACAACATGCACCTGTTCTAGAAGTCACAAAAGATAAAGAAATACGAGAGCGCTCAAAGTATTCTCGATGACTTTTATGAGTAAAGGATAAAGGGATACGAGCAACGAAAGCGGTATTTGAAAAGCAAGTTTCAGAAAGAGTTTTTGGTGATTCTAAATCAGATTAGATTTATTAAGGCCATCATGGATGGGGAGTTTAGAATGATGCAGTCCAAGTAAGAGTGGCTGAATCGGTTAAGATTGGATGCCTACGCGAAGTATCAGGAGTTGAATAAAATTTAATCCACGAAGAATCGCGAGCAGGACGACAACTAAAAAAATAAGGATTATAGCTATCTTCTCAATATGCCGATATGGACCTTCTGTCAATAGAAAATAGAAGAGTTAAATCGAATAAAGGTATAGTTAGAGACCATCATTGACTATTACTAAAGTGTTACGGCATCGTAGCTCTGGCTTAAAGACATAGATTAGTTTGAGCAGGCTTGGAAGGAGACAAAAAGTGGGCAAGAGATTAAAAGACACAAGGACAAGTCAAAGATCAATCAAAATATTGTTAAAGATATCAAGCAGAAGAATATGAGGCGAAAGAGATAAATGTAAAACTCGTCCAGTGAATAAGAAGTGGAAATCACAGTCCCTCGAGTTCGAGCAAGGAAAAATGTTAAAAATTTAATGTTAGAGTAGATTGAAAAGCGATACTAACGAAAGAGTGGCAGTAAGAAGATCAAGACCTAATCTTTGCCCGAAATCCAACCCTAGCAAATTAACGAATAAGTACTCACCTTGAAGCAATAGCCGAAGGAGTAAGCAGGAATCGATAGGATACTCTCAAAATATTTATGCTCAAACGATAAGCAGAGTCATTTGAGTCTCTAGTAAAGAATACGAGCTCGCATATCCAATGGCGATCCAACTTTCACCGCATCTTATAATGAGGCAAAAGAGCAGATGGCTAAATCGGAGCATAAAATTGATAAGATGGAAGAAGATAACTACGACTGGATTGAATGACCAGCATCACTCCTTTGATCTTCCGATTTCTTTCATATTATAAAATGTTTTTTCAGTGAATATATAATGAATTAATGTTGTTATTTGCAATCAACCAAAATAAATAATTTATAAATTCCTTAGCTTAGTCTTGGCCAGTCATCTCTTGTGCACTTTGAAAATATTAGAACATTTTGCTTTCTTAAAAATTATTCATTAATAATAAAATAATGAATAAATAGTAAGAATTTGGGCATAATAAATCAGAAATTTTATTCAACTATACTTACTGAGGTTTTAGTATGAACAGTCTCTGTTTAGTTAGCTGCAAGTCTTGCAGCTTAATTAACCATTTGACATAGAGGATCTCGTTTTCTCTTTTTGACATCAATAATTAAATGATTTTATCAGTTACAGATCAATTAATTAATGTTTATTGTCTACGACACATCCAAATGATCATACATTCATCTTTAAATCATTCAAAGCCAAAACCTATATCGGTAAAGCAGAGATCCTTACTTTAATAATACTCAAGATCGGATTTAATGCATCTCCAGTTTGATTTCATTAGGTAAAACGATCTATTGTCTCGATATGGTGAATACTTTCTTCGACGGTAGTCACGAGTGCTTTAAATCTTTAATTATTCTAGTTCTGGCCAATCACCACGATTCAATTATGAGCCACCCTCCCAAAAGACTTAATTATTGCCTTAATTATCTTAATTGTACTCAAATAAAACACAGTTAACTATTTCCAACTGGATTTGCTGAGCCACTTGCACCCTGCTTTGGTAATGTTGTTGCTTTGGCCATAACACCAATTATCGATGTATAGCTAATTGAGGCTGCCCCACTCAGAATGGCTCAACCACTTGCACCCCACATCTCCAATTGAATTATTACCTTACTTATGAATATGTTACTGAGAGATAATGTGGTTAGATTCATCCACCGCCTATTTGAGAGTAGTTTAACTTCCTTTCCTCCAATATTGCATTTTCCTAACTCAAATACTTGTTACCTAGACTAAGCGTAACAATATTTTATTTTATTATTCTCATAATATGGATGAGCCCTTCTTCTCCAATTGGGTTGTCACCTTTATATCAATATTAATACCTAAGCTAATGGAAGATAATTGCTTCCAGTTTGCATTT
>Ga0302185_10001617_pt1 | contig 15624 bp, 16 predicted proteins | sample II_Bog_E1_1_FD_200231 | JGI IMG/M metagenome (GOLD analysis project Ga0302185, IMG submission 200231) | Peat permafrost microbial communities from Stordalen Mire near Abisko, Sweden - II_Bog_E1_2 | ecosystem: Environmental > Terrestrial > Soil > Wetlands > Peat | place: Sweden: Abisko... | reverse complement strand
TCAAACGCTATATTGCAAACCAAGGTAAAAAAGACCGAGGTACCACCATGCGCTTCGGATTCTCATGAGACCCGGAGGAAACCCCGTACGCAGCTGTACTCAGCGGAGTGCGGGGAGGAGGTCATTTTATTGTACAGCCAACCTGAACAGATTGATGACATTCAGTAGGACTATACCATTCTCTCAGTGCGAGATTCGGTCTGCGACAACAAATGTATATGGTATCATAATCTTATGACCAAAAAAGAAATCCCCGGTGGCGTAGTGCACAAATTACCATCAGATTTCCGAAAAGCCTTGCAGGCTGATCCTAAAATGCTAGCGATATGGAAAGATATTACGCCACTGGCGCGCAATGAATGGATTTGCTGGATTGAATCCGCGAAAAAACAAGAGACGAGGGATCATCGCGTAAAAGTTGGACGCTCGAAACTCACTTCCGGCATGCGAAGACCTTGCTGTTGGGCTGGATGTACTCATCGTTGAAATTATGTTGCAATATTGATGTTCAGCAGATAGTTTCAGGAATCAAAACGAGATTTTTTACCATAGATTCTTCCTCTAGCCGATATGAGATTTTATACGGAACAATCACTCGGTGACTTACAGGAATTCATCAAGGAAGTATATAGCCTTCCGGATGATAGACTGTATTCTTTGGAAGACCTGCTCAATCAGGTGCAGAGGTTTGCCATGAGATCGCTCAAAGGCATTCGGAAGGGCGATACCGAGAAAATTAAGAAAAATCTTCTTATTTCTATAATGTGGACATTGGCTATATCCAATCGTCTGCATATCGATCTTGAAGAAGAAGTATGGATACGTTTTCCCATGCTCTGTTCCTATTGCGGAAATAAACCTTGCATATGCAAAAAGGCTAAAGTAGACAAGCGACAGAAGGTAAAGGTTAATGATTCGTCCAAACCGAAAAGCTTATCCGGATTCCAACATATGTTCGATGCTATCTATCCCCGCGACGGTCGTACTATTGTGGATGCTGGTATTCATCTTGCTGAAGAGGTCGGGGAAGTCAGCGAAGCTGTCCATAATTACATTGGCCAGCATCTTCAGAAACAGTTTGAGGAGGTCAAATTAGAAATTGCCGATCTGATTTCCTGTGCCTGCGGAATTGCCAATTCTCTCAACATTGATCTTGGGGCAGAATTTGCCAAAATACTTCATGATAATTGTCATGTATGCCATACGCTTCCGTGTTCTTGTAGTTTTACAACCATCGCTCTGCTGAAAAATTAAGATGTCATTCTTGATGAAATTTTTCCTATCGTCCAATGTACTACAACGGTCGACATTATCAAATAACGTACGTTAATTTATTGATATTTATGGCTGACCAAAATATTTGCTCTGAATGCAAGCATGAGCATAAGGAACCTGATGGTAAGTGCTCGTGTGGCTGTGAAGTGAGCAGAAAGTAGTACACGAAGAAGTGGTATTTTGTGAATAATTGTAATAGGTATCTATAGAGAAGAGCTGTCTGTCAAGACAGTTCTTTTCTTAGCTAAATTCTATACTCGTTGCGGCTGGAGTGATTTATTGATAGTACTAGACGCACAAGACAGATCGTCCGTAAAAATAATAGTATTTTCATCATAAATATGTACTTCAAATACCCTTATTTTAAGGGTTATTTTTGTCTTAATGATAAATAAAATGTGCGCGGTGCGAAAAAATGCTTGACAAAAATACTCCTTTGGTATACACTACCACCGGTAAGTAACTGATAGTACCTTGTTAGTTAGTAAGAGTATAGCCTTGGGAGGCGGAATCCTACTTCCGCCATGCGGTGAGTGGGTTGGATACCACTTTCGCCGAACCGCAAGCCCTCGAAGGGAGTTCATACCGCTCGCTACATTAGATAGCGGTAGTAGACGGAACGCTTGCGTTCCTCATCTATAGCTCGTCGAGATTGAGTTTGTGCCATTTGATCATCCACGGATCGTAGGGATCCGGTGTCGTATGATAAGGCAATGCATGTCCAATGATTGTCCGTTATGCAGACAACAAACTTAGTCTTTTCTTGACCCATGTGCCGCCGCGCGTTTTTTTGGCGGCACCTTCGGCCGGCTTACCTCTCACAGGTTTGCCGGCCTTTCTATTTTATTTTTTTATACTTTCAGCTTTATTTGCGGCTGGAGTAATTTATTGATAGTATTATAGTCTGTTAAATAAAGACTACTCCAATGCTCGACATCAAATTTATTCGGGAAAACAAAGACATCGTAGCCGCAGGAGCGAAGAAAAAGCACATAGCTTTTGACGCGGATGAGCTTATCAAGACTGACGACGAGCGCCGTGTCCTCATGACCTCGATTGAGAAGAAGCGCGCCGAGCAGAATGCCATGACCGAACGTATTGCCATGGCCACAGGGCCTGCTGGTGTGCCTGGCTCGGCGGTGACTGATGCCATCGCCCGGCAGAAGATGATTGATGAGATGAAAGGTCTCAAAAAAGTCGTCGAAAAAGAAGATGTGTCGCTCAAAGACATCATGAAGAAATGGCAGGATCTCATGCTCCGAGTGCCGAACGTACCGGACATGTCTGTTCCCGACGGTACCACCGACGCCGACAATAAAGAAATAAAAAAATGGGGCGAGCAGACGGTTTTTACTTTTACGCCGAAAGATCACGTTGAGCTGATGACAGCTCTGGGAATGCTCGATCTCGAAAGAGGTTCCAAAGTCCATGGCTTCCGCGGCTATTATCTTACCGGTCCGGCGGTCAAGCTTTGTTTCGCCATCTGGAGCTACGCTCTCGACTTTTTTTCCGATAAAAATTTTATTCCCGTCATGCCGCCGACCATCGTGCGCAAAGTCTATCTTTACGGCACAGGCTATTTGCCTGGCGGGGAAGAAGATCTGTATATGACGCAGGATGGCGATTATCTCGAAGGCACCGCTGAAGTGCCGCTTATGGGCCTGCATTCGGAGGAAATTCTCGCGGTTAATGACCTTCCGAAACGCTATCTCGGTTTTGCTCCGAGTTTCCGTCGCGAAGCAGGCGCTCACGGCAAAGACGTCAAAGGTCTCATCCGCGTCAATGAATTTTATAAATTTGAACAGCTCGTTCTCTGCGAAGCGAACCACGAAACATCAGTCAAGTTTCACGAAGAGCTCAACAGGAACACCGAAGAGTTCATCGAATCGCTCGGTATTCCGTATCATACGGTCATCAATTGCGGTGGCGACCTCGGTCTCGGCCAGGTGAAAAAATACGACATTGAGCTTTGGGTTCCGAAAGAAGGCAAATACCGAGAGATCAGCTCGGCCTCATATTTCCATGATTTCCAATGCCGCCGACTCAATATCCGCTACAAAGATGCTGACGGCAAAGTTAAATATTGTCATTCCCTCAATTCTACCGCCATTCCCACACCACGCATCCTCGTTTCGCTCGTAGAGAATTTCCAGAAAGCCGACGGTTCCATAGCTATCCCGCCTGTTCTACAAAAATATTTCGGTAAGGACGAAATAAAAATGCTATAATCTGCTAAATGCTTTCCAAAAGTCGCAAGGGAATACAATCCGATAGATATAAGAAAAAGCGCAGGGGTAGGCTTGTCATCTTTTGTGTGCTCTGGATAATTGTCGTTGTTTCTGTAGTAACCACACTGTCGTTTCTTTCAAAGGCCGATTTTTTACAGATCACATCGGTCGAAGTGACTGGCACGAATCTCGTCCCCGCCGGATCAGTGCAGACGGTTATTGAAAATAAACTTGTCGGCGATTGGTGGCATCTTTTTGCCAAGGACTCCATTTTTCTCTATCCAAAGAATGCACTTGCGGCTGTACTCGTCAAGGAATATCCGCCGATCACATCAGTGGATTTTTCTTACAGCGGTTTTCATATTCTCAATGTCAAAATCAATGAACGCACTCCGTTTGCCTTGGCATGTGACAGCGATACGGATCAATGCTTTTACATGGATTCGACCGGTTTCATATATGCTTCGGCACCACAATTTTCTCCCGGCGTGTATGTGAGCTACACCATTGCTTCCACGTCTTCTGAATTACGAATGCCAATTGTAATCGGTACTTTTATTACTGATCCGACCGATTTTGCAATAGCCCGTCAGGCAGTGAGCTATATTTCCCGTCTCGATCTCACCGTTGTCGGCATCAATGTTCCACTTCAAAAAAGCGGCGATTTCCAAATTTTTATCCAACGTCCTTCTTCATTAACAACATCAGCTTCAACGGTAACAGCAACTTCTTCTCCGGTCATCACTGTCTATTTCAACTCGAGCCAGCCGCTTGACACAACCCTCGAATATTTTTCGGCCTTTTGGCAGAACGAGACGAATAAAAATTTCCAATACATCGATCTGCGCTACGGCAAAGACATTGTCTTCAAGATACAATGAAAAAACCGCCCGTATTCTTCTATTCCTCATCAGCCGTTCTCGTCGGCATTTTTTGCGCCATGCTTATTCTTGCGACCCTCAAATGGACTGCTGAACATATTTCTTTTTCGCATGATGTGGTCATATATCCGCTGTCAGATAACAGGGCTCAGTATATGTCCCAAGGCATTGACACCAATGCCGAAGCGGTGGCCGAAGAAAATACCGGTATATCTGCCGTCAAGCTTTCATCAGTCACTGCCGCCGAATATCTCGTCGAGACCATTGGCGCTGTTTCTTCGTCGTCGAAAATGTTTGTCACAGGCAATAGTATTATCAATCAAAAGTCAGCCGACCGCTCTTTACCCATCGCGTCGCTTACCAAGCTTGTCACTGCCATCGTTTCGCAGAATCTTCTCGACCAGAACACTATCATCAATATCGGCCCGAAAGTTCTTTCCACATATTATGGCAATACCGCCAATCTAAGTAACGGGGAACAATTGACTGCAGGCGAGCTTCTCTATCCGCTTCTTATGACATCGAGTAACGATGCCGCCGAGGCGCTCGCGTTGGCTTATGGTAAGACAGCTTTCGTCAAAGCTATGAACGATTGGGTGTACTCCATCGGCGCATATCATAGCTATTTTGCCGACCCGACGGGGCTTTCGCCTGAAAATATTTCCAGTGCCGACGACCTTTTCATCATTCTCAATTGGATATATAAAAATCGACCGGACATCCTCGCTATTACCTTGACCAAAGTAAAAACAGTCGGCCTTCACGACTGGGTCAATCCCGCTCATTTCTTGAACTTGAGCTCGTATGTTGGTGGCAAAGATGGCTACATTCCGCAAGCGGGTTTGACTTCTGCCGCTCTTTTTGGCATAACAGTCAGCGGCCGTCGTGAGCTTGTAGCGGTCATTGTTCTCGATAGTTCAAACCGTGACAACGACGTTCTTGGCCTCCTTAATCGGACGACGCAAAGTAGTGTCCACACTGTTACCAAAAGATAAAATATGTCAAAAACACACTTCGGTTTCTGGAAAGATATTCTTGGCCAGAGTCAAAAAGAAGACCGGCCGATTTTTACATTGGCTCCGATGGCCAATGTCACCGATGTGGCGTTTCGGCATATCATTGCTGTCCAAAGCGGCATGGGTAAAATAGTTGACGGTGTAGCGGTCGGCGGTCCCGACGTGATGTGGACAGAATTCGTTTCCGCTGACGGTTTGTGTTCGGCTGGCAGGGAAGTTCTCATTCGCGATCTTGCCTACGATGAAAGCCAACGTCCCATCGTCGCCCAACTTTTCACTGCTCATCCTGAGAAAATGTTTCAAGCGGCGCGACTGGTGGCACAGCTTGGTTTCGATGGTCTTGACATCAATATGGGCTGTCCCGATCGCAGTGTCGAGAAGCAAGGTGCCGGTGCGGCATTGATGAAAAATCCGCCGCTGGCTAAAGAAATCATCGAGGCGGCTCGGACTGGAGTGGCAGAAAGCGCCAAACAAAAAAAATCTAAACCAATCCCCGTTTCCGTCAAAACCCGTCTTGGTTACAATAAAGTAGATATCGAAGGCTGGATCCGTTTTCTCCTTGAACAGAATCTGCCCGCCCTTATCGTCCATTTGCGCACGCGTAAGGAAATGTCCGATGTTCCAGCTCATTGGGAATTAATGGAAAAAATTGTCAAACTGCGAAATAGTATTTTTGCAGACGATATGTCGACTGATCGTACTATTATTCTCGGTAATGGCGACGTAGCTAGTCTTACCGACGCTACAACAAAAGTGGCGAAAAGTGGTGCTGATGGTGTCATGTTCGGACGGGCTATTTTTGGTAACCCGTGGCTTTTCAATTATTCTCACCAAACGCCACTAACCTCTTTACTTTCTCCGTCTCCTTCCATATCAGAGCGTCTCCGTGTCATGGTTGAACACACTTTTCTTTTTGAAAAAATGCTTGGCGATATCAAAAGTTTCGCTCTTATGAAGAAACATTATAAGGCGTACGTCAATGGTTGGGATGGGGCCAAAGAATTACGTATGCGGCTCATGGAGGCGTCGTCAGCTACAGAAATCGCCGATATTGTTCACAAATACTTGCAAGAATAGTCTCAATTCAGAAGACACGGACTCGTTTTTTTGGTCAATCTTTTATATACTAGTGTCATGTCACAAAACATCGCCCTCTATCGCAAATACCGTCCCCACTCTTTCGCCGATGTCGTCGGTCAGGATCATATCGTCAAAGTCCTCGAAGGTTCAGTTGCCACTGGCCGCATCTCTCATGCCTATCTTTTCGCCGGATCGCGTGGCACGGGGAAGACTTCCATCGCCCGTATTTTCGCCCGCGCTCTCGGCACCAGCGAGAACGACATTTATGAAATAGATGCCGCCTCGAACCGCGGCATTGACGATATCCGTGCTATCCGCGATGCTGTGGCCGTCATGCCGCTTGAGTCTCGCTACAAAGTCTATATCGTGGACGAAGCCCACATGTTGACGAAAGAGGCTTTCAATGCACTTTTGAAGACGCTCGAGGAGCCGCCAGCCCACGTCATCTTCATTCTGGCTACTACTGAGCTCGACAAATTACCCGAAACAATCGTCTCCCGCTGTCAGTCTTTTTCTTTCAAAAAGCCCGCTCGCGATATTCTCCGTGATGTTGTCACGGCTGTGGCGAAAAAGGAGGGCTTTACACTCGAGCCGGGTGCCGCGGATCTTTTGGCACTTCTTGGCGACGGATCGTTTCGCGATGCGCTCGGGATGTTGGATAAGGTGTTGAGTTCGGAGGGCGGTGATGTGATTGAGAATAAGAGCGGGGAAGGCAAGGAGAAAAAAACAGAAGGGAAGTCAAAAATCTCGCAATCCATTTCCCTTGAAAAAATCGAGCTTATTACTGGTGCACCGAAAAATAGTCTCGTCAACGATTTTCTCATTGGTCTTTCGAAAGGTGATCCTGCACCGGCTCTGACCGCCATTTCTCAAGCCGATTCAGCCGGCATTGACATGAAGGTCTTCCTCACTCTTGTTCTCGAAAAAGCCCGTTTTATTCTTCTCTTGAAAAATTCTGGGAATACAAACATGGCGGAAAATTCGGTCGGTTCGTCGAACCCGACAGCTACGGCTAAGGACATTGAACAAAGGCTTTCTGCTGATGATTTCAAGCTTGTTCAGACTCTTGCCCGAGAAGCTACAGAAGCCCAAGCCACCAATACCAATAAAGTTTTTACCTCTGCTACTTTAGTCGAACTTCTGCATGCGTACGACGAAGTCGGACGGGCTCATATTCCGAGTCTGCCTATCGAGCTTGCGGTTATCAGAATTATTTCAGCGAAAGAATCACTCTTGAATAATAGTCAAAAATAGGTTATTTTGATTAATGTGATTCTACTATTGGGGGGTCGTCTAATGGTAGGACAGCAGCCTTTGAAGCTGTTTATGAAGGTCCGATTCCTTCCCCCCCAGCCAAGTCGAGCGACGCTCGAGTCGCGATAATATAATAGATTTAGAGGTTTGTATGTCTGTTCAATTTAAAGTAAATATCGACAGTGGTTCATTACCAACTTCCGAATACACACTATTTGACGGTAAAGAAGAAGTTGGTTTTGTTCAAATCAGGCATAAACCATCGGTCTCTTTTCCGTTGCCACAGGATATGGCTTCTCACATATATTATGAGATTAAAGTATCAGAAAGGGGAAAAGGATATGGAAATATCATTTTAAACCTTACAAAGATTGAAGCACAAAAAATCGGTCTGAAGGAGATATTGCTTTCAGTCTGGGAGAGCAATTTTCCGTCTGTCAAAAGTATTGTGAAAAATGGCGGATCACTATTACGAACCTATTATTCCGAAGATCGGAAAGAGAATTTTTTCCTGTATGTAATCAAGCTAGGATGAGGAAAATCATTAAAATGGAATTAAGACTTCTTACTAGAAAAGACAATCCTCGTTTCTCTACTGAAAAATGCTTGTAGTTCATATTCCTTGATTATATCGAAGTAGTGCACTAATGTAATGAGGACAACGAGTCTATCGTATATCTATTTAGAATGAACGGTACAGTTCACATACGTCTTGACGTTATTTTCCGTGATGAATGCAGTATTGCCTACATTCCAGAACACGATTGATTCGTCTGTAGTAGCGTAGCGTCCACCATCAGCTGAGATCACATGCGGCAAAGTCATAGTGCGGCCATCGCTCAATGTCAATGCGACACTGCCACCCGGCGTTGGAGGCTGGTCCGGGTCGGTCGAAGGGGTGCTTGTACCCGCATAGAACGTAGCCTTAATCGTTTTTCCGCTGTCGCAGGAGAATAGAGCTGTTGCAACAAACTGGCCGATTGGTTGCTCTCTGGCAGGAGTCGGTGTAACTGCCGGCTGTGTGTGGAACCACACGATTATTGCAATAATGACTATCACTATCAATAGTATCATTCCAATGGTTATTTTTCTTGTTCTCATATTCATGCATAATACCATAATTATCTTGGTGTTGATGTTGTTCAAGCCACGTAACATAATGTAGGCATAAAATCCCTAATTATGCTATAGTACTGTCGTGCGGCGATAGCTATCGTGCATATCATATATTATAATGCATAGAAAACTGCGCACATTATTATTAGAAATAGCCTGCTCTCAAATATAATTAATTTAATAAAAAATAAAACCATGGCACAAGCAAATTCAGCATTTATGAAACCGCTCGCAGTCAGCGCCGACCTTGCCGCAGTTGTAGGAAAGGGACCATTGCCTCGCTCTGAGGTAGTTAAGAAACTCTGGGTCTATATCAAGAAAAATAATCTTCAGGATCCAAAGAACAAGCGCAACATCAACGCCGATGCCCCTTTGAAGAAAGTTTTCGGCGGCAAAGCAGTGGTCAATATGTTCGAGATGACCAAGCTCGTTTCCAAGCATCTTTCCTAAAGTTACGACGTGCGCTCAGCAATGAACGACAAATTCAACAAACCCTACAATCCGAAAGAGACTGAAGATCGCATATATGCGATGTGGGAAAAGAGCGGCTATTTCAATCCGGACAAATGCGTGGCGGATGGTCACACCGCGGCTGATGCTAAGCCTTTCACCATCATTATGCCGCCGACAAATGCCAACGGCTCGCTTCATGCTGGCCATGGTTTGGTCATGACTATTGAGGATATTATGGTCAGGTATAAAAGGATGCGCGGTTTCAAGACCCTTTGGTTGCCAGGACTTGATCATGCCGGTTTTGAAACGCAAGTGGTCTATGAGAAGCAATTAGAAAAAGAAGGCCGAAGCCGTTTTGATTTCGCCGACGAGCCGAAAAAGCTCTATGAGGAAATCCTCGACTTTACTTTAAAAAATTCGGCGAATATAAAAAATCAGGTGAAGAAAATGGGTGCGTCGTGCGATTGGTCGCGGGAGAGATTCACTCTTGATCCGGATATTATCAAAACAGTATACGGTACTTTCAAGAAGCTGTCCGATGATGGCTTGCTCTATCGCGGCAAGCGCATAGTCTCATGGTGTCCGAAACACCAGACAGCTTTTTCTGACCTAGAAATAAAAGACGAGGAGCGCGTCGAATCTTTTTATTATTTGAAGTATGGGCCTTTTGTTATCGGTACTTCGCGTCCGGAAACAAAGTTCGGCGACAAATATGTCGTCATGCATCCCGATGATAAACGGTATGCCGCATATAAAGAAGGTGATAAAATCGAACTCGAGTGGATAAATGGTCACATCACCGCCACTATCATCAAAGATACGGCCATAGATATGGATTTTGGAACTGGCGTCATGACTATCACCCCATGGCATGATCCGGTGGATTTTGCTATTGCCGAGCGGCATGGTCTCGACAAAGAGCAAATCATAGATGAACAAGGCAAGCTTTTGCCGATAGCGGGTGAGTTTGCCGGCATGCATATCAAGAAAGCGCGGCCACTCATCATAGAAAAGCTCCGATCAAAAGGTCTTGTCGAAAAGGTAGACGAAAATTATAAACATGTCGTCCGCACCTGTTACAAATGTGGCACTGTCATCGAGCCGCAGATTCGCAGTCAATGGTTCGTCAAGATGAAGCCGCTTGCGGAGAAAGCTTTAGAAAAAATAAAAGCCGGCGAAAATGGAGGTGCCAAGGAAATTTCCTACATTCCCGAGCATTATGAAAAAATAACCGTTCATTGGCTCGAAAACATCATGGACTGGAATATTTCCCGCCAGATTGTCTGGGGTATTCCTATTCCGGCGAAAATATGTCCGGATTGCGGGGCTGGCTACGTTGATCTCGACGATACATTGAAGATATGTTCAAAATGCAAAGGCAAAATCGAGGCTGATAAAGACACATTCGACACATGGTTTTCTTCCGGCCAATGGCCGTTTGCCACTCTCGGTTTCCCCGGCGCGGCTGGTACTAATGCCGGTGCTGGTTCTAAAGATTTTGATACATATTATCCGACGGATGTCATGGAGACTGCCGGAGAAATTATTTTCTTTTGGGTGGCGCGCATGATTATGCTCGGTCTCTATATGACAGGGAAGGTGCCGTTCTCGACGGTTTATCTCCACGGGCTTGTTCTTGATGCTAAAGGTCAGAAGATGAGCAAAAGCAAGGGCAATGTCATCAATCCGCTTGATCTCACCGCCAAATACGGCACCGATGCTTTCCGTATCGGCCTCGTCGTTGGCAATACGCCCGGTACATCGCTTGCCCTTTCTGAAAATAAGATTTCAGCCTATAAAAACTTTGCCAATAAACTCTGGAATATCGCGCGGTTTATTTTTCTTTCGACAACGAGTTTAGATGTAGAATCAGATGCAAAAAACGTCATCTACGATCCGGCTTTTACACAATGGACTCCGACTGACACCGCTCACATGAAAAATCTTTCGGCTCTCATTGCCGAAGTGACGAAAGAAATGGATGATTATAAATTTTACATCGTGGCTGAGAAACTCTACCACTATGCATGGCATGAACTCGCCGATAAAATTCTTGAAGAAAGCAAACCGATTCTTTCCGGCAAAGACGGAAGCGAGAATGGCAAAAAAAATGCAGAAGCAAAAATATCTCGACAGCAGTTTCTGCTCTATGCACTTTCAACGATACTGAAGCTTCTCCATCCTTTTATGCCCTTTGTGACTGAAGAAATATGGTCAGAAATGCCTGTCGAGAGTGATAATAAAAAACTTCTCATTATTGAAAGCTGGCCTCTGAAATAAAAAGACAAACCCCCGATCGTGTCGAGGGTTTTATGACCACTGGCGGTCAGCTAGTCTTCGGGTTCTTTCGGCATGCTATTAGCAATAGCATTACCGAAGTTTTTACTCGGTCGCCAAGAAGAAGTTATTTTTGATCTCTGTGACGACTTATGAGTAATTTTCTTGGTTGTCGAACAAGGCGCGGATACGTTTTCCGGCATCGGATCATGTAGAAGCATTAACACCAAGAACGGCATAATTTCCTGGACAGGACATGCTGGATCTTTCATAGTACTCCTTTTGTTAAGGTTACTGTTTACTCATTCTAGTATACTACTTTATCATACAGAAGTCAAGTTATTTTCCTGCAATGTTATTTCCCCGCAAGTTTTTCTATCACTACTTTAACATCCGCCCCATCAGCTTTACCCTTGAGTTCCTTCATTATTTGACCAATAAACTGGCCGATTTTCGTTGTATCAATCTTGGTAATTTTATCTGTTTTTAGTTTTTTCTGGATAATTTTTTCGATTTCTTCGCGACTCATCATTTTGGTCAAAAAAGACTCCAGGATAACAAGCTCGGCCTGCTCTTTCTTGACCAAATCTTTCCGACCACCTTTAGCGAACTGTTCAATAGAATCTTTGCGTTGCTTGACGCTTTTACGAATGATGGCAATGACTTCTTCATCGGTGAGAAGGGTCGGGGCATCACTATTTTTGCTCACCTTTTTCTTCAAAAGTTCGTTGGTAAAAAGGGCCGATAATCCGCGCAAGACTTCGAGGCGTACCGTCTCTTTGGCTCGCAGGGCATCTTTTATTTGATTTTTTATTTTTTCGTGCATTGGCTTTTTTATTTTTGCTTTTACCGTTATACTATATCATATCTGGTACGATATATAAAAATGACAACACTTCTTATTATTCTCGTCATCCTTGCATTCCTCGGCAACGTGGTTATGACTTTTTCTTTTGTACAAAAAAGCAAGCGAGATCAACATCATGATCAAGACAGCGAAAAAGACACCGCCGGCCTGAAAATGGTCATTGACCAGATGAATGCAAACATGAACACCAACATGCACGAGCTCAGCCGCACGGTGGATCGCAAGGTTGGCGATTTGACCCGTACCGTTGATACAAAAATAAACGAGTCATCGAAAAACGTCCAAGACTCCATGCGCAGTCAGCTTTCCGAGTCGGCCAAGCTTATCCGTGAGGTCACGGCGGGGCTGACCAAGCTTGATGAGACGAACCGGCAAGTGGTTTCGTTTGCTGATCAGCTCCAGAATCTCCAGGATATTTTGAAAAATCCGAAGCATCGCGGTATCCTCGGCGAATATTATCTCGAAACTTTGCTCAAGAACGTCCTTGCACCGGGCCAATATCAAATGCAATATCCTTTCAAGAACGCCGACGGTGGAGGCACTGAAGTCATTGCTGATGCGGTTGTTTTTGTTAAGGATAAGATCATTCCTATTGACTCGAAGTTTTCGCTCGAAAATTACAACAAGCTTTCCGAGGAGAAAAATCCAGCCGAACGAGAAAAGCTTGAGCGTATTTTTGTCAATGATCTCAAAGAGCGCATCAAAGAAACAGCAAAATACATCCGCCCGGCCGAGAAGACCATGGATTTTGCTTTTATGTTCATTCCGCATGAGGCTATTTATTATGATCTTTTGGTCAATAAAATTGGCGCTGGATCAAGCACAGGATCAGGCATGGCAGGTTCTACCGGCGGCGGGGAAGGCGGTGACAACCTCATCCAGCGCGCCGCCAGCCAGTACAAAGTCATCATCGTCTCACCGACCTCCTTTCTCGCCTATTTGCAGACTGTTTTGCAAGCGTTGAACGCCATGGTCATTGAGGAAAAAGCCAAAGATATCATCAAGCACGTCAGTCAGCTTGGCACTCATTTGAAAAAATACGAGGAATATCACATCAAACTCGGCACGTCGCTTTCGACGGTAGTCAACCATTACACCAATTCCGGCAAGGAGTTTAAAAAGGTGGACAAAGACATTCTACGCATCACGGGTGAAACGCCGGGTATTGGCGATATTCCGCTTATAGAGAAGCCGGAGAATGGGGAGGTTTAACAAAATGGGAAGCGTTTCCGACTATCTCTTTGCAAAAATAAAGAAAGCAGTCATAGCTTTTGTCAGCTGACCGCTTTCTATAATTTGGGACTATACGCAAGTCCCGAGCCTGGCTGGCCACAATGCTACGGTAACGTACTCGTAGTAAGATAATTGTAGCAAGTCTGTTTTTGAAGTCAATAGCGCGCGAGCATCTTCCGCCGCTTGCTTTTCCCGATATATCGTGTAGAATGGTTGGCACTATGGAAACCACCGAAAAGACAAAGAAAACCGCCGTCGCCGTAAGCGCTACAACGGTAAAAGCCGCAAAAATCGTAGAGTTCGCCGTTATCGAAACAGGCGGCAAGCAGTATGAGGTCTCGGTTGGGGATGAGATTAAGATCGAGAAACTCGCGGGCGAGCACAAGGAAGGCGACACTATCGTCTTCGACAAGGTTTTGCTCGTGGACAACGGTTCCGACACGACTATCGGCACGCCACATATTGCTGGCGCCAAAGTCTCAGCCACCCTCACGAAAATCGGACGAGCCAAGAAAATTGACGTCATCCACTACAAACAAAAGAGCCGCTATTTCAAGAAAAATGGTCATCGCCAGCCGTTCTATCAAGTGAAGATTGAGTCGATAAAATAAGTTTTACGTAATAGAGCTTAAATAAAAAATAAAGAATGTATTTCAGAGAAACCGGCATACCGTTCTGCTGGACGGTTGCCTCCCTCTCGAAAAGCCGCTTGCTAGCGCTTTTCTCCGAGAGTTTCTCTGAAATACATTCTTTATTTTTTATTTAAGCTCGATTTCGTAAAGCATTCATAATCGTATCTGTGTCCGTATATTCAAGCTCACTGCCGGTGGAGAGGCCACGACCAAGGATAGTGATTTTTATTTGTTTCTTTTCTGCGAGGTCTTTGAGAGAAGCGCGGATGATTTCTGTAGTATGCTCACCTTCGGGGTTGGCGTTCAAGGATAGGATGATTTCAGAAAGATCTCGCGTCTCGACTGCTTTGACAAGCTCGCGCAGACGAATACGTGTTTCTGGATTTTTTTCGAGGTATGGCACCGTGCCGCCCAAGATAAAGTAGAGCCCACGATATATGCTACTTTTTTCTATGGCTTCGAAGTCAACGTCGCGAGCGACAACCATGAGCAGGTTTTTCTCACGAGATGGATCGAGGCAGATGGGGCAGACGTTTGAAGTAGAATCATTTTTTGCAGAATTGGGTGATTTATTTCCGATACTATAAAAGCGATAGCAGGAATTACATAACCGAATGGTCTTCTTTATATCAGTGACCAAATGAGCAAGCTCTTCGAGATAACTCGGATTTTTGGTCAACAAAAAATACGCAAAACGCCGCGCCTGCCGCGGGCCGATGCCGGGGAATTCGCGGAAACGTTCTATCAGTTTGTTGAGGGAATCCATACTGTAACAGTTTATCATCAATGTAATGGTTCAAACAAGAATGTAGATTAACTAACCGGTGCTTGACATAATCTATAATATATGTATATACTGATGCCAGTACTATGATTAACAAACCTACCATAACTCAGTTCATTGGCAGCACACGAATCGGCTGGACAATCTCATTCATTGTCTGGTGCATTTACTGGCGAATCTGCAGAAGGTTCAACAAAGAAACCCACTTCGACTCGACCTATTTCATTTCCGGATGGTTTCGGTCGAGACTTCTCAATATCGGAGCGGACACGCATCCGACATGGGAAGACCGACGTTTTTACTATCAGCGTCGTTAGAAGTTTCCGAAGAATCAACTCAAAATTGCCTAATTTCTGATCAAACTAAAACAAATCAAGCCCGTCACTTCATTGTGATGGGCTTTTTTTAATTCCCAGGAAACCCCGCACGACCCGCACCTTCTTCATTTTGGAGTGCGGGGATGAATGGGCAGCAGCGTACCCAGGTACTCCTGTGGTACGCTGTAACCATGAGAATCCGAAGCCTGA
>Ga0302185_10001615_pt1 | contig 15631 bp, 15 predicted proteins | sample II_Bog_E1_1_FD_200231 | JGI IMG/M metagenome (GOLD analysis project Ga0302185, IMG submission 200231) | Peat permafrost microbial communities from Stordalen Mire near Abisko, Sweden - II_Bog_E1_2 | ecosystem: Environmental > Terrestrial > Soil > Wetlands > Peat | place: Sweden: Abisko... | reverse complement strand
AGAACAAAGAGTCGCGTTATTTGTACCGATTACGGTATAAGTGCCGGCAGTTTGGTCGGTAAAGTCGATCAATGAACCTGTGCCAGGCATTGCACTACCCGAAATGACTCCGTTCTTATACAATTGGTAATTAACACCAACAGCAGAGCCGCTCAGTGTAACGTCAACGCCAGCGCCGCCAGCACAATAACTACCCGTTCCATTAACAGTAAATGTACCGGGGAGCGGGTCAATGGTAACGGTTGCGCTACCCTGCGTACCCCAGCATCCGCCTGCAGATTCAGCATTAAAATAGTATGTTCCGGAAGAAAGAATCAGTTCTGAACTGGCCGCATCAGCAGTCAATGTGCCGCCTGACGTTGTGCCCTCATAATATATGGTACCTCCAGTGCCGCCCGATGCGGTGATGGTAGTACTACCACACGCCGTGCCACCACCGGTAACTGTAACAGCACTTGGTATCGCATTTACCGTCATCGTGATGGTATTAGAAGTAACACTTGCTGGTGAAACGCAACCTGTCGCATCCATCACTGCAACAATAGTGTTACCATTTGCCAGCGTGCTGCTGGAATAAGTAGCACCCGATGCGGTCAATGTACCGTTACGGTACCACTGGTAAGAAGGGGAACCTCCGCCTGTTTCGGTCGGTGTAAATGTTACGTTAGTACCGCTACATATAGCGCCAGACGGCGATGCAGCAATACTCAAAGTAGGAGTTGACGCTGTGGTCAAAGAAAAATCCCCGAAATCGGTACCACCTGAACCGGTGGAAATAGCATTGATACTTCCGGATGAAATAGCAGATACGTATAGATAGTCAGGTGAAGCACCTGTTGTCGTCGCCTGTATCTCTAAGCCCGAGATGGTCACGGCATCAGCAGTTGATGTTCCGATCGCATCGATAGTAATGGTTATAGAGGTCGAAGTAAATGAAGAATAATTAACGGCAAGGATGTCGCCTCCTGACGAGAATCCTAACGTTGGTGCAACGCTGGTGTTAAACTGCCAGCCAGCAGGGGTAGTAAGGACAAATACGTCAGATCCGGAACCAAAATCAGAAGTGAGCTGCTCCGCAATCGTAATAGTGGAAAGTGAAGAATAGCCCGGTGTAATGCCGTTAGCAGCTAAATTGCTACAAATCCCACCACCACCGGTGGCCTTAGTGATCACGACCTGAGCAAAGCCTGAATAACCCATGAAGCAAAGAAGCAGCGCTAAAACCGATCTTTGCGTAAAGGAAGAATGATCAACTTTTCTGGCAACGAAAGTAATCAATGATAGTAGTGAACGTTTTTTCATGAGCTAATTCTTTAATAAAAAATTAAATTTTTCTAATAAGGGGTAAACTTACTAAAAAAACATTCCTCCACAAAAAATAGGTTAGGATTTTTTTAAAGAATATGAATAATAGCAATTTCTACTAATTCAGGGCTTATTATCCTCGAAAAAACGGTAATCCGTTCCAACGTCCCAGCGAGATTACTGGGTTTTCCGGAAGGAACCAGGAACACATATAAATATATTGCATATATATTATATAATATAAAATGCAAAACAAAATTAAACAGCAATTACCGGGATAAATTTTGCAACGGACGTTTTCGATTGCTTTGCTCTACAAGAAACAATTATACGACATTCTTACCGACACGCTTTTGCATACCACTTTTTGTAAATCTTAGAATAATTCAAAGCAAATACCTACTTTTCCCGAAAAGGAACTAATCGATGGCAATGAATTTAGATAACGGAGCAACGCAAAACATCAAGCAAGACGGCATACCGACGCCCTCCACCACCAACACCGGTGCGCTATCTACGCTGGTGACTGTATTTTTCTTCTGGGGCTTTATAGCTGCCGGGAATGGCGTTTTCATCCCGTTCTGCAAGCATTATTTCCATTTGGACCAGTTTCAGTCGCAGCTCATCGACTTCGCATTTTACCTCGCTTACTACCTTGGGGCACTGGCTCTTTATTTTATGGCATCTGTTCTGAAACGAGATGTTGTTGCACACTGGGGATACAAAAATAGTATTGTGTACGGCCTGTTATTTTCAGCGATGGGTGCCGTGGTGATGATCCTGGCGGTAAATGCCAATACCTTTTCCGGAATGCTCACCGGATTGTTTGCGGTAGCGCTTGGATTTTCTTTGCAACAGACAGCGGCCAACCCATTTGCCGCATTGCTTGGCCCTCCCGAGACAGGCGCTCACCGCATCACACTTGGTGGGGGGATCAATTCCTTTGGCACCATGATCGGGCCGATCATCGTTTCGCTTGCGCTTTTTGGGGCTACCAAAGCAAACGATGCGCAAATCAATTCACTGGGGTTGGATAAAGTTACATTGCTGTATGTATGTGTAGGCGCCCTCTTTGTGGGTGCTGCGGCACTTTTTTTCTTTGCGAAAAAAATGCCGTCAGGCAAGTTTGAAACGGAAACGGAACAATCATTTAAAGCCGTGATTGCCCTGATCGTGATGACCATTTTATTGATCGTTGTCTTCATACCTGTATTCAGGAGCTACATGACGGACACAACTGATAAAAACATATTGGCAAATCTGGAAATGGAGCGCCTGAAATGGCTGATAGGGGCATTGGTCCTTATCGTTGTGTCCCTTTTATTCTTTTTGTTTAGCGCACGCAAAAACGCCACGGGCTGGGGAGCGATGAAATACCCACAACTGGTGCTTGGGATGCTAGCTATATTTACTTATGTAGGCGTAGAAGTATCTATTCAGAGTAATCTTGGAGCCCTTCTGGCAACGAAGGACTTCGGCGGGTATGAGGTCAATCAGGTAGCGCCATTCATATCATTATATTGGGGCAGCCTGATGGTGGGACGATGGACAGGATCCATCAAAGTATTTGAGCCATCGCATACCCTGAAAAACATTCTTATTTTCCTTGTACCGGTCATAGCTTTCTCTGTGGTAATAGGCGTCAACGCCATCGCGCAAAATGATGTGAAGCCATTGTACGGCTATATAGTTTGTGTACTGATCCAGGGCTGTCTTTTTTACGCCGGGCAGGACAAGCCGGTGCGGACCTTATTGATTTTCTCTCTTGCCGGCATTGCGTTTATGCTGATCGGCATCTTTACGACAGGCACTATTGCCACTTATGCATTTCTAAGCGGAGGACTATTTTGCTCCATTATGTGGCCTGCGATTTTCGCGCTCTCGATAGCCGGGCTTGGTAAGCACACCTCGCAGGGAGCGGCATTTCTTATCATGATGATACTCGGCGGCGCTATTATCCCGCCTATTCAAGGTAAGCTCGCTGATATTGAAAGTATTGGCATCCACAATTCCTATTGGGTGCCTGTCTTTTGCTTTGCGTATCTAGCTGTTTTCGCGATAGGGGTGAAAAATATTCTGGGCAAACAAGGGATAGATTACGACGGAAGTATTGGCTAAAAAGGGTGAAGGCTGCCGTCACTTTAGGAATGAAAAAGAAGCATTCTGGTAATCTGGGGCTTTTAATATTTCCGGCAGTTTCTCAAATGATCCATACGGCCCCTTGCATACAAACAAGTTAGTGACCCAAACTGGGATTTCCCCACCGGGATCGAACTGAATAGTGTATTCTACTTTTGTAATATTGTTACCCACCGACGACAGAACCATGTGTGCGGCAGAAGTTTTTACCCGCACTACGCCTTTTACTTCGGGTAGGTATGCCGGCTCGCCGTAGGAGTCAATAAATACTACGTCGTGGCTGATCTGAGTGGCTTTCACATGGGCGATGAAATCACGATTGCTGAAGGGCCACGGAACGCTTACCTCAGAATAGTAAATAAATTCACTATCATTTAACCGGCTCAGCAGCCGGGACGTTTTGTTGCCGTAAACCCACTTCTGCTGCCCATCAACATCGAAAAATGCTGCCAGAACCTGCGACACACTTGCGTTGACCGTACACTCTACCCGCACCATCTCACTTTTGGAATGTTCTGCCTTGGCTGTATAGATTTTCAAATGATCATTACTCTTACTCAATTTCCAATCGGTGGCCCTCAATGAGCTACAGGACAAGGAAACAACCAATAAGAGCAATGCACTTTTCATACCATTAAAAATTTACCAAGGTAAATTATTTTTCTCCGGAATATACGAGCACCGGGGCTGTGATCTTTATAATTTTCAACCACGCCAAAAATTTGATCACATAATAAACAGGATCCAACTCATGCCAACGTACGCCAAAGTTAATAGATGAAGGATATTTATGGTGATTATTATGATAAGATTCCCCAAGCATCAGCACGTCAACACGAAACAAATTCTCGGACGTATTCTTTAACTTGAAATTTTTGTAACCATACTTATGAGCAAACCAATTGATGATGGCCCCGTGGAATGCCCCCATCCCGAGCACCACCGGCAATAATAAATAAACCCAGGGAGACGTAGCGAAGGCGACAAACAAGGCCAAATAGATCAAAGCCCATAAAACACGTGAAACAGTGGAATTTGCCCAACGATCAAATGCTGGCCATTCAGGAACATTTTTAAGGAACCGTGGCTCGATCTCCAAGGCGCCTTTAAAAATGCCGGTATAGATGTTGCGTGTGCGGAGCATCATTGCAAAAATATTTTTTGAGTATGTGGGCGAGTGCGGGTCTTGATCAGTATCGGTATAAGCATGGTGCATACGGTGCATTATTGCATATGCCCGTGGGCTCATGTATGAAGACCCTTGTGTGATGTAACACAGAATATAAAAAATACGTTCGCCGCGTTTGCTCATTTTAAATGCGCCGTGCGCCGCATAGCGATGTTGAAAAAAAGTCTGGCAAAACAAGGACGAGTACCAGAGTACGATAAAAAAAATCAGGATAAACATAGTTCCGCAATTAATGGCCGGTTATTCCGAGCCGTAAAAAAAAATAAAGGAAAATAGAGATTGCGGAAAATTGGATTTTACAAAACCACCTATGAAGTTAGCAGATGAAGTGGAACCGAAAGAGCTACATTACGCTTTTTGTCTATAATTGTGATGGTAAAGATACCGAAAGCTAAGTTAAGGAAAGGCCAATATATAAGCCCTGAACTGACGCGGAAATTCCAAAAGGATTTAGTCCAGTAACCCTGTTTTTGGCAATCTGTGATGCGGGAGCCCAATCTGCGGCCAAGCCTTTCCCTAATGCAAAACTACCGGTATCCTGGCTTTTGTTCCAGCCAGTTGCAATAGTCTGTGCTGCCAAGCCTGAAGGTGACGGGAATATGATTTTGCTGCATTTTTAATTCCTGCCTGCAAAAAAAACCGAAATGCGCGGTGTACAGATCCTGCGGTATTATGGATAGACGCCCTATATAATTTACATTGGTTAGTTGTTCGGGATGGCGGTTGTTGACGTTAGATGTGTCCCTGAAAGCCGACGTCAATGGAGCATTATTTGCCAAAAGGATCCCTTGTGCAAATCCACCGGTTGCCGAAACCAAAGCTATTACCACTGTGATCAAATATCTCATGATGTCGTTTAAACTTCATTTTCCCCAGTCATATCTTTAATCGCTCTGGTCAGTTCAATAATTCAGTAGAAATAAATTCTTCAAGGTGCGAAACTGCATAGGCCAATATAAATTTTACGGTAGCAAGGTTCTGTTCACTAAAGCGTTGATCCAGCTCTTCGAATTCTTTAAGTTCATCATATAATTTTGCAAAATCTTCGAGAGTAGATGACTCAATAAAAATATCCCGGTTCAACACATATACTTTCAGCACATCGTCCAAGGTTTTAGACATACTATGTTCGCCAATGCCAATCAATTGTTCCACCATCGAAGGTAGCAACCCGACATACCCATTCTCAATAAACTGAATAAAACCACCCTGCCCGGCCTGCATCCGCAAATAATCATAGGCCACTAATAATTGCTGTCCCGCAGATAGCTCATCTAGAAAATCAAAGGTATTTCGTCGGTACAATTCTTCATGCAATGGCTCTGCCAATAAACTAAACAATAAGTCGCCATCCCCTGAAGCGACAGCAGCGTTTATTTTATCCAAATTAACGAATGGCAGAAATTTACTCGTCATAATATTATCTTTGAGCCCTGGCGTTAGAGAATTTACTGCAAATATCCACAAATGAAGTCAACATTACTAAATTTACCAAATGCATACCGGCAAGTGATTTTTATTTCTTGTCTTGTCATTTTTATTGTTTTCAATGTTCAACCACCAATAGCATTACTGACGGGCCTGATCGTAGCGCTGGTCACCGGCCATCCTTACATCCAACTCAACAAAAAAGCGACAACGATACTGTTACAGGCATCTGTGGTGTGCCTTGGTTTTAAAATGAATTTTAATGAAGCGATGCAAGCTGGTAAACAAGGCTTATTGTTCACGATATGCACCATCTCCGCCACGCTTATAGCAGGTTACTACATCGGCAAAAAATTGAACATTGATAAAAACACCTCATTGCTTATTTCAAACGGGACGGCTATATGCGGGGGTAGCGCAATTGCGGCCGTGGCGCCGATCATAAAAGCAACTGACGAGCAGATCAGCGTTTCGCTGGGAACAGTGTTCATACTAAATTCCATTGCGCTATTTATCTTTCCGATACTTGGCCATCGCTTGGGTCTCACAGACCAGCAATTCGGCACATGGTGCGCTATCGCCATACACGATACCAGTTCCGTTGTAGGCGCTGCCAGACAATACAGCGATAAAGCGCTTCAGATAGCAACAACCATAAAGCTGGAGCGGGCACTGTGGATCATTCCTGTTTCGCTCATTACAGCATATTTTCAAAAAAGCACGGGGAAAATTAAGATCCCTTATTTTATCTTTTACTTCATTATTGCCATCCTTATTGCCACCTATGTCCCTGCTTACCTGCCAGCGCTTAGGGATCAGATAAGTGGACATACTATTTTCCAGTGGCTGGCACTCGCAGGCAGCAAAGGCCTGGTAATTACGCTGTTCCTTATAGGTGCGGGACTATCTCTGAGAACTATTCAACAAGTGGGGTGGCGCCCAATACTTCAGGGAGTGCTTTTATGGGTATTGATTGGCAGCATTTCGCTGACTGTGATAATGGGACTTGTATGACGCGGCTCAAAAACCAGTAACCCTTTAAGACCAACAAAAAGCCCGGATTTTTTTCTACGGCATTCGATTACGTCCCGAAGCGTAACAATAAAATGACCAAAATCATCTTTTATTTGTAAACAATTTGTATTTTTATCATTTAATAATATGCAATTAACTTTTCATAATTAAATCCCATGGCCACGCAACAAATCGGACGGTAGTAAACGTCCCTAACGATGTACAAATGGCGATAAGCAGGTAATAATAAATCGACTATATCTTACGTTTTAGGAAGAATGATTTTCCGAAATAAAAAATCTGGCATGAAAAATGCAGTAACGATTCTAAACATATCCAAAAAACAAAAACACCGACTATGATTTTGAGAAAACTATTCTTCGTACTTGCCACACTGATCGTTGCCACTACCGCGTTCGCGCAAGACAAAATAATCAAAAAAAATGGCGACATCATCGAAGCAAAAGTGCTGGTGATAAATACTGATATTATTACGTTCAAAAAATTTGATAATTTGAACGGGCCGGAATATTCGATTCCGAAAGCTGACGTGATGAAGATCAAATATAGCAACGGAACCGAAGATGTGTTTGAAGAAAATGATGATAAGATAGGCATAAAGAGCGCAGGTGAAACCAGGAACCTGAGAGGCAAGACATACAAGGAAAGAATCAGGATGAACAATAATATTGTTGCCCTTGCACCACTTCAAGTGACAGAGTTTGGTATGGGTGTGGGATTAACCTGGGAGCATACCCTGGATAAAGGCGGTTGGGTGACTTTTTATTTGCCAGTAATGGTCTGCTTTCAAAATTCGCAAACTACAAATTCCGATGGATCGCCGATGTACAATAAAATGTTTTATGCGATGCCCGGAATAAAGATTTACACGAATCTGAATTCTCCAAACAAAGGGAAGTTTTCAGTCAACCCCGCACTGGTAGTGGCAGCAGGTAATGGAATTAATCCAAACCCTGTGAATCTTGGTTACAGCTATGACCAGGAAGTTACACAGTCCCGCTTTATGTTAGGTGCGTTGGTAAATGCCGGCTGGAATTACTTCCCAACAAACCATCTTTATTTAGGATTTGACTTTGGCTTGGGTGCGCGATACCTCAACAATTACGGCGGTGTTAATGCCGGATTCAATGTATTGGCCCAGTCATCTTTTAGAGTTGGGTATAGGTATCATACCGGGAACAAAATAATTGATGTTCTGAAATAATAGTAGAATCTTCATGTTCATTCATTATCCACTCTAAATATACATTATGAACGCCAAAGCCATTTTCGTTTCGCTCATGCTGATTTTCATTGCAGAAATTAGCTCGGCGCAAGACAGTATCTATAAAAAGAGCGGGGAAATCATTGAAGCCAAAGTATCAGCCATTAATACTGAAGTGATCATTTTTAAAAAATTCACCAATCCGGATGGCCCTGAGTATTCCATTCCGAAAGCAGACGTAATCAAAATTAAATATGCAAACGGCACCGAGGATGTCTTCGGAGACGAAGACGACCGGATAGGTATAAAGAGCAAGGAGATGCCAGCGGGCGGCAAGGGACGCATGCTAGAAAAAATAAAGGCAAATAACAATATCCTTAGCATTGCTCCCTTAGAGGTAACTGAGAATGGATTTGGTGTCGGAGCCACGTGGGAGCACAACATCGACAAAGCTGGATGGGTCAGCTTTTATCTGCCCGTAGTTGCTACATTCAATGCAGCTACTACCCGCTTTGACGGCACACCGAGCTATGATCCGCTATTTTATTTTATGCCGGGGATCAAGGTTTACACCAACTTAAATTCACCAAGGAGGGCCAAATTTTCAATAAACCCGTCCCTTGTAGCTGCTGTTGGCAGGCACACGAACACGGTGTATGACAACAGCGGCGGAGGCATCCCCTACACAACCGAAAACCAACAACGCTTCTTGCTGGGAGGGTTGGTTAATTTTGGGATGAATTATTTCACCAGTAACCGTTTATATCTGGGTATTGACTACGGGATAGGCGTCACGTATCTAAATAATTACGATGGGGTAAACAGTGGCTTTACCACGTTGCAACAGTTTTCTTTCCGAGTTGGTTATCGGTACCGCACTGGCCGGAAGATCCGTCCGGTACAACAGTAGACTACCTCAGTTAATCTTTAACCACATTTTGCCTACGCGAACTACGCAAATACAGCAAGCGTATAGTCCCGCTTCCCTTTTTGCAGCAGCAGGTACTTTCCGTTCAGCAGGTGTTCACCAAGTATTTTATGATCGGGACTCGTCACTTTTTCTTTGTTAATACTGAAGCCACCGTTTTGGATCAGCTTTTTTGCTTCGCCGCGGGAGGCTAACATCCCGCTGCTTACAAGAAATCCGAGAATATCTGCGCCGTCGGCTAACTCAGCCAGATTCCCGCGAACCTGTGGTACCCCACCGCCATCCATCACCTCAAGCAATTGCTGCTCCGTAAGCGAGCGTAAAAGCTCCACCGGCGCCTGCCCAAACAGCAGGCTTGACGCCTGAACTGCGAAAGCAAGATCCGCAGCGCCATGCACCAGCAATGTCATTTCATCGGCAAGTGCTTTTTGCAATTTACGCAGGTGCTCCGCCTGCTGATGCTCAGCGATGAGGTTCCTAATTTCTTCCACCGGCTTAAAAGAGAAAATGAGTGCCATTTTTGCGGCATCATCGTCTGGCAGGTTTAGCCAAAATTGATAAAAAGTATATGGAGAAGTGCGAGTACGGTCGAGCCAGATATTACCACCTTCAGACTTCCCAAACTTAGATCCGTCGCTTTTGGTGATCAGTTTGCAGGTAAACGCAAAGGCATCTCCCGCCCCCTTTCGACGAATGAGTTCAGTACCGGTAACGATATTACCCCATTGGTCGGCGCCACCTACCTGCAGGCGCACATTGCGCTGGCTGCAAAGGTAATAGAAGTCGTACCCCTGTATTAGTTGGTACGTAAACTCGGTAAAGGACATACCGGTTTCCAGGCGTTTCTGCACCGAGTCTTTTGCAAGCATATAATTTACTGTGATGTGCTTGCCGGCATCGCGAATAAAGTCAAGAAAAGAAAACTCCCTGAACCAGTCGTAATTGTTCACCATCACAGCCGCATTAGGCGCGTCCGCGCTGAAATCAAGAAACCTTTCTAATTGGCTCCTTATGCCATCGCAATTCCTATTAATGGTTTCCACATCCAAGAGGTTACGCTCCTGCGACTTTCCGGAGGGGTCGCCAATCATGCCAGTGGCCCCGCCAACGAGGGCATAAGGCTTGTGTCCTGCCCGCTGAAGGCGCATCAGTAAGGTGATAGGCAGCAGGCTACCTACATGCAGGCTGTCGGCGGTGGGATCGAAGCCGATATAGGCGGAGGTCATCTCTTTGAGCAGTTGTTCTTCGGTGCCCGGCATAATGTCCTGCAGCAAGTTCCGCTCCCTTAATTCAGCAATCAGATTCATGAAAAATGTTGTTCTAAAAGGTGCAAAAATAGTGTTTCATTTCCCCTGTAAAGCACATTAATTTATAATTATATTTCCGTAATCCAGATGGTTCTCTCGTTGACTACATTATTTTATCCGCCATTTGTTGCATAATTCGGAAAATTGTTTCTACCTTTCGGGATATTACCAGACAAAATTTACAGCGTTGAAAAGAATCTTATACTCATTGGCTTTGCTGCTCCCAGTTTGCTTTCAGGCTCAGGCGCAGGTATTAGATGCAGATGGAACCCACCACGAAATAGGGCTGACTGTCGGCGTATCCAATTATTATGGTGACCTGCAACCTAAGTTCTGGCCATCATACGGATATCAGCCAATGGCGGGCATTGTTTATAAATATTTCATGAGCCCGCACGTAGGGTTGCGTTTTGGCGCATCCTATACCAATCTTTCAGCCGCTGACAGCTTGAGTAATATCCCCGCTGATAAAGCACGAAACCTGAGTTTCGCAACCCATTTGTTTGAATTTCATGGCGCGTTGGAAGTCAACTTTTTGCCTATTGATGTTTTGCGCAAAAAAGTAACCCCTTATGTGTTCGGTGGTTTAGCAGTATTTTATTTTAACCCATACGCAATTGACCCAGAAGGCGACAAGGTTTATTTGAGGCCATTGAGTACGGAGGGTGAAGGTCTTCCTCAGTACCCTGACCGGAAGCAATATAGTTTGGTTAACCTCGCGTTCCCATTTGGTGGCGGATTTAAGTTTTTCATCGGTAAAACCATTATGCTAACTACAGAAATTGGCTGGAGATACACCAATACCGACTACCTTGATGATGTGAGCAAATCGTATGTAAATCTGGATACCTTGGCAAAATACAAGGGTAAGATTGCCAAGCAGATGTCATACAGGGGAAACACGGTAGCCGGATGGGATGGCAATAACCCCAACTATGGCGACCAAAGGGGCGATCCTAAAGGGAATGACTGGTATTGGTATGCAAACATCACAGCTACTATCTACTTCCGTGCATTCGGCAACCCCAAAGAATACCTGAAAACAAAATGCCCGGGCTTCTTCCGTTAATGTCTTTATACATCGCTTATTGAATTTCTTTTTGTTCCGCTGCGCAGCTTCAGCGAGCTTCCAATGTTCGCGTCGGTCTGGTGGAACATGTGTATGTTTTGTGCGCTATTACTACAATGCACAACATCCATTTTAAAGAAAAAGGTAGCCATTACTTTCTCACTTAAATATTGCATACCACAGCCCTGCTAAGCCCAGAAGGATTCCCAGCGTGCAAAGGATGGCTTTGAATGGTGTTATGATCACCGGACTTTCCTGATCTTCGATTTCTTGAACAGCACTTTGTGCAAGATCAAGTGCATTTTTAGCCTCATAGTATTCTGGGAGCTTTGACCGTATCCATTCCAGAAGTAGGCGCTCGCCATTGCTGACGTCATTTTGTCCCGCGGCCTGCATCCCTGGCTTTGGCAGGCTAGTTAAGGCGCGATCGTAGCTTTCCCTTTTTTGCGGATCGCTCAGTATTTCATAGGCCGCGTTGACATTTTTTGTCCATTCCTCAAAATATTTATCATCTGGATTCTTGTCCGGATGAAACTTCATGGATAGCTTTCTATAAGCCTGCTTTATTTCATCAGGCGCTGAATCCATCTCCAGGCCAAGTATGTGATAATAGTTTGTCAATTATATTTCCTTGCGTTTTCAGTTCAAAATGATTTCAAAAACGTGAGCTGATGCTGTCCCGATCTGTACACTTATTCTTCCTGTGCAATCTCGGCAATTTTGTTATTCACAATGACAATTTTCGTCGTATATCTCTGTTCATCCGATGCCTGGACGGCATCATAATACCATTCTTCTCGTTTCGTTCCTCTCACATAGCTTGAATAAATCTCCTCCGGGTCGCCAAGTGTTAATAATAAAAACTCCTCGGGCATGCCGGGCCTAAGAGCGCCCTCTTCAATTTCAGCAGCATACTCTTTTCCATATACTTCTGCAATTTTATTAAATATCGGCCTGCTAACTTCCATAAACACATGTTCAGCATCATCACACGCATTCTTTGCTGCGTCCAATTCAGCCTGCTGTTCCGCCCTCAATTCATTTTGGGTATAAATACCAACAAGCAAATAAATTATCGCAATTAACAAAATGGCACTACTTACTATGAGCATATCGATGGACTGAAGTGTTTACTACCATACAAGCAATTTGATTCAAAGGTAAAACGAAAGTCAGCTCGGAAATCAGCGATACACAAGCAAGCAAACATTTCGACCTTCTATTCATGGTATCTTTGCATAAATGCGGTTCAAATCGTTAATTTTAATAAAAAACAGGTGCGAATTTTAAATTTCTGGTAATTTTTATGAATTTTGCATTAAATTTAGAAAAACTGCACGATTTTTGCAGTAAGTAAAGTAACTTTTACGCGAAACTTAAATGAATCAACAGATATTTATAAATATCCCATTAGAACGTTCACAACGTCAGAACAGCATACCTACTTCAGAGATCAGTGAAATTAGAGAAATGTTTCTTGATATGAACCAGAGATATATGGTATATGAGCCATCCTCATATTACTATACATTCAAACGGTTGATGGATATTAGTTTTTCAGTTTTATTTTTGTTGCTGGTGATGTCCTGGCTAATGCCTATCATAGCGCTGCTTATCAAAATTACCTCAAAAGGCCCGGTTTTGTTTATACAAAAGCGTACAGGATATAAGGGCATTGAATTCAATTGTTTCAAATTCCGCACAATGTATGTAAATAATGATGCGGATATAAAGCAAGCCTGTGACGGAGATAAAAGGATCACGCCTTTCGGACGATTTTTACGGGTCACCCATCTTGATGAAACTCCACAGTTTTTCAATGTTTTACTAGGCGACATGAGCATCATAGGCCCAAGGCCGCACATGCTTTACCATACACGTTACTACGCGCAACGTATACCGTATTACAATTTGCGGCACGAAGTACAGCCCGGCATGACAGGGATGGCGCAAATAAAAGGTTATGTAGGAGAGATCAGTATTGATCGCGAATTGCGCAAACGCATCCAGTGGGATGTATACTATATGAAAAACCAAAGTGTGGCGCTGGACATAAGGATACTTGTCAGCACCGTGGGTTGTGTATTTTCAAAAGCCTTCGGCGTTTTCTCGAAAAAGAAAAAGGACGATTGATGCTGCTATGTAGCGAAATAAAATCATTGAAAAGGCAGCCCGACATACCCGGCTGCCTTTTTTCTTTCAAAATTGAGGTCTTTATTCACAATTTTATGCACTTAGTGCAGTGGGAGTTTAACGAGCCAGTAATAAAGGCATTTCCATTTCCCGCTTAATTGATTACTTTTGCACCCTATATAAAAAATCAGATTTTCATGGCTACAACAGCAGACATGCGTACCGGCTTAATCTTAAAACTAGATGGGAGCCTTTATTCAGTGGTTGATTTCGGACAAAACAAGACAGCCCGGGCAGGCGCCAAGGTATGGGCTAAGCTTAAAGGTATTGATAATACACGCACGATAGAACATACGTGGAACTCAGGCGACAATGTTTTCCCGGTGCGGGTGGAACGCCGTCCATACCAATATTTATACAAGGACGACAGTGGATTTAACCTCATGGACAATTCCACTTTCGAGCAGATTGTTATCGGCGAAAACCTGATAGAACATCCTGAATTATACAAGGACGGCCAGGAATGTTTTGTTATAGTGAATACAGAAACCGAAACACCAATGGGTGTTGAGTTACCACCTAGCGTAAACCTGAAAGTTACGTATTCCGAGCCTGGTGTAAAGGGCGATACAGCCACGAGGGCTATGAAATCTGCAACCGTTGAAACCGGGGCAACTGTCATGGTCCCACTATTTGTGAACGAAAATGAGATCATAAAGATCGATTCTAAGACAGGCGCCTATATGGAACGGGTAAAAAGTTAATTGGCTCAGTAACTGAATGATTGTTCGACTCGTTTACAGGGCCAGCTCATTAATTATTAAGGATCATTAACTACGTTTAAAAAAAGACATTCATGGAGTACAAACAAATCCAGGAGCTGATAAAGACGATAAACAAGTCAAATATCAGCGAACTCTGTATAGAACAAGGAGATTTCAAAATAGTAATTAAGCAGGAGCACACCAGCCAGCCGGGCTATGTGACTATGCCTCAGATGCCTGCGTCCCAGCCGTTATTGATGCCGCAAGCGCCACAACCCGCCGCGGCACCGATCCAGATGGCTATCCCCGCCGACGAAAAGCCAGCGGCCCCTGTGGCACAGAGCAATGCTGTGATAATAAAATCGCCGATGATCGGCACTTTTTACCGTACACCGTCGCCAGACAAACCAGTATTTGTGAATGTGGGGGACGAAATCAAGAAAGGACAGGTGCTGTGTATTATCGAAGCGATGAAACTGTTCAACGAGATTGAAAGCGAGATCAATGGCCGGATCATTAAGGTAATAGCAGACGATTCAACGCCGGTAGAATATGATCAGCCACTTTTTCTGGTGGAACCGATGTAAGTCAATTTTCACTGGGACCTACAGAAGATCAAAATATATTTTTATAAAAGTGAGATGGGCATCATGATTGTTTAGGTGAAAATACCTGAATTAAATCCATTGGCCCCTGAATGTGCAGCATAAAAATAACTAAACTTTCTCAAGTGTTTAAAAAAATATTAATAGCCAATCGTGGGGAGATCGCATTACGCGTGATACGCACGTGCCGGGAAATGGGCATTCGGACGGTTGCCGTTTATTCCACGGCCGATAAAGACAGCCTCCACGTGCGGTTTGCGGACGAAGCAGTCTGCATTGGGAAGCCACAAAGTAGCGATTCTTACCTGAATGTCCAGCATATAATGGCCGCCGCGGAAATCACGAATACGGACGCCATACACCCGGGGTACGGATTTCTTGCAGAGAACGCGAACTTTGCTGAAATATGTGACCAATACCATATTAAATTTATTGGGCCTACCCCATCGATGATCAGGTCTATGGGCGATAAGATCACGGCAAAGGAAACAATGATCAAGGCGGGCGTTCCCGTAATACCAGGCT
>Ga0302185_10001610_pt1 | contig 15640 bp, 16 predicted proteins | sample II_Bog_E1_1_FD_200231 | JGI IMG/M metagenome (GOLD analysis project Ga0302185, IMG submission 200231) | Peat permafrost microbial communities from Stordalen Mire near Abisko, Sweden - II_Bog_E1_2 | ecosystem: Environmental > Terrestrial > Soil > Wetlands > Peat | place: Sweden: Abisko... | reverse complement strand
AAAAACAGCTTGCCAAACCGGTTGTCCTACACAAGCCATTACATTTGGTAATTTGTTAGATGACAATAGTGCTATTATGGCAGCACGTAATGACGACAGAACATTTTTTGTATTGGATGACCTGCACACCTTGCCATCCATTGGTTATTTAACAAAGGTTAGAAATACTGAAACATTAAGTTAATTAAATTATAACTATCATATATGGCTAATTTTGGAGAATCAAGTGTAAGGCCCTCTCTTATAAAAGGAGATAAGACTTACCATGATATCACTGAAGATATTTGTCGCCCGGTTGAAAAAGCACCTACACGTTTGTGGTACATTGCCATTACAATTACAAGCTTAACAGCGCTTTATGGTTTAACTCTGTTGGGCTGGACAATATTTAAAGGAATTGGTGTTTGGGGTTTAAATAAAACTGTAGGTTGGGGCTGGGATATTACCAATTTCGTTTGGTGGATCGGTATCGGCCATGCCGGAACTCTTATTTCTGCTATTCTTTTATTGTTCCGCCAAAAATGGAGAACCGGTGTAAACCGCTCTGCAGAAGCGATGACAATTTTTGCCGTTATATGCGCTGCTATTTTTCCATTATTCCACATGGGACGTGTTTGGGACGCTTTTTTTGTATTTCCTTATCCCAATACACGCGGCCCGCTATGGCCCAACTTTGATTCGGCGTTGTTATGGGATGTGTTCGCTATCAGTACCTACTTCTCTGTATCATTATTGTTTTGGTATTCAGGTTTAATTCCAGATATCGCAACGCTACGCGACAGAGCAAAAAATAAAATAGCTAAATGGACCTATGGTTTCATGAGCTTTGGATGGACCGGTTCGGCCAAACACTGGCAGAGATTTGAAACATTGGCGCTGGTATTAGCAGGTTTATCTACACCACTTGTACTATCAGTACATACGATTGTAAGCTTTGACTTTGCTACATCGGTTATTCCGGGATGGCACACTACCATTTTCCCGCCTTACTTTGTTGCCGGCGCTATATTCTCCGGTTTTGCTATGGTGTTAACCTTGTTGGTTATAGTAAGAAAAGTATTTAAGCTGGAAGAATATATTACTGTTGACCATATGGAATCGATGAACAAGATCATCATCTTAACAGGGTCTATTGTGGGTTGCGCTTATTTAACTGAATTATTTGTTGCCTGGTATTCAGGTAACATGTATGAGCAATATGCATTTCAAAACAGAGCTTTGGGCCCTTACTTTTGGGCGTACTGGTCAATGATGACTTGTAACGTTATTTCTCCCCAGTTGTTCTGGATCCGCAAACTGCGCCGTAATGTGTGGTTCACTTTCTTCATGTCAATTGTTATTAATTGCGGTATGTGGTTCGAACGTTTTGTAATTATCGTTACATCAATGCATAGAGATTATTTGCCATCAAGTTGGTCATACTATTCACCAACGTATGTTGAAATTGGCATTTTCTTAGGTACTATCGGAATATTCCTTACACTGTTCTTAATATTTGCTAAAACTTTACCGGTAATAGCTATAGCAGAAGTGAAACATATTTTAAAAATGTCGGGAGAGGCTCAGAAAAAGAAAAACGAAGCAGCAGAGCGTGCACATGATTTGGAACATGGTGCAGTTCCATCACCAGCTTTTCAAACAACTTCATATAAACCATGAGTAATAAATATATTTTAGGATTATTTGATGATGACCAGGTGCTTTTGCACGCTATTGAAAAGATACGCGCCAAGGGCATTAAGATACATGATGTGTTTACTCCATTTCCGGTTCATGGCATAGATGAAGCCTTAGATTTAAAACCATCACGTATTGACCAGGCAGGATTTTTTTACGGCATGTGGGGAACCTGCTGCGCATTAGCGGGTATTAGCTGGGTATTGGTGTGCAATTGGCCGCAAAACTTTGATGGCAAACCACATTTTGCTTTACCGGCGTGGATACCCATTATATTTGAGTTTACTGTATTGAACGCTGCGTTTGGTATGTTTTTTACCTGGTTATACCGTTGCAATTTATGGCCCGGTAACCCAAGAACAAGCTTAGAACCGCGTTCTACCGACGACCGTTTTACAGTGGCATTTATTATTAATAATGACACACAGGCATCTGATATTGAAAGTTGGAGATCAATATTAAAAGAAACAGGTGCAGTAGAAATTAAAGAAGCTCAGGATTAATTGAACACGATTTAAATATATATTTTTTATAATGAGAAATAATACCGTAATCAGTTTAGTGGCATTGGCCGTTGTGGTGTTTGTATTCTCCTCATGTTTCTTCGATAAGAAAAAACCGGGTTGGGAATATATGCCTGATATGGTTCACGCACAGTCTGTTCAGCCCTACGATGTAAATCTTAATTTCCCTGATAGTTCAGAGGCAAGATTGCCTGTGGCTGGCACTATACCCAGAGGCGTTTATATGCCATTTCATTATCCGAATACTGATGCAGGATATTATGCAGCAGGCAAGGAAGTAAAATGCCCCATTGAAGCCACACCTGATAATTTAATTGAAGGGCAGCGTTTATTTAATATTTATTGTGCTATTTGCCATGGAGAAGATGGCAATGCAGACGGAACTATTGTAAAAGGCGGAAAATTTCCACCCCCACCTTCTTATTTTTCTAATGATATATTGGCATTGCCTATCGGTAAAATGTTTTTTGTAGTTCATTACGGCAGAAACTTAATGGGCTCTTATGCCAGCCAGTTGAACCAGGAACAAATTTGGAAAGTGTTATCGTATGTAAAGTCAATGCAAAAAGCATACGTAAGTAAAACAGGTGGTTCTTTGCCTGATTCGATAAAGACAAAATTTTCATCATTATAAATTAATTGGCAGATCAATTGTAAAATAATATGAACGAACAATATTCATTTCCTTCAAAATTAAAAAATCTGAGCTTTGTGCTAATGGCCATTGGCGCGCTGGCATTGATAGGCGGTTTTGTAGTATATCACGACCATCCTGAAAGAGTGTGGGCAAACCTTTTAATAAATAGCACCTTCTTTTTAGGTTTATCAATTGGCGCAGGTTTCTTTTTGGCAGCGCATTATGTGGCATATGGTGGCTGGTGGGTAGTAATAAAAAGAATTCCCGAATCGGTTACAAGGCTAACACCGTTTTATGGTGTGATTTTATTAGCCGTTATAATTTTTGGAGGCCCTTACCTTTATGAATACCGTAACGCTGCTGCAGTAGCTGCTGATCCCATTATACAGGGAAAGATGGCGTATCTCAATCTTCCTTTCATGCTCATTCGTTTTGTGTTTTTTGTAAGTACATTGGCTTTCTTAGCTTTTAAAATGAGAGAGTCATCAGTATTAGAAGATAAACAACCTTATGGCGATCTTACATATTATAAAAAGAACCTTACCTATGGATCTATCTATTTGATTGTGTTTGCTGTTTACATTCTTATTTCAGCATGGGATTGGATCATGTCTCTTGATGTGCATTGGTTTAGCACCATGGACGGATGGTATGTATTTGCCAGCTTCTGGGTATCCGCTGCTGCAGCTCTTACCTTGATTATTATTTATCTCAAGAACCAGGGTTATTTAAAAGAGGTTAATGCTAATCACATTCATAACATGGGTTTGATTATGTTTGCGTTTAGTGTGTTCTGGACATACTTATTATTCGACCAGTATATGTTGCAATGGTACGCTAATATACCTGAAGAAACTGTGTACTATCAATTTAGATTAGATCATTACAGATGGGTGTTTTACTCCATTTGGCTGATCAATTTCTTTACCCCTTTCCTGGTTTTGATGAAAAGAGAGCAGAAAAGAAAGATGAAAGTAATGACATATGTAGCTGTTATTATATTGATCGGCCACTTTGTAGATTATTTTTTAATGGTATTTCCCAGCGTTATGAAAGCAAACTGGAGCATAGGTTTAGTAGAACTATTAACACCATGTGCTTTTGTTGGAATTTACATTTTTGTAGCATTTACAGGATTAACTAAGGCGCCACTGGTTCCAAAGAATAATCCGATGCTCAAAGAAAGCTTACATCATCATATTTAAAACTTAATAACCGTTATGTCAGCAACTTTGGTTACTGTAGCGATTGTACTTGTTTTCATCGTTATTTTTCAACTGGCTAAGATCAGCGAGTACACCTCTATTTTAAAGGGTAAGGAAGGCGTGGATGAAGAAAATGATAAATACGCATCCTGGATGTTTTTAATCTTCCTTATTATAGGATTTATATTACTCATTGGTTCATTGGTAGTATATATTCCTAAAATGTTGCCGGTGGCAGCCTCTGTTCATGGTAAATGGATAGACAGTATGTTTAATGTTACCTTGTTCTTTACAGGAATTGTGTTTGTGGCTTGCCAAATAGCATTATTTTATTTTGCCTGGAAATACTCTCATAAAAAAGGAAGAAAGGCACTTTACTATCCTGAAAATAATAAACTTGAAATTTGGTGGACAGTTATACCAGCTATTGTTATGACAGGTTTAGTTATTGTAGGTGTTTACCGCTGGTTTGAAATTATGAGCCCCGCTCCTGCCAATGCACAAGTAATAGAAATAACCGGAAAGCAATTTAATTGGATTGTTCGTTATCCCGGCGCTGACGGAAAATTAGGCGCACACGACTTTAAATTAATTGATGAAACTAACCAGGTTGGTATGGATTTTACTGATCCAAACAGCAAAGATGATTTGATGCCCACCGATATGCATTTGCTTGTGAACAAACCGGTGATGTTAAAAATACAAGCACGTGATGTAATACATGATGTGGGATTGCCACAATTTAGAATTCATATGGATGCAGTACCGGGTATACCAACCACCTTTTGGTTCACACCTGATATTACTACTGATGAAATGAAGAAGATAACAGGCAATAAGGATTTTCAGTATGAATTGGCTTGCGACCAGCTTTGTGGTAAGGGTCATTTTAGTATGAAAATGAATGTGTATGTGGATTCGCCTGAAGAATATGCTAAATGGTTAGCCTCGCAAAAATCATTTTATGAATCAACCATAAAAGGAACACCTGAAGAACAAAACGCTATTCAAGCCGCACAAAAATTACATGGCGAAGAAGCGCAGGAAAAGAAACCAACAGAGAAAAAAGAAATTTAATTTTTTAGTTTTTTAAAATAACTTACTAATGGATAACCCATCAATGCAACACACGCAGCCCGGCGCACACCCGGCCACTGCGCACGAGGAGCACGGTGATCATAACGGGCACAATGGCCACAACGGACATGACCATGAACACAAGCAATCTTTTATTACCAAATACATTTTTAGCCAAGATCATAAAACCATTGCTAAGCAGTTTCTAGTAACCGGAATTATTTGGGCAATTATTGGCGGATTGTTTTCAGTATTGTTCCGCTTGCAACTTGGTTATCCCGATCAGTCATTTCCTATTTTGACAGATATTTTAGGCAAATGGGCACCCGATGGACACATTAGTCCCGATTTTTATAATATGCTTATAACTATGCATGGTACCATTTTGGTATTCTTTGTATTAACAGCAGGGTTAAGTGGTACATTCAGTAACTTTTTAATTCCGTTACAGGTAGGTGCACGTGATATGGCATCACCATTTTTAAATATGCTGTCATATTGGTTTTTCTTTATAGCAGGTGTTATAATGATGATCTCATTTTTTGTGTCAACCGGTGCTGCATCAGGTGGTTGGACAGTTTATCCACCATTAAGCGCTTTACGTGATGCTTCTATGGGTTCTGAAAGAGGAATGGATTATTGGTTATTTGCTATGGCATTATTTATTATTTCAGCCCTTTTAGGTGGCTTGAATTATATAACCACAGTACTTAACATGCGTACCAAAGGTATGTCTATGGCTAAGTTACCGCTTACCATTTGGGCCTTTCTTTTAACAGCTATTTTGGGTTTATTATCCTTTCCTGTATTGTTAGGGGCAGCACTTCTTTTAATTTTTGACAGAAACTTAGGTACAAGTTTTTATTTGAATGATATTTATATCAACGGCCAACATTTATCTAATGTTGGTGGTAGCCCAATATTATTTCAGCATTTATTTTGGTTCTTAGGGCATCCTGAAGTGTATATTGTAATATTGCCTGCTATGGGTATAGTATCTGAAGTGTTGGCTACAAATGCACGCAAACCCATTTTCGGTTATAAAGCCATGATACTTTCATTGCTCGCTATTGCACTGTTGTCATTTTTAGTATGGGCGCATCATATGTTTTTAACTGGTATGAATCCTTTTGTGGGGTCTATTTTCGTGTTAATGACCTTGGTTATTGCGGTACCATCAGCTATTAAAGTATTTAACTGGATAACCACCTTGTGGCAAGGAAATTTGCGTTTCACCCCGGCAATGATGTTCTCCATTGGCTTTGTATCTATGTTTATTTCAGGAGGGTTAACCGGAATCTTTCTTGGTAACTCTGCTTTAGATATCGAATTACACGATACTTATTTTGTTGTGGCGCATTTTCATATAGTAATGGGCGTTGCTGCTTTCATGGGTATGTTTGCCGGTGTATACCACTGGTATCCTAAAATGTTTGGCAGGTATTTAAATAATACTATTGGCTATATCCATTTCTGGGTAACATTTGTTGGGGCATACTTGATATTCTGGCCCATGCATTATATGGGATTAGCAGGTTTGCCACGCCGCTATTATTCTCACAGCGCATTTGTAAGCTTTAACCAGTTTGCCTCGCTAAATGAATTTATTAGTGGTGTTGCTATGGTGGTATTTGCGGCACAATTACTTTTCGTAATTAATTTTTTCTATAGCATTTGGCAGGGAAGAAAGGTTAGAGAACTTAACCCATGGCACTCTACTACTTTAGAATGGACCACACCAATTCGCCCAGGACATGGTAACTGGCCCGGCGAAATTCCTGAAGTACACAGGTGGCCATACGATTATGGAAAAGATGGCCGTGATTTTATTCCTCAAACAGAACCAATGCACGAAGGAGAGTCAACGCATCATATTTAATAGAAGAGTAATAATATGTTAATAGAGAAAACAGTGCGAGATGAAGGCTTAGGGCAAAAGGTGAAGGATTACATCCTGCTCACCAAGTTGCGCTTGTCATCGCTTGTAATTTTCTCATCGGCAATTGGCTTTTTAATTGCGCCTCATGGTGTAATAGATTGGTTTAAAATTTCTATGCTATTACTTGGCGGCTTACTTACAACAGCCGGCTCCAATGCCTTTAACCAGGTAATAGAAAAAGATTATGATAAACTAATGAGCCGCACTGCAAACAGACCATTGCCAACCGGCAGAATGAGTGTTACAGAAGCTTTATTGGTGGCAGGTATTTGTGGTGTGGGTGGCATTTTAATTTTGTGGTATAACTTTAATGTAATGGCAGCCTTACTTAGTGCTATCGCATTATTAAGCTATGCATTTATTTATACACCATTAAAGAGAATTTCGCCCATTGCAGTTTTTGTGGGTGCCATACCGGGCGCTTTACCTCCGCTTATCGGTTGGGTAGCAGCTACAGGCAGCATTAGTCAGGACGCAATAGTATTATTTGCCATACAATTCATTTGGCAGTTTCCGCACTTTTGGGCCATTGCCTGGGTATGTTATGATGATTATATGAAAGCCGGATTTAAGTTATTGCCCTCTAAAGAAGGCCGTAACAAATTCAGCGCCTTACAAAACATTATTTACATTTTGGTACTTATCCCGATAAGCATTATACCAATGACCTTGCATATGACGGGATGGATATCCACAAGTATTGTTTTTGCAGGCGGTATTATGTTTCTAATACCTGCTATAAAATTATATCGTGAGTGCACGATGAAAGCGGCCAGGCAATTAATGTTCGCTTCTTTTTTTTATTTACCTATTGTTCAATTAGCGCTTTTAATTAAATAATGTAATGAACGCAACAGTGGCAACTAATAACGATAAATTTCTTCCTAAAGAAAAAATACTTTTGGGAATAGCTATTGCCGCTATGATAATGATGTTTGCAGGATTGACCAGCGCCTATATTATACACGCTGAAGGACCACACTGGCAATATTTTAAATTGCCAACTATATTTTGGGTAAATACACTTATTATACTTACCAGCAGTTTTACTATGCGGTGGGCTTTGGTATCATATAAAAAATTTAAGTACAACGCTTACAGAATTGCTATATCAGTAACCACCATTTTAGGTATTGGATTTATTGTTGGCCAATATTTGGGTTGGAAACAATTGACCAATATGGGCATTTATTTAGATGGTAATGCCAGCGGTTCATTTTTATATGTTATATCAGGTACACACGCAGTGCACGTATTAGGTGGTGTAATAGCTTTATTGGTAGCCACGATTGCAGCGTTTGTAAAACCATTCAACCCTAACAAATTATTACGAGTAGAATTAATATCCATCTATTGGCATTTTGTGGATGTGTTATGGATATATTTATTTATCTTTTTTCAAATTAAATTTTAAAATAGATCAGTATGGCAGAAGCATTGTTGCAGAGTCCTAATCGTTCACTATGGAATGGTGGTGAATCGCCATTTAAAGTGAGCTGGGGAAAACTGATGATGTGGTATTTTTTAGTGGGTGACTCATTTTCATTCGCCACATTTTTGTTAACGTATGGTACGCTTAGATTTAGTTTTACAGAGTGGCCAACACCAAGTGAAGTGTTTGATAAGATTCCGTTCATTCATGGAAACTTTCCATTGGTGTATGTAAGCTTTATGACGTTTGACCTTATTATGAGTAGTGTTACTATGGTGCTTGCGGTACATGCCGGTTCCAATAAAGACCGTAAGGCAGTAGTAAAGTGGATGATCTTAACCATAATAGGTGGAATAATATTTTTAGCATCCCAGGCTTGGGAGTGGTACAACCTTATTGTTAATGAGGGTATGACCATGTCACATAATCCATTTAGTCATCAACCTGCTTTTGGCCAATTATTCTTTACTATTACAGGTTTCCATGGTTTCCACGTATTTACCGGGGTATTAATAAATATTATTGCAGTCAGTCTTGTGGCAACCGGTTATTTTGATAGAAAAGGTAATTACGAGTTTATTGAGAAGATTGGGTTATACTGGCACTTTGTAGATTTGGTTTGGGTGTTTGTATTCTTAGCATTTTATCTTGTTTAACTAATTCAACTAAAAATATAATATTATGAGTACGGATTCACATGATGGTTATGACTTGGTAAAAGCCATTTGGAGAACATTTTGGATACTGCTTTTTATCACTGTTTTTGAAGTGGTGATAGCTATTTATGTACCACGAACCACACCCGGTTTACTTTGGGGAATGAGAGTATTATTTATTGCCATGAGTTTAGCTAAGGCTTATTTCATTGTATCTATTTTTATGCATATGAAATTTGAAATAAAACATCTGGCAATGACTATTTTAATACCGTTTTGTTTTATCCTATACGCCGTTGTCATGTTGTTGTGGGAAGGTAGTTCGTGGTTGGATATGCGTATAGCGGGTCATTAAGCACTTTTTTCAGAACAAATAGTTATGAAAAGCGAGATAACTTCTCGCTTTCATTTTTTAAAAGTTAACATAATGGCAAAGCGAATTATAGCGATCAGCCTAATTATATTAGTTCCGGCCGCATTTTATTATTATTTTTTTGGGTTTGGAGGAAAGGGTGAAAGAGAAGCCCCTAAGGAATTGCCTAAACTTTGGCAAATACCCTATTACAGTTTTACTAACCAGAATGGTGAAAAAATTACCAGCGACGACCTTAAGGGATATATATACGTAGCTGATTTCTTCTTTACCAGCTGCCCCGGTTTTTGCCCCAAATTAAGCGCCGACTTTGAAAAAGTTCAACAAGCGTTTCATGATAAGCCGGAAGTGAAACTGGTGTCGTTTACTGTTGATCCCATGCGCGATTCCGTACCGGTATTAAAAAAGTATTCTATTAAATATCATGCAGACCCAACCCGATGGTATTTTTTAACCGGCAATAGAGATAGTATTTATAAGCTTGGTGAGGGGGGGTTTAAATTGCCCATAGTACAGGATGATGCAGGGCAGGAACAATTTACACACTCTGAAAAATTAGTATTGGTTGACGGAAATGGCATAGTAAGAAAATGGTATGATGGCACTAATCCACTTAAAGTTGACACCCTGATGAGGGATATTGAACTATTAGATATTGAAAAAAAATAGATGAAAGAACGCTCTTATAATATACCCATCGCTATTGTATCAATAGCTGTTCCGCTGGTAGTTGTTTTTCTATTTTTTCTTAAGCCACCACAGCTTAATCTAGGATTAGATCTCAGGCTATTGCCTGCTTTTCATGCAGCATTAAATTTTACAACGGCACTTCTTCTTTTGGCAGGTTACTATTGTATTCGCACAGGGCGCAGAACCATACATAAGTATTGTATGATAACCTGTTTTGTCTTATCGTGCATTTTTTTAACATCATATGTAGTGTATCATACTTTTAGCCCGCCAACTCATTTTGGTGGTGAGGGCGTTATTAAATACATTTATTTCTTTATTTTAATAACTCATATTTCATTATCTGCCATAATTATTCCGTTAGTGTTATTTACTATGACACGTGCTTTACAGGACCGTTTTGAGATACATAAACGCATTGCTAAATGGACGTTCCCTATTTGGCTTTATATAGCCGTTACAGGAGTTATAGTTTATGCCATGTTATCACCCTATTATACGTATTGATGTTGTATATTTGTGAAGCGCTTTTTAATCTATGAAAAAAACAATTCTATTTTTTGCTGTTATTTTTTTTCTGTTGATAGTTTTTCCTAAGCTATCAAATGCACAATGCGCCATGTGCCAGCGTAATGCTGAAACGTCCTTAAAGGCAGGCGATAATACCGCCAGGGGACTTAACACAGGCATTCTTTACATGATGATGGTGCCTTATACCTTAATTGGCGGCATTGGTTATTGGTGGTATAAGAACCGCAAGGACCAAACCGCTGAATGATTATACCAACCTTACAATTTATCCCTTTTATTAATCGATAGCTGCTAACAAAATATTCGTTTATTTTGTATAACAGAACGTTTTATTAAATGGCCAATAACCGCGCATTTGTTTTCCTTAAAATATTTGATGAAAGCGTAACGCTGGCATTACAGGAACTGCGTGTTAACCGGTTGCGGGCAGTATTAAGTGTACTCGGCATTTCAATAGGTATTTTTTGTGTTATCGTAATTTTTGCGGCTGTAGATTCCTTGCAAAACAATATTGAATCAAGCATAAAAAAACTGGGCGAAAATGTTCTTTACATAGAACGTTGGCCTTGGGATTTTAGCTCAACCTACCCCTGGTGGAAATACATTAACCGGCCAATTCCTAAATATACCGAGATGCAGATTATTCAGCAAAAAGCAAATGGCGTAAATGCTGTTGCTATTGCTGTTTATTTGGAGAGTAAATCAGTAAAATTCAAATCACTGTCTGCAGAAAATGTATCTGTATCAGGTGTGTCATCTGATTATGATAAAGTACAGGATATGGAATTTGGGGCAGGTAGGTATTTTACCCCAGATGAATCTATTAGCGGACAGAGTGAAGTGATACTTGGTGCTTCTGTGGCAGAAACATTATTTCCTAATAACATAAGCCCTTTAGGCCAACAAGTAGAGTTCCAGGGACAACACCTTACCGTGATTGGCGTATTTAAAAAACAAGGCGAAAGTATATTGAATAATAGTTTAGATATGCAGGCCATGGTTCCATTTAACTTTATAAAAAAGCTGGTTAATATGGATGGGCAAAACGGTATTGAGCCTGTAATTTTAGTAAAATCGGCACCTAATATGCCATTGGATGAGTTGAAGGCAGAACTTACCGGCATCATGCGCTCTATTCGTTCTCAACAACCATCAGAAGATGACAATTTTGCAATTAATAAAATAAGTATGATAACCAGCTTGTTTACCAGTTTATTTGGTGTGGCTGATGTGGCAGGTATAATAATTGGCGGCTTTGCTGTATTAGTTGGCGGCTTTGGCATAGCCAATATCATGTTCGTATCGGTAAAGGAGCGCACCAATATTATTGGAATAAAAAAGGCTATTGGCGCTAAAAGTTATTTTATTTTATTGGAGTTTTTAATTGAAGCAGTTATTCTTTGCATCATAGGAGGAATGATAGGCTTGTTGCTGGTTTATCTGACCACCATAGGGCTTTCTAAGGCCCTTGATTTCAATTTTGTGTTAAGCGTAACTAATATTACAGAAGCTTTAACCATTTCGGCACTTATTGGTATTATTGCAGGTTTTTGGCCTGCTCTTGCAGCCTCAAGACTCGATCCTGTTGTGGCAATTCGCTCAAAATAGGCGCACATTTTGTGGATTAAATTCAGTTAAAATTTATTTTTTAAAAGCGGCGCAAAAAATAGTTTTCGGGTTATCTTTGTTGCCCTTTCAAAAAGATCTTATATTTAGTACATGGCAGAGACGACAGAAAAAACGAATAAGCCTGGTGAAGCAGGAAAGCGTAAACGTCCGAGCCAATCAGAGTTATCAGATTTTGTATTTGGCAAAATACCACCACAGGCATTAGATCTTGAAGAGGCGGTATTAGGTGCCGTAATGTTAGAGCAAGGTGCAGCAGCAAAGGTTTTAGATATTATTTCACCCGAAAGTTTTTATGCCGATGCCCATCAGCGCATATTTCGTGCTGTAATGAGTTTGTTTGGCTCTACCCGGCCAATAGATATTTTAACCGTCACTGAAGAGTTGCGTAAAACCAGCGAGTTAGATTTAGTTGGGGGACCATATTATATTGCACAACTAACTAATCGCGTAGCTTCATCAGCAAATATTGAATACCATGCTACGCTTATTGCACAAAAATTTATTCAGCGCGAACTTATACGCACCTCGTCCATAATTATTCGTGATGCTTATGAAGAATCTACTGATGTACTTGAATTGCTCGACCGTTCTGAAAAAGAATTGTTCAGCATTACTCAAAAAAATCTGAGAAAAGATTTTGCACCACTTCCCACTCTTATTTCTAAGACCATGAAAGAAATGCAGGATGTAAAACTGCATAAGAATGAGTTAACAGGTGTGCCATCAGGCTTTATTGAGTTAGACAGAATTACCACAGGTTGGCAAAGATCAGATCTAATCATTGTTGCGGCTCGCCCCGGTATGGGTAAAACAGCATTCGTATTATCGTTGGCGCGTAATGCATCATTAATTAATGATGCTGCAGTGGCTATTTTTTCTCTTGAAATGTCGGCGCAACAATTAGCTACGCGTTTAATTTCAGCAGAAGCTGAAATTCCATCAGATAAACTGCGCCGCCCGGGCACCATGGCGCAACATGAATGGCAGCAGCTTTATGCCAAAGTAGCGCCGCTTGATAATGCCAAAATTTTTATTGACGATACACCCGCTATAAATATTTTCGATTTGCGTTCTAAATGCCGCAGAATGAAAATGCAACATAATATACAGCTCATTATTATTGATTATTTGCAATTGATGAGTGGAACCGGAGATAACCGGCAGGGCAATCGTGAGCAGGAAATAAGTAATATTTCACGCTCGCTAAAAAGTATTGCTAAAGAATTGGATGTGCCCGTAATAACACTCTCACAACTAAGCCGTGCAGTTGAAACACGCGGCGGCTCTAAAAAGCCACAGCTATCTGACTTGCGCGAATCCGGCGCTATTGAGCAGGATGCTGATATGGTGTTATTTATTTATCGCCCGGAATATTACGGATTTACAGAAGATGGCGAGGGCAATTCGGTGCCGGGCCTTGCTGAGATTATTATTGCCAAGCACAGGAACGGGCCCACAGGTTCAGTACCGATTCGATTTATTGACCGCTTCGCTAAGTTTGTTGACATGAATTCTGCTGATATCTCGACACTTGTGCCCATTGCTTCCACAAGGCAACAACCATCAAATGATGAAGGTAATATTGTTATTCGCCGCTCAAAGATGAATGATATGCCTGATGATGAAAATATGCCTTTCTAAAATTATTTGGGCGCTTTTACGTACAAATAAATAGCTAATACTCCGAAAATAAGATTAGGTATCCACACTCCAAACATAGCGGGCAGATTAGAGTTAATGGAAAAAGTGGTAGAAAATTGCAGAAATAATATATACACGAAACTAATACCAATACCTAACCCGATGTGTAAACCTGTGCCACCACGTACTTTGCGAGAGCTCATGGCTACAGCAATTACTGTTAGAATTATCATAGCAAACGGAAAAGAGGTGCGACGATATTTTTCAACTTCAAAAGATGCTACATTATTAGTACCACGACTTTTTTGAAGAGCTATATAGGTATTTAACTCACTATAGTTTAATGTGGCGGCATCGCGCGTATCATTTTTTAAATCTTTAGGTACAAAATTCAATTGCATCAAGGTATCTCGCCCGCTATGTAATGATTCGTGCATACTGTCATTTTGCCTTATAGTGTAATTATCTATTTCCCATTCCTTTTTAGGATAGTTCCACTTGGCACGCTCTGAACGTAATTTGTAAATAAGCTGGCCCCTTGTGTTAAATTGATCAATAGCAAATTTGTAACCGAGGCTATCAGAATAATCGAAGTTTTCTATATAAACAAATAGGTTTTTTTCTAGCTGTAAATGGAAATTGGAAGTAGAGCTTACATAGGGATCATTAACATAGGTATTCTCAAATTTTAAACGTGTTTTATTGGCATTAGGTACCAGCCAGTGATTAGCATATAAATCGAGCAGGGCAATAATAGTGGCACAAAATATATAAGGACGCAACAAGCGGTTAAAGGTTACTCCGGAGTTAAGTATGGCAATTATTTCTGAGGTAGCAGCTAATCTTGAGGTGAAAAATATTACGGCAACAAAAAGGAAAAGTGGCGCAAAAAGTATGGCGAAATAGGGAATGAAATTGATATAATAATCAAAAATGATGGAGTGTAAAGAAGCGTTATTATCAATAAAATTGTCCAGTTTTTCAGCTACGTCAAATACAATAACAATTAACATGAACAGGGTGAGCGTGAAAAAAAACGTACCCAAAAATTTCTTGATAATGTATATGTCGAGTTTCTTAAGCAAAATTGTTTTTTGTTTTGTGTTAAATTCGCTGCATTAATTGTTTAACCATTTTTGTTTTCCATTCGGCAAAGGTATTATCTAAAATATGTTTGCGGGCCTCACGCATGATCCACAAATATAAATGCAGGTTATGTAAGCTGGCTAATTGCAGCCCAACCATTTCATGCGATTGTATGAGATGACGAAGATAAGCCTTAGAATATTGTGTATTGGCAGGTAAATCTGTTCCCTCTTCTATAGGTGAAAAGTCATTGGCCCACTTTTTATTTTTTATATTGATAATACCGTTTTGTGTAAACAACCAACCGTTTCTGCCATTGCGGGTAGGCATTACACAATCAAATAGGTCAACTCCCAGTGCTATGCTTTCTAAAAGATTGGCAGGTGTACCTACACCCATTAGATAACGAGGCTTGTCCTCAGGCAAAATTGAGGTTACAATATCGGTCATCTCATACATTTCATCAGCAGGTTCGCCAACAGATAAACCACCTATGGCATTACCATCGCGGCCTAATTGGGCAATCGTTTCAGCTGAAATTTT
>Ga0302185_10001600_pt1 | contig 15695 bp, 20 predicted proteins | sample II_Bog_E1_1_FD_200231 | JGI IMG/M metagenome (GOLD analysis project Ga0302185, IMG submission 200231) | Peat permafrost microbial communities from Stordalen Mire near Abisko, Sweden - II_Bog_E1_2 | ecosystem: Environmental > Terrestrial > Soil > Wetlands > Peat | place: Sweden: Abisko... | reverse complement strand
GGCCCCTTTTCAAAGGATAGCAGTGTCTGTTCCTTTACTTGCAAACCAATCTGTAGTTGAGTTGCTGTACATCGCGCCATTAGCGCCGTAGCTGGTGGTGGTGACAATCATCTCATAAAGATTAATTTTACCGCTTTCCACAACTGTCATAAACCAGAGCTTGTTCCGCTGTAAAAATGTTTTATAGTCATAAAATACCCTTCTATACCATGTGGACTGATCGGCCACGTAATACGCTTTCACGTTGTCGGTCGTTATTTTTATGGCTTTCTCATTTTCAGATGTCCGGTACTTAGCAGCGCCCCCAATAAATGCAAAGCTGATATGGCAGGCTATTGTATCGCCGGTATTCGTAACTACCCGGTCGTTATTTTGTGCCCGAACGGTAAGGGCAGCCAGTAAGAGTGTGGTTAAAGCAACAAGGTTAATTTTCATGTGTTTGCTCGGAAATTATTATTACAAGATTAATTCATCTGAATAATTTTTCCAAATCCCCGGGCGTATCCACCGCATAAGTCTCCAACTCCGTTTCAGAAACTTTTATTCTATAGCCGTTTTCAATCCAGCGCAACTGTTCGAGGCTTTCGGCTTTTTCAAGGGATGATACAGGCAATTTAGTAATTTGCTGCAATACATCTGCCCGGTACCCGTAAATGCCAATATGTTTAAAATAAGTAAAATAGTTTAACCAGTCCTTTTGTTCATGTCCGCGTATGTGGGGCAGCGGCGAGCGTGAAAAATATATAGCTTCCGAAAGTTTATTGACAATTACCTTCGGAGAACTGGGGTTAAACAGCTCCTGTTCGTTTTGCACTTTCTTTATTAAAGTAGCAATTTGCGTATCTGCATCATTAAAACAGGCCGCCAGCTTGCTAACCTGTTCCGGATCAATATAGGGTTCATCGCCCTGTATGTTGATGATGACATCATATTGAGGGCGCAGCAAGGCCACCTCGGCGCAACGGTCGGTACCGCTTTGGTGGTCGGCTGATGTCATTATTGCCAGCCCGCCAAAATTGACAACATGGTCATAAATCCGGCCATCATCGGTCGCGACAATCACTTCCGCCAAATCAATACATTTCTTAGCCTGTTCATACACTCTTTGGATCATGCTTTTCCCGGCAATATCCACCAGAGGTTTGCCTGGAAACCTTGTCGATGCATAACGAGCGGGGATGATACCAAGAATGTTCATTAAAGTTATAAAATGTCGTAAGGGTTGTAAATGTTGAAATAGTTATAACAAGTTGTAAATATAGGAGAATTAGTTTTTCAACCTTTACAACAACTACAACCATTAAAACCTATTTCAACCTCACTAAAATAATCCATGTATTTCTCTTTCAATCATTTGCACAATGGTGGCAAGGTCTTCCGTATTGTTTGCAAAATCAAGGAGGTCTTTATCAATAATCAGCAGTTTGCCCAATTTATAACCGTTTATCCATTTATTATACTTGTCGTTGAGTTTTGACAAATAATCGAGCCTTATCCCGCTTTCGTATTCGCGGCCGCGCCGTTGTATGTTGTTAACCAGGGTTGGCACCGAAGCCTTAAGGTATACGAGCAAGTCTGGCGGTTTAATGTACGCGGTCATATTATCAAATATCGATTGATAGTTTTGATAATCGCGGGTGGTCATTAAGCCCATGTCATGCAGGTTCTCTGCAAAAATATAGGCATCTTCATAAATGGTGCGGTCTTGTATAATATTATGGCCCATTTGCTGTATATCGATGATCTGCCGGTACCGGGAGTTTAAGAAATATATCTGCAGGTTAAAACTCCAGCGTTTCATATCGCTGTAAAAATCTTCGAGGTACGGGTTATTATCCACAGCCTCAAATAAAGGGTCCCAGCCGTAATTTTTAGCCAGCAATTCCGTAAGGGTGGTTTTACCGGCGCCTATATTTCCAACAGTAGCTATGTGCATGTTTATGTTAGTTCATGGTTTTTTGTTCATTGTTCATAGCCATTTAAAATACTTTGCAATTAACGCCTAATATACACCATGACTTATGAACTATCAACAATCAACAAAAAAATACGCTATGAACCATGAACAATCAACCATGAACTTCATTAAAAACTCCTGAACCCAATAATTTCACGCACTTCCTTTATCGTCCTCGATGCGCTTTCCCTTGCTTTAATAGCCCCGTGGCGCGCTACCTGGCGTAAAAAGGGCGCGTCATTGGCAATATCGTTTATCCGCTCCCTTATGGGGGCTGTCGCTAAAATAATGTCCTCCGCGAGCTGCTTTTTCAGGTCGCCGTAACGGATCTGGCAGGTGTTATACAAATGATCAAAGTGTTCATAAGTATCCGCTGATGAAACGACTTTTATAATATCGAAAAGGTTTTGAATTTCGACCGGTTTTTCCTGGTTTTCGGCAACCGGGCCGCTATCAGTAACTGCGCGCATCACTTTTTTCCGGATAATCTCCGGCGTGTCCGAAATAAAGACCGCGTTCCCCTCCCCTTCTGATTTCCCCATTTTTCCCTTACCGTCTAATCCGGGTATTTTTACGAGGTTTTCGCTGAAATTGAAAGCATACGGTTCTGGAAAAAGCTCCCGGTCATAAAGCCTGTTAAAGCGGTTGGCAAATGTGCGGGACATTTCAAGGTGCTGCTCCTGGTCTTTGCCTACCGGGACTTTCGAGGCTTTATGCAATAAAATATCTGCGGCCATCAATACAGGGTACGTTAATAAACCGGCATTAACGTTATCAGGTTGCGCCCTTACCTTATCTTTAAATGATGTACTGCGTTCCAGTTCGCCCAGGTAGGCATTCATATTGAGATAAAGATAAAGCTCGGCTGTTTCTGGCACGTCAGACTGCAGGTAAATTGTGGCCTTTTCAGGATCGATACCGGCCGCGAGGTATTCCACAAGCACTTGTTTAACATTCCCATGCATGTCTGCAGGCGTAGGGTGCGTAGTTAACGAATGAAGATCGGCAATAAAAAAATAGCAGTTGTATTCGTACTGCATTTTTACGAAATTTTTTATTGCCCCGTAATAATTTCCTAAGTGTAAGTTTCCGGTTGAACGGATACCACTAACAACAGTTTCCATGTGGGCGAAAGTAAGTAATTTTTATATTTTTGATGGGGATGAAAATACTATTGAAGAAAACCCATATTTATCTCTACGTAATCAGCGTCGCGCTTTCGTACTTTATCCTTTGGCCTTTGTTTTATTATTTTTCCCGCCAGCCTTCCCGCTATAAAAACATGAACCGTTTACGGCGGTTGTGGGCGTTTTTGAGTTCGGCATTTGTTGGTTTCTTTTATCGGTTTCATTACGAACAGCCTATCGACTGGAGCAAAACCTATATCGTTTGCGCCAATCACACTTCAAACCTGGATATAGCGGCCATGTGTATACTTGTTAAAGGTGATTGCAGCTTTATCGGCAAAGAGGCGTTAAAAGACGGTTTAGTTACCGGTTTGTTTTTTCGCTCAGTTGATATACCGGTGAACCGGGACAGCAATATTTCGTCCTTCCGGGCTTTTAAAAAAGCCGCCGAAAGACTGCAAAATGGAACCACTATGATCATATTTCCGGAAGGGAAAATCGGCGATGAATATCCTCCAGTGCTCCACCCGTTTAAGAACGGGCCGTTCAGACTGGCCATTGAACTTAAAATTCCGATAATACCGGTATCGTCAGCAAATACCTGGAAAATGCTTTGGGACGACGGAACGAAATACGGAACCAAACCAGGGGTATGCAATATTTTTGTACGCAAACCGATAAAAACAGATCATCTTACCATAGCCGATGCTGATAATCTCCGTAGCATTGTGTTCAATATAATTAGTGCGAAAATTGAAAATAAGTAATCTTTTGTCAAAAATTATTAATTCTTTATTTTTGGGAAAATGAAAATCCTAAGAAAATTTCACACCTTTTTTTACCGGTATAGTGTTGCATTCTTTTTTCTGTTAATATGGCCTGTCTTATATTTTTTGTCGCGCAAAAAAAAACGGTATAAGTACCTTTATCAATGCAGGCGAATAATCATTTTTTTAAGTACCACTATTTCAGGCATCTTCTTCAGGGTTAAATATGAAGAAAAGATAGATTGGACGCGTACTTATATCATCTGTGGTAATCACACTTCAAACCTCGACATTTCGGCTATAAACCTGGCAGCAAAAAACAACCATTGTTTTATTGGCAAGGAAGAGTTACGGGGAAACCTTGTACTTGGTTTTTTCTTCAGGACTATTGACCTCACCGTTAACCGCGAAAGTAAAATCTCATCATTCCGGGTTTTTAAAGAAGCAGCAGAAAAATTAAAAAACGGCATCAGCGTTGTAATTTTCCCTGAAGCAACTATCCCCCTAACTTATCCGCCTGAAATAAGTGCTTTTAAGAACGGAGCATTCAGGCTGGCCATTGATTTAAAAATCCCCATTTTACCCGTAACTTCATTAGATACCTGGAAAGTGTTATGGAATACCGGCAGCCAGTATGGCAGCAGACCAGGTATTTGTAATATATTTGTACACAAACCGATAGAAACCGCGCATTTGACCTTAGACGATGCTGATACCTTACGGGATGAAGTATACGAAATAATTAAACAAAAATTAGAAATTGTATGACCATTGATGAAGCAACCGTTGATAAAATAGCCCACCTGGCAAGATTAGAGCTAAATCCTGACGAAAAACAGGAAATGATACTGGATATGAATAAAATCCTGGGCTTTATGGATAAGCTGAACGAAATTGACACTACGGGTGTTGAACCACTTGTTTATATGACCAATGAGGTGAATGTTTTGCGCGAAGATGAAGTTATACAGGATATTACCCACGAAGAAGCATTGCTTAACGCCCCTAAAACCGATGGGGAGTACTTTTTAGTGTCGAAAGTAATTGATTTGAAATAAGTCAGAAAGTCTGGAAGTCGGAAAGCCCGGAAGTAGAAGGGTATTGTTACTTTCATTCCTGTTGATCAGTTCTAACAGCATTTTTTTTCTTTCGGACTTCCGGTCTTTCTGACTTGCGGACTACAAAAAAAATATTTCCCTGTAACAAAACACCGTCCACTACAGTCAAAAAAGAAAAACATGGAGCCACTCATCATTCTAAAAGATATCGGACGTAAATATGTGATCGGGACTGAAATAATCCACGCCCTTAAATCGGTAACATTAAACATTAATAAAGGCGAGTTTGTGGCGCTGATGGGGCCTTCCGGTTCGGGTAAATCAACTTTGATGAACATACTGGGTTGTCTTGATACACCTACAAAAGGTGAATATATTTTAAATGGCATTAATGTTAGCCACATGACCGATAATGAGCTTGCAGAAGTAAGAAACCAGGAAATTGGCTTTGTATTCCAGACATTTAATTTGTTGCCCCGTAATACGGCTTTGGATAACGTGGCGCTCCCCCTGGTGTATGCAGGCATTAATAAAGAAAAAAGAATGGAGCGCGCCAAACAAAATCTTGAAAACGTCGGATTGGGCAACCGAATCCTCCATAAACCGAACGAGCTTTCGGGCGGGCAACGCCAACGCGTAGCAGTAGCCCGGGCATTGATCAATAATCCGTCTATCATATTGGCCGATGAGCCGACAGGCAACCTTGATACTAAAACATCCATTGAAATAATGGGCCTGATTGAGGACATTCATGCCAAAGGGAATACCATTATATTAGTGACACATGAAGAAGATATTGCTAAACATGCCCATCGTATTGTGCGGATGCGTGATGGTTTGATTGAAAATGATTACGCCAATACTGATATACATAGAGTTGAACGGCATAGTGAGGTGGTTTAAGTTTTGAATAGAAAGTATAATGCCTTTAATGTCGAACACCGAATTTCGAATACCGAACCTGCCTGCCGGCAGGTTATGAAGTAACTTCGACATTCGATATTCGAAATTCATTATTCGATATTGGTTTTTCCCTATATTAAATACATATAACCTGTTTTAAATTCAGCATCCTGAAGCCAGCTGCACCACAAAATCTGCCAGGTAAATCGCTTTTTCATAGGCTACCGGTTTCCGGTTGCCGACGATGAGGGTATGGTTAACTATTTCAATTACAAAATTATCTTCCCTGATATCCATAACAGCGTTCCTGAAATTCCGGGTGATTGCGTGAAGCGCCTTTTTCCGGTCGCTGACCAGCACATAAAAAGTGTCGCTAAAAGGTATATCGTCTTCAAAATCCAATTCTATGGGATGTATTAGTTCAATTATTTTATCGGTAAGTGTTTCACGCCTGATCATGACCCTGCCAAAATCGCACTTTAAATAAGTGAGCGCCCATGTCTGGTAATCACAGGAGTGGGATATTCCCCCTTCGTCATCAACGTTTTGCGATTGGATTTCAATAAAAAGTATATAGCTATCGTTATTGTCATTATTTTTTATGACGTAACAATTCCTGATATTAATATCCTTATGGTGTTTAAAGACCTCAAATTGCTCTAAATGAAAATCAATATGCCCTGTAAATTGAATGCCGAATTTTTCCTTCAGTGCCTTGTAAGTTTCATGGAGCCGTTCTATTTCTTCCGAACAAAGTCCGGTTGTGTTGAAGGGTAAATTGTTCATTAATGGGCTAATTTTATCTAAAATACCAATGTAAACAAAAAGTGCAATAATTAATTTACCTTCATAAATATAAAACAACTAAATGCGGTTTATTTCCACCATTTGGCTTCCTCTGCTTCTTTCGCGTTTTTTTCGCTTTGCGATATCATCAAATCACGCCTGCTTTGCCATCCGAACTTTAAATATTTATCATCTGGCGAAAATTCGCCAGCCCCTATATCAAGGTCACCGGAATTCGGTACCCTGAAATCACCCCAATTACACCTTTTTGCAATTTTAGTTTTGTATCCAATCCATTGACCAACAAATTGATTGTTAGTATAGCTATCGGAACAATTTTCAATGTCATCATAAATTACATGATTACTTTTGTCGATAAAAAAGTCCGAACGAAATGTGCCATTAAAAATGCCGGTATATTTCTGCTCTTCATTTTCGGAAAAAGTGTAATCACCCAAAATAAAAAATTGACCTTTAAAACCTTTATATTTTTCCTCATCCTCACATCCATGTTGGGTTATATTTAATTTTCGAATGTTTGTAATTTTGATACTCCCGTGAAACTCACAAATATTATTCTTAACCATCGATTTACCATAAACAATATAAGTATCAGATAATGAGGTGTCCTTGGTTACGGAAATAAACTTTACGCGGAGACGCTGATAATTTTCTCCTATAAATCCATATACTACAGAGTTATCCGTTTGCATAAAAAGTTTGGTAAAATCATTTTTTATCAATTGATCTTTTAGCTCCATTTTCAACATATGTTTATCCTGGAATTGCGTTTCTTTAAATTTTTGTACTTCCGTTTGAGCGAATGAACAAAGACAATAAAAAAACATTTGATAACTTAAAAGCACGCATTTCATTGGTTTCCCGAATTATATTTAAAAGTACTTAACAAAATCGAAATGCAAACACATTTTAAAATTAGATTCTGTAAATCCTAAAATTCTGCAAATCCAGATTCAGACAATAATTTATTTGTCGCGGTAAGCCCTTAACATTGTCGTATTCGTACCCTTTAAAACCAGATAATTACCAATAAATTTAACTGATAACAATTTCATTTACATTATACCTAAAATAAACAAATTATGGCTTTATCTTTTACCGTTTCAGATATTATACCCGCCAGTAAAGAAGCTATTTACAATGCTTGGCTGGACAGCGATGAACACGCGAAAATGACCGGTACCCTTGAGGCTGAGGCAAGCACCAAAGCCGGCGGCACAATTATGGCGCATGACGGCTATATAACCGGGAAAAACGAAGAATTGGCGCCCTATTCAAAAATTGTTCAAAGCTGGAGAACAACCGAGTTTAGTGACGACGAAGAAGATTCTGTTATTGAAGTTACCTTTGAAGACACAGACGGCGGCACATTGGTTACCCTAACCCATTCAAATCTACCGCCTCACGGCACCCAATATGAAAAAGGCTGGAAAACGCATTATTTTAAGCCGATGAAGGCGTATTTCTCTTCAGGAGATTAGAGGTCAGAGATCGGAGATCAGAAATTAAAGAATTGAAATAACATCTTATAGTTCAATAATTAAAAATCCGAAATCAATCCACTAACTGGCGGACTGAAATTTTAAAACGGTTTTATTCCCCCGCACGAGCATGCGCAATTAGCATCGCTTATGCCCATTTTCTTTAAAAAGTATTGGTAAAAGCCAATTCGGTCTTTCATGCATACATCTTTTCGCCATTTCCCCCTCCAGTTCAAATGGAGCAATTGAACCGGCGGGATTATGAAGGTAATAATTGATACTAATGTTTTTGTTTCAATTAATCAGAATATGTTAATTTTGAACCGATGTCAAAGCGATATTATAAGGAAAGTCAGGCGAATCAATACGATAAGATATTCCGTGAAAATATGGAAGCGGCTTTGCCGGGCATTATTGAGCATTTACTTGGATTAGATATAGTGTTTAGTGAGGAACTGCCGGATGATATCCAGCATACCAAAGAGCGGAAGCCTGACCTGCTCAAAAAAGTAACTGACAGCTCAGGTAAAGTTTTTATACTTCATATCGAGTACCAGGTAAAAAACGAAAACGAAATGGTTTACCGGATGGCAGAATACCACATTATGCTGCTGCGAAAATATTCGCTCCCTATTGAGCAGTTTGTCCTTTTTATGGGTGCGGGAAAAGCCGGCATGCCAACTGAGATTAACGAAGACCGGCTTAAATTTAATTACCGGCTGATAGCGCTCTCGGAAATTAATTATAAAATATTTTTAAAATCTGACAAAGCCGAGGAGAAAATACTGGCAATATTAGCTAACTTTGAGAATGATGGTGAGGATTTGGCCCTGCAAAACATTTTAAAGGGTGTGCAATCAGGTACGCAGGGAGATTTTGCAGAAAGCCGTTATTTTGAACAATTAAGAATTTTAGCACAATTACGTAAATTAGATATTAAATTTGCAGAAGCCATGGAATCAATAACAAAATTTTTTAAGGAAGAAAAAGACCCGTTTTTCCGCAGGGGCGAAGCAAAAGGTGAAGCAAAAGGTGAAGCAAAAGGCAGAAAAGAAGAAGCTATTGCCATTGCCGGGGAAATGAAAAAGGACGGCATCCCTGTTGAACAGATCGCTAAATTCACTAAACTTTCCCTTGAAGAAATAGAAAAACTTTAATAATTGAATCAAAATTCCGTCCCGACAATAGCTATCGGATCCGAAATCAAAAAGGCCTCATCCCCCCGCATGAGCATGCGCAATTTGCATCGCTTATCCCCATTTTCTTTAAAAAGTATTGATAAAAACCAATGCGGTCTTTCATCCCGTAATTGTTTTCACCCTTTCCGCATTCGAGCTGCCCGTTTACAATATTTATAGTCATGCCAAAACCGGGCGCACGGCCTGCCGCTTTATCAGCTGCATTTGGTCGCCATTTTCCAATCATCACATCATGGGCAGATGGTTTGTTGGTTTGCGGGGTCATCCAAAAATAAATAGCAGTTTTGAAAGCGATTACCGGGTCGGTTTCAACAAGGCCGGGATTTTTTAACAGCAAATTTTTATCCCCAAAAATACAATCGGAAGCGTAGCCATAGTTGCCGTTGTAGCTTAACTGAATAGGTCCCCGTCCATAGTATTTTTTACTTGTGACAGCGGGATAGGCATCGTTGGGCGCTGAATACGTTAAGGAAGTATTGTTTTCGTGAATATACATCAGTCCGTCATTGTATTTGCCATCTTCGCCGTGCCGTGTTTCATGTGCTATATGAGCAAAAAACGCGGCCAGTTCCTTTTTGGCTGTCAGCAGGCCTTGTTCAGAGCAGAAATTACCATAATCTATCACATAGCTGCTATCCGGCCTTTTCTTCGCCCAGTCTTCATTCCAATCCTCGTCCTGGCGCACAATAACCGATTTACCGGTACTTCGATCGGTCCGGGTAAGTTGATAAACGGAAACAGCCCGCCTTACTACTTTCACATTTATATGCCCCATCTCCTGCACAGCTTTTACAAACGCGGAGTAGGTGTAGAATTTATCGCGCATCGGAAAAAGATCATTAAATTCTTTTTCGCGTAAAAAATTGGCGATGTTTACTTTAGTGTAATGGCTGTTTGGCTGGCTGCCAGCAGTACAAACACATTTTAAGCCTAAAAACAATATGACCGGCAATATGATCAGCTTTTTCATTTAAATTTCGGATTTCATCAGCCAATTGGCAGATCATTTTCGGTTATTTTTATAACGTATAATTGTTCGTTGTGTTTCAGCAAACAACTACGACAAAAAACGTTACTAGTTTTTTTTAAATCTAAAACGAATTCCGAAACTAAAATCATAAATTCGAAATGTCAGAACCCGGATTTATTTGATATTTTAGATTTTCATGATTTAAAAAAACAAAGCTAACATCGTTAAATAAAAATAAATCCGAAATAAACAAATGAAGATCTATACCAAAACCGGTGATAAAGGCCATACGTCACTTATTGGCGGTACGCGCGTGGCCAAACATCATATCCGTATTGAGAGTTATGGCACGGTTGATGAGCTTAATTCCTATATCGGGTTAATAGCCGATCAGGACATCACAGCACACGACAAAGAAATATTAAAACAAATACAGGACAGATTGTTTACTATTGGGTCATCGCTGGCTTCGGACCCAGAAAAGTCAAGAATGGTAATCCCTGATCTTTATATTTCCGATATAGAATTGCTTGAAAATGAAATGGATACAATGAACGGGAATTTGCCCGAACTTAGGCACTTTATTTTACCGGGCGGCAGTAATACCGTTTCGTTTTGTCATATTGCCCGTTGTGTGTGCAGGAGGGCCGAACGGATCACCGTTCACCTTGCGGAAGAAAGTACAGTTGATGAAAAAGTGAACATTTATCTCAACAGACTGAGTGATTACCTGTTCACTTTGGCACGAAAGATCGGAAATGAACAAAACATACCTGAAAATCAATGGGTGCCAAGAATTCAAAAGAATTGAAAAAAAATATTGATAATCAAATTAAAAATATTATACTTTTGCGAAAAGTTAAATTATTGAAAATCTTATAAAAATAGCATATGTATTGGACACTTGAACTGGCATCACACCTTGAAGATGCGCCATGGCCCGCAACAAAAGATGAATTAATTGATTATGCCATCCGTTCAGGCGCGCCTGTAGAGGTTATTGAAAACCTGCAGGCATTGGAGGATGATGGGGAACCGTATGAAAATATCGAAGAGATATGGCCGGATTACCCTACGAAAGACGACTTCTTTTTTAACGAAGACGAGTACTAGTTTTTGTTTGCGTATAAAAAAAACCTTGCAATCGCAGGGTTTTTTTATTGAAAACTTTTTGGAATGGTTTTGGTTATTACGATAATATCATTTATTTAAAAACAACCAAAATGAGCAATTTACTGTATATTATCGCTGTCATCCTTATTATTGGGTGGGCATTGGGTTTTTTCTTTTATTCTGTAGGTGGGCTAATCCACATCTTATTAGTAATTGGCATAATAGCATTGATCCTGGCAGTGATCAGAAGAGCCTGAGAAAAGCTATTAGCTGTTGGCTATTAGCTTTTAGCTTTTTTTGTGTAGTACCATAATTAAAAGCCTAAGGCTAATAGCTATCAGCTAAAGGCTAACAGCTAAAAGAAAAGAGCGTTTCTGCAATGGCGATATCTTCAGGAAATGTAATTTTTATATTTTGATAGCTTCCTTCAATAAGATGGATTTGAAACCCGGCCTGTTCAACAACGCTCGCATCGTCTGTAAATTTGGGGTCAAAAGGATGTAAGTATGCCTTTTTAAGCTGAGAGAATTTAAAAGTTTGTGGCGTTTGTATCAGGTAAATCTCGTCGCGCCGTAAATGTCCCGAAATGCCGTTCTTTAGCTGTCGCACCGAATCGCGGCTTTTAACAGCTGTTATCGCGTTGCCATGTTCCGCCGCAAAAACGTATGACCTATCTATAATCTTTTTGCTGGTTAGCGGTCTAACAGCATCATGTACAGCTACCAGGGCTTCCTCCTCGCCGCCAATTATATCAAGCGCATTTTTAACAGATTGAAACCTTGTCTCACCTCCGTTCACCACCTGGTGAGGAATATGAAAATCATGCTCATTACGAAGCTGTTCCCAATAAGCATGAAAATTGGAAGGAAGAACTAAAATGACATCGGGTTTTGCATCACTATAATGAAATGCTTCGATGGTATGCATCAAAACAGGCTTACCCCTTAGCAACAAAAATTGTTTTGGAACAACGGATTGCATCCTCGAACCAGAGCCACCGGCTACTATGATGACGTAGTTCTTCGGTCGGAGATTAGACGTTAGAGATGGGAGATTGGAGGAAGTCATTAGTTAGAATAACAAATAAGTTATAAACTTTAGTACTATTTCAATCTGTTATTTTGGACAACGTTTTATATTACAACTCCATTATTCGTCAATATAACCTAAGTTATTTTTCCAGTATAAGCAGTTGCAGTTTCTTTCGGACTTCCGGACTTTACTGACTTTCAGACTAATCTCAAGTCTCTAATCTGTAGTCGCCTAATTTAAATAATCAGCATAGCATCTCCGTAGCTATAAAAACGATATTTCTCTTTTACAGCAACTTCGTAAGCGTTCATTACCTGTTCAAACCCACCAAACGCGCAAACCATCATTAACAGGGTTGATTCGGGCATATGAAAGTTGGTAATCATTGAATTAGCAATGCTGAAATCATAAGGCGGAAAAATGAACTTGCTGGTCCAGTCGTTAGCCGGCTTTAAAGTCTTATTCGCAGATACTGCCGATTCTATAGCACGCATAGAGGTAGTGCCAACCGCGCAAATCCTTTTTCTAAGTTCTATTCCCCGGTTTACAATATTGGCTTGTTTTTCTTCAATAATGAACTGTTCAGAGTCCATCTTATGTTTTGTAAGGTCTTCGACCTCGACCGGGCGGAAAGTGCCCAAACCAACGTGCAGCGTAACTTCAGCAAATTCAACACCTTTTAATTCCAAACGTTTCATTAACTCGCGGCTAAAATGCAAACCGGCGGTAGGCGCGGCAACGGCGCCCTCATGTTTTGCGAAAATAGTTTGGTAGCGTTCTTTATCCTCGTTTGTAGCTTTTCTTTTTATATATTTTGGTAAAGGGGTTTCGCCCAATATTTCAACATTCCGCCTGAATTCCTCATCAGTACCGTCAAACAAAAAGCGGATGGTTCGGCCCCGCGAAGTGGTATTGTCTACTACTTCAGCAATTAAGAGGTCATCGTCGCCAAAATATAATTTATTGCCAACACGAATTTTACGGGCAGGGTCAACCAATACATCCCATAACCTTAGCTCTTTATTGAGTTCGCGCAATAAAAAAACTTCTATGGTAGCGCCTGTTTTCTCTTTATTGCCATACATCCGCGCAGGAAATACTTTAGTATTGTTCAGGATCATCACATCCTTATCATCAAAATAATCTAAAATATCCTTAAATATCTTGTGCTCAATTTTCCCGGAATCGCGGTATAGTACCATTAGCCGTGATTCATCACGGATGCTTGAAGGTGTATGAGCAATTAGTGAATCGGGCAGGTTGAATTTAAATTGAGATAATTTCATGCGTATGGATATGAATTTTCAAGGGCGCAAATGTAAGCTTTTTTTTTGTATTTTATCCGATTTTTTTTACCTTTTGATTTCACTGATTGATTAATAGATTACACCGATTTTTTATATTAGTTTTAAATAAAAAAAATAATGTAACTTGTTTACCACACCATCGTCTAAAATTAAATATCCCAATATTGGCAACAGGATCGGTGTAATCATTATCTAATCAGTGAAATCATAAACAATGCTATTTTTAAAACTCTTCAGGGAAAGTTTTCTATTTGCAAACGATGCATTAAGGCAAAACAAGTTGCGCACTTTTCTCTCACTGTTGGGAGTAACTATAGGCATATTTACCATAATATTCGTTTTTTCAGCGGTTGATACTTTGCGTAATAACCTTCAAAAAAGTGTAAATAAACTTGGTAACAATAGCGTTTACATTCAAAAATGGCCATGGGTAATGAACGGAGATTCGCCATGGTGGAAGTATTTACAGCGCCCCGACCCTAAATTGCGAGAATTTGACCTGCTCGAAAAACGCTGTCAAACCTCACTTGCAATGTCGTATGAAATAAATATTGACAACCGGATTGTTAAATATAAAAGCAATACAGTAGATGGCGCTCAAATTGACGCCGCATCGCAAGACCACGATAAAACCTGGAACTTTGATTTTGAGGATGGAAGATATTTTACCGATATAGAGTCTAAAGCGGGCAGTCCCGTTACCGTGATTGGTTATGATATCGCCCAAAATTTATTTCCTTATGGTGGTGCTGTTGGCAAACAGATAAAAATAATGGGTAGAAACGTTACTGTAATAGGAGTATACAAGAAAGAAGGAAACGATATTTTGGGCATAACGGACGATAAACAAATTTTACTGCCTTTAAACTTTGCAAAAAACCTTGTTGACGTTCAAAATGCAAACTATAACCCTCAAATTATAGTACGCGGCAAAAATGGTATCACAGATGTTGAAGTGGAAAGCGAGTTACGGGGGCTAATGCGATCTATACGGCGGTTAAGACCTGGGGAAGATGATAATTTCGCTTTAAATAAAACCACGATACTTTCCAATCAGCTGGATATAGTGTTTACCGTACTCCACACAGTAGGACTGATCATCGGCCTTTTTTCTATTCTTGTTGGTGGATTTGGGATAGCGAACATTATGTTTGTTTCTGTTAAAGAACGCACGAATATAATAGGCATCCAAAAATCATTAGGGGCGAAAAGCTATTTTATTTTATTGCAGTTTTTAATTGAGTCTATTTTCCTTTGTATAATGGGAGGAGTTGCGGGGCTGGGCCTGGTTTATGGTGCAACCTTTATAGTTAAGGGGATATGGGATTTGCAGATTGTGCTCGATATAAAAAATATTATTATTGGTGTTGGAACATCAGTTACCATCGGCGTAATTTCCGGTATTATCCCCGCTTACTTCGCTGCGCGGCTTGACCCCGTTGAAGCGATAAGGTCGAATTAATCGGGTTAGTGGATGGTTGATTAGTGAATGGTTTAACTTGGGGCACCGCCTTGAAACTTAATATACCGAATTGGCCCATAACGTTAACTTAAATATAATAACGAGGTCTAAAGCCAATAATATTCTTCATAAGAAACATTCACCGGTGAAATAAAAAAACTCATATGCTATTTTTAAAACTCTTCAGGGAAAGCATTCTATTTGCTAACGACGCATTACGGCAAAACAAGTTGCGTACTTTTCTCTCACTGTTGGGAGTAACTATTGGCATATTTACCATTATATTCGTTTTTTCAGCGGTTGATACTTTGCGAAATAACCTTCAAAAAAGTGTAAATAAACTTGGCAACAACAGCATCTACGTTCAAAAATGGCCATGGATGATGAACGGTGATTCGCCCTGGTGGAAATATTTACAGCGCCCTGATCCTAAAATAAGGGAATTTGACGAGCTCCAAAAACGCAGTCAAACGGCCCTGGCTATTTCGTTTGAAATAAATATTGATAACCGA
>Ga0302185_10001598_pt1 | contig 15701 bp, 18 predicted proteins | sample II_Bog_E1_1_FD_200231 | JGI IMG/M metagenome (GOLD analysis project Ga0302185, IMG submission 200231) | Peat permafrost microbial communities from Stordalen Mire near Abisko, Sweden - II_Bog_E1_2 | ecosystem: Environmental > Terrestrial > Soil > Wetlands > Peat | place: Sweden: Abisko... | reverse complement strand
TAGGCCACGGCTCAGATGAACTCAAATAGAAAGTAGATTTTTCATCCTAAATTTGCTGCGAGTTTTATGAGCAATTCTGGTAAATGCAGAAGTATTTTATGGATTTAGGGGAGCTAGTCGCAGGCTAACCGGCAAATGCCGCTCTCATCAACAAGGGAAGCGAGCACTAGACAGTGCTTCTAATGAGGCTTAAAAAAGTAGAGTACACTCTGAAGGAAGTGGACACTTACTTCAGCGCTCACCCAGCGAAAGAAACATCTGATTACTATAGCCACCCTCTCAAATTCCTGAAAAATTACAACCTGCTGGCCCTGCAGCTGGGAGATCTTTTTTCCGCAAGATAATCATGCTGCAGACTCTCATCTTCACGTTTAGTCTTAACAATCAAACTGGAAAATCGTTCATCGCCTTGGGTGAACATGAAAAGAAGGTAATCTTTGAGATCGAGGGCATTGCTTCCAACTACCTCAAAAATCTTTGCGGAGATTAAGGAAAACTCGTTTTTGAGAAAATTACTCGATTGCTGGGGAGTGCGCTGTATTGGATTGACCTCAAAGACAACTGGAAAGACAGAAAGAAACAGTTCAGCAAGCGAGCCGAAATTAGTGCTAAAGATTAAGCAATTTGTAGTTTTGGGAAATAATTTCTTAAATTTATAATTTTCCTTTGATAAACACTAGCCTTACCGTAAATATTAATTTTTAAAGAACCCTGAATTTTTATTTTTTTGAATAATTTTTAATGAATCATAATTTTTCTTTTAATCATTCAATCTTGGAACTCTTTATTTAATTGATAGATGTTGTATGGAATTGTTAATGCGAAAAAGGAAGCAGCTAATTGTTTGAACTATTATCTGTCACTAAATAGTATTGCAATGCTGCAGATGGTTACAAAGATTAGGCAGATGATCGAAAGTGAAATAAAAACTAATTCTTTAATTATATTAAATTTTACATATGCAGTCTTTTTTTCCTTTATCTTCAAGTTTTTGCAATCTCTAAATTGGTAACTACTACTTCTGAGCCACGAGCTGCTGGAGAAACTAATTTTTTAATTGCATAAATTAAAGCTGCTGATTCTGAAACTATAAGTGTCGGGTTGCTTATTGTTATCGAAGCCAGAACTATAGTCGATTTCGCCTTTCCTAATTTTTTTGAAGCAATTTGATCTGCTGAGTAAGCTTCTAAAACTCCGTTTTTTGATGATCAAGTTGCTTTTGGAGATTCTAAATCTGATACCTTTGTCGTTAGACCTGCTTCTGTAGGAATTAAAACTAGCTATACATCTTCCTTTGATTCATAGTAATCTAAAAGTTAATATGATAAGAATCAATGTATAGGCGAAGTTATTGGTCTTTTGAGTCACTATTTTTTTTCAATAGTAAAAAATAATTTAGATTAATTATAAAAATAAATATATAGATTACATGGAGAGATTATGATATTAGATCGTAAAACTATTCAAGGATGATGGAAAAGATAGTTGAGTTCGCGGTAGGTGCGTTTGGCATCGATGAGATTTTGGAAGGCGTCGATGATCTTCTTGATGGCGACAATGCGGTGTGTTTTCTTGTGGCTGGCCTTGTAGACGACGCCGTAGGTGCCCTTGTCAACTTTGCTGAGGTACTGATAGTTTTTGAGGATGTGATATTCGAGTTATTGGGCCTATTCCATAATAACAATATGCTTTCAAATATTCTTACTCAACTTCCAATTCCACAACTTAAATGGAAATATTAAACGAGCAGATTATTGATATCTTATTTCTTTTTGTTAATAATAACTGATCCTATTTTGATATACAGAGTGCATAAGTAATTTCATATACATATACATATCAAATATCAATTATTAGATGTCCGCCCCCTCGACGACCAAAATCATTTCTGCCCAGAACAGAGCCATCTTTGCATAATTGGATGCCATTGCGCAAGAGTACCCTCTACAAAAGCATACTATTTTATAACTTTTGCTCAAAATCAACTTAGATAGTGAGAGCGATCTTGTAAAAATTACATCTCAAATCGAGAAGATTTTCAATTTGATTCTAATGACAGTGTTAGTACCCTTCTAATATATGCAGAAAGTAGATATCAATTCGGCAGAACAAGATTAGGAATAAAAATATGGACTCCCAGAGAATCGCATCTCGGCTCTAAAATAAATCCTAGAGGTGGTCTGCAAAAGCCAGGAGAACAAAGTTATCAAACGATCACTGATAATCACCTTTATTTAGAATATTCTTGAGTGCTTAGGGGTCAGTGACCTGACTGAGGTACTGTAGGTGATCAGCAGCTAAATCTGCAGTTTCGCCAGCAGTTTGGAGGAATCAGATCAGTATAAATTGCTCAGGATCATCAACCATTTGCTGAAGCGTATTTCCAAAACCGAGGACTATCACATCCGAGGACAACTGCATTTGACGCTCACTCGTTTTCTGCCGATATGCCATGACAGCGGGTTCCACTACAGAGCAGTGCCAGCCAAGGCCTCGGATTATGAGAAGATAGGCCACGGCTCAGATGAACTCAAATAGAAAGTAGATTTTTCATCCTAAATTTGCTGCGAGTTTTATGAGCAATTCTGGTAAATGCAGAAGTATTTTATGGATTTAGGGGAGCTAGTCGCTGGCTAACCGGCAAATGCCGCTCCCATCAACAAGGGAAGCGAGCACTAGACAGTGCTTCTAATGAGGCTTAAAAAAGTAGAGTACACTCTGAAGGAAGTGGACACTTACTTCAGCGCTCACCCAGCGAAAGAAACATCTGATTACTATAGCCACCCTCTCAAATTCCTGAAAAATTACAACCTGCTGGCCCTGCAGCTGGGAGATCCTTTTTTCCGCAAGATAATCATGCTGCAGACTCTCATCTTCACGTTTAGTCTTAACAATCAAACTGGAAAATCGGTCATCGCCTTGGGTGAACATGAAAAGAAGGTAATCTTTGAGATCGAGGGCATTGCTTCCAACTACCTCAAAAATCTTTGCGGAGATTAAGGAAAACTCGTTTTTGAGGAGATCACTCGATTGCTGGGGAGTGAACTGTATTGGATTGACCTCAAAGACAACTGGAAAGACAGAAAGAAACAGTTTAGCAAGCGAGCCGAAGTCAGTGCTGAAGATGAGAACAAGCAAAAATATGTCGATATTGAAAAGAAGAGGGTGTAAATTCGTCGGCAAATAAATGAAAAGATGAAGATTGATGGCAGCAATCTCCTCAAATTCCTTGAGAACAAGTAGCCAATTTCTCTGCAGAAGGCACCTTCATGCACTTCTTTTTCCTATTTTTACAGTCAAGCCCTCTCGTGCCTCAATTCTTTCGATCATGAAAACGGCAAGCAGACTGAATTTGAAACTCGTTCAGAATATAACATGTTCTAATGGAAAGCAATGCGCAGTTTGTATCGCGAGAATATTCGATAAATATGGAGCAATAATGAAAAATGTTAACCGAAGATGAAGGAGTACCGTTTAATCTCTCTGCTGAGTCGAAAAGAGGAGGAACTTGTAGAGCAGCCTCATAAACAGCTCAAATAATAATGATTACTTCAATTATTGTCCTTCTACTTTACATCAATTATTATTCAACCAATATCCTTCAATTTTATTATTCTGTTAATCGCTATATAGAATCAGCTCATTTGCCCCAACCCTCAAGAATTTTGGATACAGTGGGGTTCAATCTCAAACTACCATCGATTTTAGGCTCATTTAGAATAAACTCATCGCGAATACGAGCGTCTGCGTTTCTCAAAGCAGTTAGCTGCTCCTCACTCAGTGCAATCATCTTATCTTGCTCTTCAGGAGAAATTTGTTCAAACTTCTGGACAGTTTTGTTGATAGTTTAAACCACAAATGGGAGAATAGGATCCTTAGCATAATCCATTTTGCCGTTGGCAACACCTTACAGGGCGAGGTCGAACATGGCCGCTTCAATTTTGGCTTTATTGTTTTTGTAAGCAAGATCAATGCTTTGAAGAGTTTCTTTCATGACGTTGGTAATGATGCGCCCCTTGTTGATGCTTTCGATGGATTCAGCTTCCTTGAGAAGAGATTCTGCTCTGGCATGAATGTGATTCTTGAGGGCAACTTGCTCTGAAATAAGGAACTAAATCAAAATGCGAGTACATTAAGAAGGCAGTTGTTACGAATAGGAAGGTAGTCACCATGGACAGATTTGTACTCAATTTGCTCCTTGGCAGCTGACATGAGGTTTCTCACTCTTACTTCTGTGTTCTCAGCCCAATACGTTTAGACGTTGGTGAGTTCCAAATTGAGCAGTTTACGATAGAAGCGAGTCAGGAAGGGCAGGAGGAAATATTTTTTGCCCTCCAACCAGAAGTAGTTGTAGGCGAAGTAGAAAGTCCAAGCATAGGTGCCTGATTGTGCAAACATAAAGAAGTCTTATGTGCTCGCAAGGAACCTCAGCACTGCCAATCCTCCCACAAAAAGTAGAGCCTGACGCCTTGCGAAGCTGAAATGCTCGTAGTGTGGAGACACTGGCTCGGCTCCACGTAATTAAGATTCAACACGCATATTGTTGGCTATTCCAAGGCTGACGCCTTTATGTTTTTCGTTGTAGGGATGCACGTAAGCTCGAAGAGTAGATTTCTTCACCTGTTCGCCTTGCTCCGCAGTAGCATTGACCTGAGTCTGAAAGTTTTCGAGGTTGGCTGCGTAGCGTTCTGTGAATTTGGTGAATGTCTTCTGGGCTAAAGAGACAGTGGAGAATCCAAATGAGCGTGCTCCTCTCAAAAGCAACATCAATCAATCAATTAAATTATTAAATAATATTCCAACTTCACCCAATACCTGTATCTTTGAATTTGAAGCATTGGAGGTAAATATAGGTAATGCTATCATCGGTCATAATCTTCTACCCTTTCTGCAGCCCTTGCGGGTTGTGTCTGTGGGAATTGGAGTTACATCTTCAATACGGCCAATCTTTATTCCATTACGGGCAATTGCGCGAAGGGCAGACTGAGCTCCTGGTCCGGGGGCTTTATCGCCTGTTCCTCCTCTAGCACGGAGTTTAATGTGAACAGCAGTGATGTTAAGTTGTTTGAGTCTGTTCACGACGTCGATTGCAGCCTGCATGGCTGCGTAGGGTGAAGATTCGTCACGATCGGCCTTGACTTTCATACCTCCAGTAACTCTTGCAAGAGTTTCTCTTCCAGTAAGATCAGTGACATGGATAAAGGTGTCATTCCAGGTAGCCAAGATGTGGCACACTGCAAACACATCTCCTGAGGTATTTTGGGGTCCAAGAGCACGCTCCAGCTTGGCCTCAGCAGTCTCCTCGACTTTTTCCTCAGCCTTGACTGGTTTTTTCTTGTTATCCTTAGCGTCCTTAGTGGGAGCAACTTCTGTCTTAGCCTCCTTAACTTCAGCCATATATCAAATTAATATTTTAGAAATAATGAATATTTTATTAATAATTTGGGTTCTTCTTGCTTCTGCTGTATATTTAAGAGGGGTTGCCCTTGTGATTTTTTTGCTGATAATAATTTAATTAATGATATCAACTCGCAGATCGGCGCAGGGCCTGCTGCAAACCCTAAAATATAGCAAGGTCAACTGGACGACCGGCAATCCTTACAACGTACGTTGGCAGTACAAGTGGAGACCCGCCTATTATACCTATCTCAAGGATGGCTATGAGCCCACGCGCACCGGTAAACCCGAGGATACTGTGTCTGTTCGACCACCTTTCTACACCTACATCCAAGACATTCTCTACAGAGTTTTCCCCAGTCTGAAGACCATTTACAATCGCAGTTAACGTTTCCAGGATCCCTTCCAGATGTATGTGCTGCCTTCCCTCTCACTTTTCTTCTATCAGTTTTGGGACTTAGACATTGGGTTCAAGGGGTTAACCATTCTTCCTTGGATGCTTTTCTGGACCAGAATTAGAGACAAAACTCTCGATCCTGATATCAACGAAGTACATTTGCGAGATATCATCCATCAAAATCCTGAAATTGGAGCCCTTTTCAAACCATAATCAATCCACCTTTTGGACTATGAATTGGAGTATGATGCTGGCTACCCCTGTGAAAAAAAGTTCCCCGAGTTCAAGAACGGATACTTCCGATTCTTCAACAACGATACTCATATGACAACTGGATTTTTCAAATTTGGAGATCTGTAGTCAGGTGCCACTATGACCCTGCATGTAAAAATATTTCAATTCAGGTGAAAACAATGCCAACACACGGAGAATTCCGCTATCAAGTAGGGGAACCCTTCTATTTCTACTCATTGCGAGCTGAAGTGGTGCATAACGGATAGCTCAAGTAGGTAGTATTGGTGGACGAGGCCACAGAACTAAAAAAGAAGCGCCCTTTCTTGATCATTATTTGAACATAATCTCATTGTATCGCGCTAATTGCTTGTACTGGCAAACACATCATTGCAAATTGTCACACTGTACACATCACGAATTATTGTCCAACAACTTCAGCACTGTTGGGTCCTTTTTAAGTGCTTTATAACTCTTGTTTAGGGTCTGAGTGCGTGCATTGATACTGCGACGCTTCTCTTCAACTTCTTTAGGTTACCCTAGAGTCTAGAAAATAGACTCGCGGTTTAGTTCGTTGAATAACACCATTTGAAGAGTTTCCTGGCTAGCTCGAACCAAGAAGCATCCAATGATCTTTGGAATGCTGTCGTTGAGTACTTGCACAACAATATTGAAATAGCCATCCAGTCGTTACCGAATCTCTTTGATAAATAATTTTTCTGGATCATCTTCAGTAGTTGCTGTTTTCTAAATTATCAAAAAAGTACAGCCAGCAGATCATCTCTAGCAGAGAGATATTTGGCATCATTGGTGAAGACAGTATTCATCTCTCCTTCCATCAAAGTGTTGAGAATACTTTCCGTTTGTATTTTTAGGTCCAACAATTTTTTGACTGTTATTTAATTAACCAACGTTAAAAGATCAGGAAAGCGGTTAAATACTTTACAATTGAGTTCTGATGCGAGTTCAACCAACTCCTGATAAATAAAGTCAAGAGTGCTGTAGGTCGGCTCCTTTAACTTAGCTAACTGTGGTACTAGTAAAGATCTAAAGCAATCCATCGAAGGAAAACCTGCGATCTCATCACCTTGGTGACTTTTAAGAGTATTTTTAATAAAGTCGATCTAATAGTCAGATGAGCATTTGTACTCACCGCGTGGAAATTCTCTAAAGATATCTTTAAACTTTCCCTTTATGACTGCTCCCTTACCAATTTCTTATGAGGAGACAGTCTTGGAGTTTGCTACGTATTTACCGGAAAGAGTGTTTTTGTAGTCATTACTGAAGTCAGCGATTAGCTGCATTAGGTAGTTACTCTTTTCACGGATAGATGCTGGAGGCGGAGTGCCCATTGCTTATAATTCCCCTCGTAGTTCATCTAACTTCTCCTCGATCTGTTTGATGATATCTGGAAGAGATCTTTTGATAGCATCAACCAGTAACTCCGACAGCTTACTTGTCAAAGATCGTGTTCCTAGATATCGTTATGGTAGCTCTCGATACTCTGAATGCTTATTGAAGAATTATATTTCGCGTTTGAGAGCCACTTCTACGGGCACACGATTATTGATATCTTATTGCGCGCGGTTTACGATACCAATGTAACCGAGTTTGAGGTGAATTTCCTCATTCATCAGCATTCGTTTCGCTGAAGTACCCTTATCCATGATGTCTATTTTGGTAATTACTCCTATAGTACGTTCACCTGTCTTATCCCATTCACGTGCCAGCTTGAGACCATCAGACACTGCTAAATCTTGATTTGCGGGAATCACACAAAGGATAATAGTCTTGGGGTCTTTGCAGTATGTACCGGCCATTTCAGTCGTGATTTTTTCGACATCTTTTTGCCCTCTGACATCAATGCGTGTGATTCCTGGTAAGTCAATAATGGTTAGATCCGGACAGTCATTGGAATAGATACGCAGTTTGATTGGATCATTGACAATCTGTCCTCCCTTTCCTGCTACTTCGTCAGTTAATTTTTCAATGTTTGCTCTCACTTCACCGAAGTTTGCATACTTTTTTGCTGTAGTGTCGTTCTAAAAAATGGCGTACGGCTTGCCCTCCATCTTACCTGTGTGAATTTTTCGTTACGTGGGTCCAAATGCACAAGCCGTAGCTCTAGTGGCCTCCTTGTCACCACTCCTGAGCCTCTGGGCAGAAAGTCTAGTCCGACTATATTTTCGAGGAGAGAGCTCTTACCAGATGATTGTGTTCCTAGTACTGCAATCCTAGGTAAGGATATTTCTTTATCGAGGCCGTAATCTCTAACCTCATCGACTATATTAATCAATTTGCGGATATCTCTAAAAAGATCTGTCTTCAAAAACTATTCTCCTGACATTTACTTATTAAATATAATGCAGTTGAAATGATATGTAAACTATAGTAAATATATGATAGCACATGCCAACAATAATATAAACAAACATCAGGAATGTTGGGCTGAAGCGAGCAGTCGTGAGTAATCAGGAAGAAAGTCTATGAACGACTGTAATTATTTTTGTTTAGATAGGTAATAAGGACCAGATGAGGATTCAGCATACTCAGATAAAATCGTTACTAAATTAGCAGAATTAGAAATATTCTAAAATAATTATCCTTCATGATGTAATTAGTGAGTATTTATTTAAGAAAACTCTCCAAATTCATCGTCTTCCTATTATTGGGATTAAGGTGCTAGATTCCCTGCATGACCTAAGACTTCTTGAAAGACAAATTCTTCAGTATATTCAGTATGTTACCCGAATACAAATTCATCTTAGTCTTCTTGATATTAATTTTAGGCTTTTAAATGATGGGTTTTATTATTTTACATGGAGGTAGGGTCAATTTTTTATCTGATTGCATTGAATTTATCCTCAATTATTTAAGTATGGTTTTATTTACGCGGTGAAATTGAAGGATTTTCCGCTTGATTATGTTTATGAAAATAGTCTGGCCACATTTCTGGCTCAACATTCTAATTATGATGGTCTTTGCTTTGAGGTTGTATTTACTAAGATTGTAAATTAGATGATAGCTCACTATTTTGAGTTTATACGTACTCGAACTCATCACTATCTGTTCTCTTTTTATTCTCCGCAACTTCCTACCCAAAGATATCTGGAATATTAGTATCATGGGTTAAGATTTAATCTTCAACTTTTTTACTAGTAATGCTAGAGTTTTACAAAACTGGCATTAAAGAATTTTGCGCATTATCAAACAAACCAATATTAGAAGCATTATTTGAAATATTCAGAGCTGTGATTTAGGGTTAGTGGACTTATTAAGTTTTTGGAGTATCAACTAAATTTTGATAACCTGATAGTTTTGTATCATCAGATTTTTAAGCTGAAGCGCCACTATTGCTGGGAATATTATAATCTTAGAAATGATCTTGAGAGATATTATTCTCGACAACTATCTATCCCTCCTTTTTTGGTTACAACCAATAATTTACTGAACTTTGTCCTCCAGTCGATGAGAGGGATAACTGATTTTTAGTTGTATCGGACTCTCCCATGAAAGAAGTGAACTCATATGTCAAATTGGACAAGTTAGTCGGCTGCAATTCTAAACTATGCTTGTGAAAATGGATCAAATGTGACTAATCAATCCCCTCTATAGTTTTGTCTTTTTTTATCAGATAGGGATCAATTGATTGGTTCTTCAATAACTCATTAAAATCTAAGGGGCTAGAGTCGATAGACTTCGAGTCCAATGAGAAAAATCGTTGCAAAGGTGGCTTCTGCATGGTTTAGGAGTAGTTATCAAGTAGACTCATTCCAACAGTTGCTTCTGCCTGATAGTCTGCTGCCTTTTCTATGAAGTGATGATGCTGGTGTCCTCCAGCGCTCTCATAATCGTTGAATTCTTCATCGTCGCTCATGTATTATAAAATTGAATGTTGTGATTCTATAATTGTGAGATATCACTATATGATGAACTTCAAGAAGGATGTGGTGTATTACTTCGACGAAATGATCGGAACCTATCATTATGCCTACGCTCATCCCATGAAGCCCCTTCGAGTGGCCATGACTGATGAAATTGTGCACAAATATGAACTCGACCGCCACTTTGACACCATTGTAAGCAAAAAACTCACTCAGGATCTGGAATTTGCACAATTGCATAACTACTATGCCACTCAAGAGTACCTCACTACTTTCCACTCTGACGAGTACATTGATCTCATTCGCACAGTCACCCCATAAAATAGGAACAATTATGAAGACCAGCTCTATCGATTCAATTTCAAAGAAGATTGCCCAGTCATGGAACGACTTTACGACTACTGTGTCAGCTATGCAAGTGGCTCGATAGGTACAATAAGGATTATTTAGCTACAGCTGCTCTTTTGAGCGAGGGCAAATTTACATATGGCATTAATTGGTCTGGCGGGTTACATCATGCAAAACAATCCTAGGCTTCAGGGTTCTGCTATATCAACGATTGTGTACTGGCTATTCTATAGTTGCTAAAAACCTACCAACGCGTGCTCTACATAGATATTGATATCCATCATGGCGATGGCGTGGAGGAGGCCTTCTATCTAACAGATCGCGTCATGACCTGTTCTTTTCATAAGTTTAAGGACTACTTTCCGGGTACCGGGCATATTGATGATATCGGCAAAGACGCAGGTACTTATCACGCTGTCAACTTTCCCCTTGACGAGGGGCATGATGATTAATCCTTTTAGATGATCTTCCAGCCAGTCATCACCAAGATCATTGAGAATTTTAGGCCTGAGGCCATCTTACTGCAAGGAGGTACAGACAGTTTATCAGGAGATCGACTAGGATGTTTCAATTTATCAGTACGGGGACACGGCTCAGCAGCAAATTTTGTAAAAAAATTCAATATTCCAACACTATTTTTTGGAGGAGGTGGTTATACATTGCGTAATGTACCTCGATGCTGGGCCTACTAAACATCAGTAGTCTGTGGAGTATAAATTGCAAATGAGATTCCAACCAACGATTACAGCATATATTTCGCACCCTAATACAAGATTCACATGCCAGTGTCGAACATGGAAAATCAAAACAGCAAGAGCTATTTGAACAAAACCATCGAGCAAATCCTCAAAAACTTAGACCAAGTCAATCGTCCTGGCGTGCAAATTAATATAAACGGACAGCAGCAAGTTAAAGTTAATGTCAACGAAGTTGTCAGAGAAAAGCGTGATCTCTGGGAAAACGCTAATGTAGACAGAAGCACTGACAAAGCTGATTGATTGATTATCATCTCAGTTAATGTATTGACAATCGTATAACAAATCATTGTGTCTCAGCAGGTGCGGACTCTTCAGCGGAGGTGGTAAACTCACTCAGTTGAGAACGCAACTCTTAAGTTATTTAAACATTTTGTAGATAGCTAACTATAAAATTACGATAGCTTTCTGGACATTCATGTAGATAACTGAGAGCCTTTTTTACTTTTTCCTGTTATTTAATGAGTATTAGGTGATCACCAAATACATTACCAAGGCTAGTTGATAAGCTTAGGATTGCAAGATTGAAGTGCAATTCATCCGAGGAGGGTTAGTTTTGTTCAGTTTAAATAATCCACTAATTGATGGATGCTCTTTTTCGAATTGGTTTAAAAGCTTTCTTTTAAATCTTATCTTAAAAAGCTGAAACCAAATGCTTAAGTAATTGGGTGCGGGTTAGAATTCCTTCCAAAAGTTTGTGGTTTTGTCTGCTTATCAGCAATTTGACTATTAAACTAAAACTGGATGAAGATATTGACTATCTTTTCAATGCCTGTGCAAGTTCTTCTACGATTTCAGCATTGAACTTAATAAGAGGACTTTGTATTAAGGTATTTAGCAGTTTATTAAGTATTTCCTCATTGTTGAATGCCAACGTAAGAAACTGTTTTGTTGTTGCGTAATGAGGAAAATAGGTGAGATAGTTATGATGACTATAAATCTCCAATATTTTCTCCAAATTGCAATTTTAAAAACTCATAACTCGAGCCAGCATCCTATCAACGACTTTGCTATCAATAATAGTGAAATGACCGAGATAATTATAGTATGCCTCAAACAACAGTTATTGCTGCTCCGCTTTTTTTGTGAGAGATGTCAATTTTAACAAATGATGCTGTGTGAATTTACCTCGTCCTCTTACGTCAATATTGATGCGACGAATACTGTTTCTGTAGAAAATTGCACTTCTGCTATCACCACCACTATTTCCAACTTCAACTGGTGTACTCTTTTCATCTGCGAAGCCAAAGCCCAACGCTCTCTGCCCTCCTTCAACATTACATCCTCGTATTCCTTTCACGTAGGTCATTCCTGAGAGAGATTTTACGATAGTAGTAGCCACAATTCGTCTTAACATTACAATTAGTTATGTGAGCCAAGATAATAATAGAAAATCAGATGAGTAAAGGTAAAGACAAAACTTCAAAAATAGATCATAGTATCACATCTTAATAGGTGGTAATACTATACTCCTGTCAGACCGTTTTATTTTATGCTCTCTTCCTTTGTTAATTCTTTTCAATTCATCTCTAATTTATTTTTATAAATTTCTACCTTGATTCTCGTTATTGCGGGCCTATTAAATTATCTTAGATCGCCCTTATATTATCAAATCACCATTGATCATTTTCTTTCGGTTACGATCCCCTTTTACATAGTTGAGCCCTGGCTGCAAAATTTGATGAATACGAGGGAGACTTCCTTTACTGAGATTCCTATCCTTTACGTGAAAAGAAGGACTATTTTTGAAGCTATCAGTTTTTTTATCATTTTAAGAGTAGTTTGGTTTCGGTAGTCTGTCAGTAAGATAATGCAATTTTTTTGGAACTCGAATTGTCTTCATTAATTATTGGTTTGATGCTTATTATTTGATTGATTCCAAATGCAATTCTTCGATCTTTTTCATAATTAAAGTTGAAGCAAGAATCTTTTAGGCTGAGGGTCTTGACTTTGGTTTTTGTTGCAACATTAATTTGATCATGTGGGCAAGTTCTTTGGAATATTTTGTATTAATTGGAGGATAAACTCCCAGGGTAATTGCTTTAAAAAGTCCTTCCATATCTTCGGCTTTGAATGGAGGATCTAATGTTGTCATTTCATAAATCACGCATCCCAGCGACCATATATCTGATTTAGAATCGTAAGGTTCATCCTTCCAAACCTATGGACTCGCGTAGTATGGAGTTCCAGTTTGAGTATACAACAGTCCATTTTTAGCAACCTTTGATACGTTGAGATCTCCCAACTTCGCTTCCCCTGTTTTTGTAAGAAAAATATTTGCACTCTGTATAAAAATGTTTATACTTTAAGGTCACGATGCAAAATATTGAGAGAATGAAGCGTCTTCAGTCCCATAACTGTCTGGGTAAGTACACTCCATATTTCTCTCTCTTAAAAGAGTTAAGTTTTCTTTTTATGATCTACTATCTTTTGATAGAGGTCACCATCATCTGCAAATTACATTATGATGCTGGATAAAGGAAGAAGTACCATAGATTCTTGCCTTCTAAGAAGACTTGCTTGTAGCCGATTATGTGATTGTTCTTGAGACTCGCCAAAATACGAACTTCGTTTAGAGCGTTTTCAATCTATTTTTCGTTTAAATTTGCTAATTTCACTTTTTTTAGAGCGTAGACTTGTTTATCAGCCAAACGAGTGACTTTGAATACAGTCGAATAAGCTCCCTCCCCTGTTTTAAGCAAAGTATACCTAATTTGGAGCCAATCTAAAAATCCTTAAGCGACATGCCAATAATAATTATAAATAATAACTTATCAGTCTTTTGCTAATCTTTAAGCTGAACTAATAACTATCAATAAGAAGCAAAAATATTTGTAGGAAAGTGAAGAATAATTTCAACGATCAATAAATTAACATTTGAAAATATAATTTATTAAGTTTCAATTTCAAATTAAAAGGAACTGTTAATAAATAATATTTCCTTGAGATTTTTTATCATTAAATGAAAAAGAAAACAATTTTTAATTAATATCGTCTATTTATTATAACTATAATTATGGATTACATAGATAAGTATTTCGAAGAAGTACACTATATAGTCAGAGCTTTACAAAATCCTAAATGTTCACATGAGCTTAAGACAACTATAAAAGTGAATATTTTCAAAACTATGCTAATTGGTGCTTCCCTATCAATGATAGTACGCTATTCAATTCATCATAAATACTACAGGTTCAAAAATTATGTAAATTCTTTGCTATTTGGCTCTTTATTTGGTATTCTCTACTCTCCCTATTTTCTTGTGCCTAAAATAGACAAATAAATGATTCTTTTACTGATGGAGTAAGAATAACCTTTGATTTATGTATCTTGATAGATTTGATTTAAAATATATAGATAATTATCACAAAATATTCATCATAACACGGGAAAGAGAGGGATTATAATCCAATGTACTTGGTGCTGTTACTATTGTCTTTTCGCAAGATAAAGTGGATTGACTATATGTGCCATCGCCACAATTCTGACATTGATTTGTCTAAATGTTAAAGTAGGGATAACTATCTGGGCATTGAACACAGGCATTGGAAGAAGAATCGTAGAAGGGTGCAGGATCGACGCAGTTTTGTAATTTTGGATTAGTTGATTGTTGCAATGTGTAGCTGTTAATATAATCCGTAATATTTGAAGTTATCAAATTTGGAGTTTGGGGACTTGTGATATAAAGAGTTAAACATTTTTTACTGTTAGGATCATAATAAAAACCAGTGGAACAATTTGGGGTGGCTTAAATTTCACATATTTTAGTGGTTGAGTTCCATGTATAACCTGTAGGACAAACTGTTGAGATAGGAGCTTGACATAGTTTGGTTGATGAATTATAAGTAAATCCATTTGGGCATGACTAACATTGTTGAGCTTAATCGTTGAGGTAGGATCCTGGTGGACATAAGATAATATTTTTACTACACAAGTTAGTAGTAGCGTTGTAAGTATATCCAGTTTGGCAAGTGGGGATAGGAGGAGGATTTTGAACACATGAATCATTTGATGCATTATATGTAAATCCAGATGTACAGTTTAATCTGCAGCTGTTTCCACTTGGTTTAACTATATAGCCTTAGTTGCATATGCATGAACCATTACTGCTTAATGTCATATTTTAACCGCATTTTGGAATAGAACTAATAAGTGAGCAATTCATGGAGAGAGTATTGAGATATTATCCAGCCGAGCATTGAGGCTGACATGATTTATATATAGAATAATAAATGTAGCCAGGTTTACAAATACAGCCTTGAAGAGAGTCATAAATCATATTAGAATCAGAGCATGTATGATTGATAGTAATATTAGGAATAATAGTAACATTAGCTACGGGCTGAGTAACATTTGTGACATTAGTAACATTGACTACGGGTATGGTAACATTGACAACGGGTATGGTAACATTTGTGGTGTTAGTAACATTAGCTACTGGCTGGGTAACATTTGTGACGTTAGGAGTAGTGGTAGGGGTAGAGATATTAGGAGTTACACCTTCAACTTTCTTTGGTGGTTGGGTAACATTTGTGGTATTACTAACATTAGCTACTGGCTGGGTAACATTTGTGACATTAGTAACATTGACTACGGGTATGGTAACATTGACAACGGGTATGGTAACATTTGTGGTGTTAGTAACATTAGCTACTGGCTGGGTAACATTTGTGACGTTAGGAGTAGTGG